>Ga0209918_1000809_pt1 | contig 19012 bp, 18 predicted proteins | sample SalPonD_shore_MG_FD_185712 | JGI IMG/M metagenome (GOLD analysis project Ga0209918, IMG submission 185712) | Salt pond soil microbial communities from South San Francisco under conditions of wetland restoration - Salt Pond MetaG... | ecosystem: Environmental > Aquatic > Marine > Intertidal zone...
CTCGCCACTCGAAACCGGACCGGGGGCCTCTCAGAAGGGCTCTGGCTCCATCTCGAGGCGGGTGTCGCCCATGTCGCACTCGTGGCGCTGAGGGTAGCCCAGGGCGTCGTGGACGACCACGCCGCGGGCGGTGACCACGAAGCCGGCGTTGGAGGTGTGGCCCTGGTCGTCCGCCCCCGGCATCCCGGTCTGGCCCGGCACGTAATGGACCTGGGTGCCCGGCACCCGGTGCAGGGCGGAGGCCGCGTCCGACTCGCGGTAGGGGGTCTGGACGGCGTGGGCGCGGGCCGTCACCAGGGCCAGCGCAAAGGCCAGGAACAAATACATCATCCAGTGTTGGGTATTCATCTGCATCGTCCTCGGCGCGCGGCCGTCAAACAGGTGTCAAGGCCCCGGTGGCGCGCCGGCCGGGGCGGGGGTGGTTTTGCCCAGGCAAGACGCGTACCATGGAAGGTCTTTCAAATGCCGAGATATTTTAAGGATCCATCATGCAAGTCGCCAAGCACAAGGTCGTCACCATCGACTACACCCTGACCGACGATCAGGGCACCGTCATCGACAGCTCCCAGGACGCCGAGCCCCTGGCCTATATCCAGGGCGTGGGGAGCATCATCCCGGGCCTGGAAAGCGCCCTGGAGGGCAAATCCACCGGTGAGAACGTCAAGGTCTCCATTCCGCCCGAGGAGGGCTACGGCGAGCGCCAGGATGCCCTGCTGCAGGCCGTGCCGCGGGACCGTTTTGACGTCGAGGGCGAAATCGAGGTCGGCATGCGCTTCCAGACCATGAGCGAGCAGGGCGCGCAGGTCGTCACGGTCGCCGCCGTGGACGACGAGAACGTGACCATCGATGCCAATCACCCGCTCGCCGGCGAGACGCTGAATTTCGACGTCACGGTGGTCGAGGTGCGCGAGGCCAGCGCCGAGGAAATCGACCACGGCCACGCCCACGGTCCCGGCGGCCACGACCACGGCTGAACCCCGGACCGGGCGGGCGTCGCCTTGCCCGCCGTCCGGTGGGCCGAGCCCGGCGGGTTGACCGGGCCGCGAGCCGGTCCCCTCAGGGGTGGCCGGTCGCGGCGCCCCGGCCCGCGGCCGCGCTCGGCCCACCGCCCCCCTTTGCGGCGCCGCCATGGCGCTGGCGCCAGAGCCGAAAGTTCGGCTGGCGACGAAAATCCCCGCTGAGCACATAGTCCAACACGCCGCGCAGGCGGTTGAACTGCACCACCGAGTCCACCCGGATGATCTCGCGGCCCCGCTTGTCGTAGAAGATCAGCGTGGGCGCATAATACAGCCCCAGACGATCGGCCCAGCGCCGCGCCGTGGTACGCCGCCCGCCCGGCGTCACGACGGGCGTATCGGCCCACATGTCCAACTGCACGGCCTCGAAGCGGTGCAGCCGCTGTCGAATCGCCGGGCGCTGGAACACCCCGCCGTGCAGCACGTCACAGGCGTGGCAGTGGCGCTGCTCGAAGAACACCACCAGGGGCTGTTCGGCCGGGAAACGGCTGCGATCGAGGTTGTAGGGCGGCTTGGCGAAAAATTCCCGATCGTTGAGCTGGTCCTGACCGTAACTGCTGGCCGCCTCGCCGCGGGCCAGATAATGGCGAAAGCTCTCCTGGCGATAGTGGCCGTCGGCCACGTACTCCAGCGCGGCGGCGAACTGGTAGGGCGGGTGGTAGCCCGACAGGCGCAGGACCTCGCGTGCGTCCTGGTTGTAGAAAACGATGGATGGGGTGAAGTTGGTCTTCTCGCGAATGGCCAAGGCCTTTTCGGTGCTGACGATGCCGTCCATGTCGGTCACCAGGCGCTGGCCGCGCACGTCGATGGCCACGACGTCGAAGTACTTGCGCGTGTAGGCGACGATATCCTTGTTGCCCCAGTTCTTCTCCAAGTGCTGCTTGCAGTACGGGCAGTCCTTCTGACCGAAGTAGACGATGAGGCCGCGCTTGCCCGCGGCGATGGCCTCGTCCAGGTCATCGCGCAGCTCGAGAAAGCTCAGCTTGAACCAGTCCGGCAGGACGATGTCCTCGGTCAGGGGCTGGTCGTTGAACTGCAGCGAGCCCGGCCCGGGTGAGTGCCGGGGGGCCGGCCCGGCGTGGGCCGGCAGCGCGAGCAGCAGGCACAGCCACGCCCAGGCCCACACGGAGCGGCGCAGGACGAACCGCCGGTACACGCCGTGGGCCATGGCGCTCAACCGCCGCGCTCGGTCGGCGTCCAGCGCTCGGCCAGGGTCGCGAGGTTGTCGCGGTGGGTGATGATCACGACCTCGTCGCCGGTCTTGAGCGCCGTGTCGCCGTCGGCCAGCAGGAACTTGTCGTTGCGGTAGATACAGATCACACGGCTGCTCTTCGGCAGCTCGAGCTCGTCGATGCGCATCTCGTCCTCTTTGCGCGCGACGAAGGAAAATGCCCGGGCCTCGTCGCGGATCATGGTCGACAGTTCCAAGGGGTCCTTGCCCTCGAACATGTCCGCCAGATAGCGCCCGATGGTGCGCGCGGGGATAATGGTGTTCTCCAGGCCGAGTTCGATACAGATGTGCTCGAACTCCGGGTCTTCGATCTTGGTGACCACCCGGCCGAAGCCCAGCGAGCGGCCGACCAGACTGGCGATGATGTTGGCCTGGTCGTTGTTGGTCAGGCAGTAGAGCACGTCGGTCTGGCCCGGGTCGGCCTCGCGCAGGATGGCCGGTTTGCTGCCGTCGCCGTGCAAAAAACCGCAGTCGAGTTCCTGGGACAGGGCGTCGATCCGCTCCTTGTCGCGCTCGACGATCACCACCTCGTGGCCGCGCCCGAGCAGCAGATGCGCCGTCTTGACCACAAGCGAACCGGCGCCCACGAATACCGCCCTCATTGTGCCTCACCCCGCTTGCCGAACCAGGTCGGCGGATAGAATAGTACCAGCAGCGCGACGATTTCCAATCGGCCGAGCAGCATGTCCAGACACAGTATCACCTTCAAGAGCCCAGGCAAGGCGTGGCCGGTGATGCCGGTGGAAAGCCCCACCGTCCCCGCCGCCGACGTAACTTCGAACAACGCATCCAGCGGTGCATACCCGTAGGCGACGAATACCAGCCACGAGACCAGCACGACCAGCGCGAAGAGCATCAGCAGCAGCACCGCGCGCACGATGTCCTCCTGCTCGAGGGTGCGCCCGCCCAGGCGCGGCTCGAGCACGGCGTGGGCCGGCGTGGCGGTGCGGCGCAGGGTGTATTGCACCAGGCGCAGGATGGTCAGCAGGCGCAGTATCTTGATGCCCCCGGCGGTCGAACCCACGCCGCCGCCCACGGCCATGGCGATGATCAGGACCAGCTTGGCCCCCGGGGCGAGCTGGTCGACGGGCATACTGGTAAAACCCGTGGTCGTCTGCGCCGACAGGCCGAGCAGCATCCCGTGGGCCAGGGCATCGGCGGTGGACATCGGCGCGCTCCAGACCATGAAGGCACTGAGCAGCCCCCCCGCCAGCAGCGTGGCGACGACCAGCCCGCGCAGTTCGAGGTCACGCAGCGCGCCGCGCCAGTCGCCGTGCACGAGCCGATAATACAGAACCAGGGGCACCGCGCCGCAAAACGCCACCGCCATGACGGCATAGCGCGTCGACCAGTGCGCCATGCCGGCCAGACTGGCATCGAAACTGGAAAAGCCGCCGGTGGAGACGGCGGCCAGGACCTGCGTCAGGGCGTCGAAACCGTCCAGTCCCAGGGCCCACAACAGCACCAGGCCGCCGAGGGTCAACACCACGTAAACACCCAGCATACGCCGTGCGTGGGTGCGCGCCGTCGTGGCCAGCGGTTCACCCACGGCCGGCTCGGCCAGGCGCCGGGCGGCCATGTGGTGGCCCATCAACAGGGCAAGCGAGAGCACCGCGATGCCCAGGCCCCCGTACCACTGCATCCAGGCGCGCAGGAACAGGAAGCTGTGCGTGCGGCCGCCGACGTGCGCCACGGTGGACAACCCCGTGGTGGTCACCCCCGAGACCGATTCGAACCAGGCATCCAGGGGCCCCAGGCCCGCGGCCCCCATCGGATAGCTCATCAACGCCGAGGTGATGACGAAGGTCAGCGCGACCAGGATCAGGGCCTCGTTGACGCGGATCTGCTCCGGCGCGGGCAGGCGCACCAGCGGCCAACCGGCGCCGAGCAGCACCACGACCACCGCGCCCAGGCGCCAGCTGAAGGCATAGTCGGCGTACCCGAGCGACACGCCCAGCGGCACGGCCGTCAGGGCGGCGAGCACGATGGCCAATTGACCGAGATAATGGCCGACGGCGCGCGGGCGCGCCGCGTAGGTCAGCGTCGCAATGCCTTGTTCCAACTCACCGTCCCTTCGCTCGCCGGGCCGCGGCTGCGTCCCCTTTGGGCATGCTAGCAGAGCGCGGGGGTGGGGCCTACGCCGAGGCCGGGCCGAATGGCGCCGCTGGGCGGGCGCCGGTGGCCCTGGTACAGTTGGACTGTTCGCATCACCCGGGCGAGACGAGTTGCCATGCATTCGGACCTGACCCTCATCCTCGCCTCCGTCGCGGCCCTGGGCATGTTGGCGCAGTGGCTGGCTTGGCGCCTGCACCTGCCGGCCATCGTACTGCTGACCGTCTTCGGTCTGGTCGCCGGCCCACTGACGGGCTGGCTGCAGCCCAGCGCCGACCTGGGCCCGATGCTCGCCCCCGTGATCAAGCTCGGCGTCGCGGCCATCCTGTTCGAGGGGGGGCTTAGCCTGCAGGTCCACGAGCTGCGCCAGGCCGCCGTGGGGGTGCGCCGCCTGGTCAGTATCGGGGTGGTCATCGCCCTGGCGCTGGGCGGCCTGGCCGCCCACACGATCGCCGGCCTGTCCTGGCCGGTGGCCCTGGTGTTCGGGGCGATCATCGTGGTCACCGGCCCGACGGTCATCATCCCCATGCTGCGCCAGGCCCGCCTGCATCGCCGTCCCGCCTCGTTCCTGAAATGGGAAGGCATCATCAACGACCCCGTCGGCGCCCTGCTGGCGGTATTGATCTTCGAGTACTTCACGCATGTCGAGGGGCGGGTTGCCCACGAGCTGCTCGGGCGCGTCGGGGCGGGGCTGCTGGTGGCCGCGGCATTGGGCATCGGCGGGGGCTGGCTGCTCGGCAATGCCTTTCGCCGCGGCTACGTGCCGGAGTACCTCAAGGGCCCGGTCTCGCTCGCCGCGGCCGTCGGCGTCTACGTCCTATCCAACCTCGTGCTGGACGAGGCGGGCCTGCTCGCGGCCACTATCCTGGGCATCATGCTGGGCAACATGCGCCTGCCCAGCATCAACGAGATCAAGCGATTCAAGGAGTACGTGGCCATCGTGCTGGTCTCGGCGGTGTTCCTGTTGCTCACGGCCGACCTCGACCCGCACACCCTGTACGCCCTGGACTGGCGCAGTGTGGGGCTGATCGCGGCCATCTTGTTCCTGGTGCGCCCGGCGACCATCTTCCTGGCCACGATCGGCACGGACATGACGGTGGCCGAACGCACCCTGGTCGGCTGGATCGCCCCACGCGGTATCGTCGCCGCGGCGGTGGCCGGCGTGTTCGGCCCGCAGCTCGCGGCCAGGGGCTACGCCGGCGCCGAGCTGCTCCTGCCCCTGGTCTTCGCGCTGATCCTGACCACCGTCGTCCTGCACGGCTTTTCCATCGGCTGGCTGGCCCGGCGCCTGGGCTTGAGCGCCCAGAGCCGCAACGGCGTGCTGGTGGTGGGCGGCTCGCCCTGGACGACGGCGCTGGCCGAGACCCTCAAGGCCCTGAAGGTGCCGGTGCTGATGGTCGACAGCTCCTGGCACCGCCTGCGTGCGGCGCGCCTGGCGGGCGTTCCCATCTACTACGGCGAGGTGCTGGCCGAAACGGCCGAGTACCGCCTGGAGTTCAACGAATTGGGGTACGTATTCGCCGCCACCGACAATGATGCCTATAACACCCTGGTCTGCAGCCTCTACGCCAACGAGGTCGGACGCCACCGCGTGTTCCAGTTGCCGCAGTTCGCCGCCGACGAGAAGAACGGCGCCAAACGCCACACCCGCACCACCCGCGGACTGGTCGCCCCAACGCGCGAGGCCCAGTACGAGACCCTCATCGAGCGCTGGTATCGCGGCTGGACCTTCCAGAAGACCCATTTGACCGAGGCATTCGGTTTCGAGGACTGCATGGCGGCCTGTCCCGAAGGCGCCATCGCCATCGCCCTGGTCCGCGGCAACGAAGAGGTCCTGTTCCTCTCGCCCGAGCACAGCGCCAAGCCGCGCGCCGGCGATGTGGTCGTGTGGTTCGGCACCCGCCCCGACAAGCCGGACGCCCGGGAGCCGGCCGAAGGCGGCGGCTGATGTTCGAGGCCGTCGAGCTGGGGAGCAAGGTCTCCAAGGAACAGTTCGCCCAACAGGTCCCGGCGCTGCGCACCGAGCTGCTCGCGGCCCAGCGCCAGGCCCAACGCGCGGGCGTGCCGCTCATCCTGGTCATCGCCGGGGTCGAGGGCGCGGGCAAGGGCTACGTCGTCAACCGCCTCAACGAATGGCTCGACAGCCGCGGCATCCGCACCCATGCCTTCTGGGACGAGACCGACGAGGAGCGCGAACGCCCCCGCTATTGGCGCTTCTGGCGCACCCTGCCGCCGCGCGGCACCATCGCGGTGCTGTTCGGGGGCTGGTATGCCGGGCTCATCGACGACCACGTCGCCGGCCGGCTCGACGACGAGGCGCTCGAGCACCGCCTCAACCGGGTCAACGCCCTGGAGCGCATGCTCAGCGAGGACGGGGCACTCATCGTCAAGTTCTGGTTCCACCTCTCCCGCAAGGACCAGGCCAAGCGCTTCAAGCAGTTCGCCAAGCACGGGCCCCGCCGTCACGGCCTGAGCCGCCAGGAAAAGCGCTACGCCAAGCACTACGACCAATACATGCGCAGCGCCGAGCGCACCATCCGCCTGACCGACGGCGCCTGCCCCTGGCACCTGGTCGAGGCCTCCAACCGCCGCTACCGCGACCTGACCATGGGCCGCACACTGCTGGCGGCGATGCGCCAGCGCCTGAACGCATCGGTGCCGGCCACGGAATCGGCGTCGCCCGTCGAGATAGCCGGGGAGCCCGCGGCCAACGAGCCGACCATCCTCGATCACATCGACCTGGACCGACGCGCCGACGAGGCGAGCTACCACAAGCGCCTGCGCGACTACCAGAGCGAGCTCAACCGGCTGAGCTGGCTCGCCTGGCAGAAACGGCGCTCGAGCGTCGTGGTCTTCGAGGGCTGGGACGCGGCCGGCAAGGGCGGGGCCATCCGCCGCGCCACCGCGCAGGTCGATGCGCGCCTGTACCAGGTGATCTCCGTCGGCGCGCCCACCGACGAGGAACGGGCACATCACTATCTGTGGCGTTTCTGGCGTCACCTGCCGCGCGCCGGCTACAACACACTCTACGATCGCTCCTGGTACGGGCGCGTCCTGGTCGAGCGCGTCGAGGGCTATGCCCGACGCCGGGAATGGTCACGCGCCTACCATGAGATCAACGATTTCGAGGAACAACTGCGCGAACACGGCATCGCCTTGGCCAAGTTCTGGATACACATCGACCCCGACGAACAGCTGCGCCGCTTCCACGCCCGCGAGCGCACGCCTTGGAAGCGTCACAAGATCGGCCCCGAGGACTGGCGCAACCGGGAAAAATGGGACGAGTACAAGCTCGCCGTCAACGACATGGTCAGCCATACCAGCACCGCACACGCCCCCTGGTCGCTGATCGCGGGCAACGACAAGAAATTCGCCCGCCTGGAGATCCTGCGCCAGCTTTGCGAGCGTATCGAGCAGATGCTCGACTAGCCCCAACCGGCCGCCCCGGTCACAAATGGTTCACGATTGTTTCATCGGCCCTACACACGCCCGGCGTATATAGGTAGGCGTGAAGCTGAGCGGGAGGGCCGCCCATGAACCAGCTCAAGACCAGCGCGCTGTTCGCGCGTATCGACACCTTCGAGCTCGGCCTGTGCCTGGCGTGCAACCGCGCCTGTCACCGCGAGCGCGTGCGCCAATTCTTCGCCATCGTCAGCCGTCTGGGAGACGGCGTGTTCTGGTATACGCTGATGGTCCTGCTGCCGCTGCTCTACGGCACGGCGGCGCTGCGCGCCTCGGTGCACATGGCGATCGTCGCCGTGGCCGGCGTGCTGCTGTACAAGTTCCTCAAATCGCGGATGGTCCGCGAGCGCCCGTTCTTTCAACACGCCGATATCGCGCTCGGCACGGCGCCGTTGGACCGCTACAGCTTTCCCTCCGGACATACCCTGCATGCCGTCGGCTTCACGCTGGTGGTGGTGAGCTACTATCCGCCGCTGGCCTGGGTCGTACTGCCCTTCACGGTGCTGGTCGCCGCCTCGCGCGTCGTCCTGGGCCTGCACTACCCGAGCGACGTGCTGGCCGGCGCCCTGCTCGGTGCCGGGCTCGCCCTGGCCAGCCTCGCCCTGCTTTGACCCCAGCCCAAGCTCGCGGCGCCGAACCGGGGCGCACCGCCCCAGGCTACGCCCGAGCCTGAAAGGCTCGGCGCCATATCCGGCTCAACACCGACTCCAGCAGCGCGAACCCGACCACCACCGCGGCCACATCCCAGGGCCCGAGGTCGAACACCGCCACCGCAACAAGGGTCGGGAGCGCCGACTCGGGGATCTGATCCAGCCCCGGTGCCTGCGCACCCGCTCTGAGGCCGCAACGGCGTTTGACCAGGCTGGAAGCCAGATCGCCGACCATGGCCAGGGCCCCGACCGCCGCGCCGAAGGCGGCCGACACCCCGAGCAGGCTGGCGCCGACGGCCGCAGCCAGTAGGGCGGCGACAATCCCGCGCAGTGTCTTGTGGGCGCCGAACAGGACGCGGCCGGTGCCGCGGCCCCGGGCGAGCAACGCATCGAGCGTCCACGCGCAGCGCTGGCGGCACAACGCCTCGGCCACGACGGGCGCGCCGTTGGCCATCAGCAGCAAAGTGAGCAGGAGCAGATCGGCCTGCCAGGCCAAGGCCGCGGCCTAACGACCGGCCGCGCGCGCCAGGGTGGCCATGGCCGCGTTCAAGGCCTGCAGGCGCTCGGTGTCGCCGCCGCGATCGGGGTGGCAGTCCTGGGCCAGACGCCGGTAGCGGCGCTTGATGTCCGCGGCGCTGACCGGGTCGCTCAGGCCGAGCACCGCCAACGCCTCCTGACGCGCGGCGCGGGCCCGCTGGCCGCCCCAGAACTGGCCGAGCAACTGGCCCAGGGCCTCGCGGTCCATGGCATGCAGGTTGTCCAGGTTCGAGTAATAGACACGCAGGGGATCGTATGCGCCGGGCAGCCTGCCCGGCTCCCCCGAATAGGCGTCCAGACGTATGCACAGCGGCCCGATCTCCAGTCGGCCCGCGCGCTCGTGCGCAAGGCGATCTGCCAGCGTGTACAGCAAGTGGTACAAAAGGAAGTGATGGCGAAACAGCACCAGGCTGTCGTCGAAGGCCAGGCATGAGAAGGGCTCGACCCCGCCACCCTGCAGGGCCTTGAGCAACTCGTACTCCCCCAGACCGGCCGGGTGCGTGCGCAGCCACCCCAGGATGTGTTCCTCGAGTTCGGCCCGGTGATCGGGGTCCAACCGCGCGTGCGGGGGTTGTTCCGGCGAGGCGTCGGCGCCGCTCATCTGTTCAGTGTAGGCCAGGCACGCGCGCGGGCCCAGCGGCGGCCACAACCCCCCGGGCCATGGCGCGCTCGCCGGGGCGCGGGCACTGGCATTTGCGCGCGTGCTGTTGTAAAGAAATGGAAAGCCCTAAAGGGGACGGTCCCCCGGGCCGATGATCCTGTCGTCGGGCGCCGCGCACACGGCGCCCCGGTTAGGAGGGAGAAGCCACGATGTCCCGACCCGACTTTGCCCGCACCGACACGAGCGCCCTGACCGACGCCGACCTGCAATTCCTGCTGGACAACTTCCCGCTGCCGGGACGCAGCTTCAAGGAGATCGCCGAGGCGGTCAATCAGTTCCCCTCGACCCTGGAGTCGATGCTGGAGAGCGATTTCGTTATACGCGAGCTGCTCGGCAGCCGCGAGCGGCTGCTGCAAATCTCCCCGTTTCTGTTCTTCAATGCCATCCTGCGCCGCGCACTGCCGGCCCGCGGGCGCAGCCGCATCGAGCGCAAGGCGATCAACTACGTCGCCAACCTGTTGTGCGTGTTCATCCATACCGACCGGCTGCATCGCTTTCAGGCGCACGAGCAGCGCGCCTTCGTCTATTTGTGGGAGATGATCGAGGAGGCCGAGCGCGCCGATCCGAGGCGGCGGTTTCTGATCTACTCGCACATCGGCAATTACTCGCTTTATCTGAGCGGGCTGTTCGCCGGCTGGATCCACCATCGCCACCGCTTCGGCCGGCGCAGCGTCGACCTCAAGTTCTACAGCGACTTCGGCCGCGCCTATTTCGAGCGTGCCTCGGACCATCAGATGGCGCGGGTCTACGAACTCGATGATGTGTTCTCCCACCTGGCGGGCGCCTTTGACGACTACCGCCACGCCCTGGAGCGCCTGTCCCCGGCGAACGCGCCGTAGCAAGCGGCCCGCTTGCCTTGGCCGCCGGGCCGTCGGATACTCGCCGGCGCAGGGCTTGCAGAGGGCGCGAACACCATGGCCTTTTCGTACTATCACCGCCTGAACGCCGCGCAGCGGCGCACCTACCGCAAGAGCGATGCGCGCACGCGCGTCGCGCTCACCGACGCACCGGCCCTGCAGGCCCGCGCCGATGCCCTCGCCCAGGCCCTGCGCGGCGGAGAACAACCGTCGGTGTTGGCGGCGAGCCGCGCCTTGCTCGATGCGCTAACCGGTCAACTCGGCGCCCCGCCGGTGCGCCTGCGTGTGCTCACCAGCCGCCCCTGCAACGCCGAGGGTGAACTGCACGGCCTCTACGAGCCCGTGGAAGGAACCCGCGCGGCGCGCATCAGCGTGTGGATGCTCACCGCCAAGCAGCGCCGCGTCGTGGCCTTTCGCACCTACCTGCGCACCCTGCTGCACGAGCTCTGCCATCACCTGGACTACGAGCTGTTCGGGCTGGACGAGTCCTTCCACACCGAGGGCTTCTACAAGCGCGAATCCAGCCTGTTCAACCAACTCGTGCCGGCGAGCCCCTGAGCCCGGCGGGCTTACCAACCGAACACCACACCCTCGAGCAGCTTGTTCAACCCCTTGAAGTCGGCCGGGTTGGCCGGTATGAAGTGCTTGGCCTTGCCGCCGAAGCGCTTGACCAGGGCCCGCGTCGCCGCGATCCCGGCGGGGGTCTGCGTCAGGCCCTTGATCATCTTGTCCATCTGGGAATCGGAGATGCGTTTGCTCACCGTGATGGCCTGGTTGGGATAATCGCCGCTTTTGAAAATGACCTTGGTCGCCGCCTTTTCCTTGGCGTCGAATTTCTTGTTCGCGAACTCGGTGCGCAGCACGCCGGCGACGCATTCGCCGCTGTTGTTGAAGGCCTGGAGCACCCTGGGCGGGCCGCCGCGGATGCCGCGTATCACCGGCTGGCGGGCGGGGTTGGGATATTGGCTGATGAGGATCATGGTCAACAGGTTCGGCGGCGGCAAGGTGCAGATCTGTTTGCCGATGAGGTCGTTGAGTTGGTTGATGTTCTTGTCATCGGCGTGGGTGAACAGGATGAACCGCAGCTGGCCGGGCAGGCGCACCGCCACGCGGTTGCCCAGATGGACCATGCGCCAGGAAGCGAAGTGCGGTCCGTCGAACACGACATCGTACTTGTCGTCGCGCATGTCGCGCTGGTAGACCAGCCAATTCGACGGATGCTTGTAGACCACCTTGGTCCCCCAGAGCTTGGTCAGGTAGGCGGCGATCGGTCCGTAGAATTTCTTGCCGGCCGCGGGCGACTCTCGCGGCGGGGAGGTCAGAATGAGGTCCGCCCTGGCCGAACCCGCGGCGAGCAGCAACAGGCAACACAAAGCAGTGAACAGCGTGGGCACGCGCCTACGGGCGTCGTTGGTCATTATAGGCATCCTCCTTCGGGCAGCCCCCGGGGGGCGGCTGGCCGGCAACATTTCTTATTTGGGCCACGCGACTGTCATACGGCGGCAACTAACACACTGTATCGGACCGCGCCTTGAGATTCTGTAATTGCGCCATGGCCGTGGGCGCCGGCCCTCACCCTCTCTTGACCTGAGGGCCTTTTCCCCCGCCGGGCGGGCGATAGCGCTGGCGCCTGACCCGATTTTGTAATAATTTGCTGCTACGGGCACGGACCGGCCCCCCTCGAATAACAAGATTATTCACGACATGCAACTTCCCGAGCTCAGATTGGCGGCGCGCGAGCGTGGTATGCGCGCCCCGACGCGCCCGCGCCAACTGGCCCGATGGGCCCGGACGCTGCCCCAGGGCGACGGTCGGCGGGCAGCCGCCGATGTGCTGGGACAGCTGCGCCGACTGAATCTGCACGACTACGCGCCGCGCCAGCGCGCCAGCCTCAACGGGATCGTACGCCCGCTGGCCGAGTCGGTCCTCGAGGCGCTGCGCCGCCCGCTGCGCGGGGGTTCCCTGGCGGTGGAGGACGGCCAACGCGGGGCCGCCGCCGACATCCAGCAGCTGCTCCAGGCGCTCGCCGACGCCGACCGGTTGGTCATCGAGGGATTGAGCGCGCAAAGCCGCCCCAAGCCGGCCGATACGCCGCTGCTCGCCGAGGCCGTCCACGGGGAGGTCACCGCGCTCTCCCAGCGTCTGCTGGAAAGCTACCGGGTCTACCACAGCGAGCCGCCGGGTGTGTGGCGCGAGCTGCACCGGCTGTACCGCTTCGCCGAGGAGCGCGGTCTGCTCGAGCGCACGGTCGGCGATCCCCACGGGCAGCGGCCGCCGGCCGTGCGCCGCTCAATTGAGCTGGCCTACAAGCGCATCGTGCTGCTGGCCATCGCCGAACCCTATCACCTGATGCCCGGCGAGGCCGGCGAGCTCTACGATACGCTGGCGGGCTGGGCCGGGGCCTGCGAGATACGGCCGCTGGGCGAGCTGCCGCCCAACGGCGACTATATCGTGGATCTGGCGGTGGACATGGCGCCGCGCTACGTGCCCGGGGACATGCAGGTCAAGCCGGCGGCCGGGCATATCCTGGACATCGACGCAGTACGCGAGGCGCTTGACGCGGCCATCCAGCCACTGCTGAGCCAAGCCCGCGAGGGGGCCGCGGCGAGCCGGCTCGCCGAACGCCAGCGCCGCGACAGGCTCATGCGCCTGGCCGATACCTGGTCGGGACACCCGGCACGCCGAGCGCCGCGCCGAGCGCACCGGGCCCAGATACAAATGACCGCGGGACTCAATGGCTGCCACTACCAGCTCTCGGGCGGGGCCGCGTTCACCCCGGAAATGGACGCCCTCAAGATCACGACCTCGGCCCGGCGCCCTTCGTCGATGGACCTGCCGGCCTCGGCCGAACAAACGCCGCAAGCCTTGTTCGCCACCGCCTACCGCGAGGCCCTGCAAAGAGACAAACGCCACCAGGACCGCGGCACCTACGCGGTCCATCCCTGGCTGCAGATCAACGACAGCGAGGCCGGCATCGCCCTGAGCTGCCCGCCCGAGCGCGTGGGCGGCGTGCGTGTGGGCGAGCTGGCCGCCTATCGCTTCACGGCCGGCCAGGGCCCGGCCTGGCGCATCGGCGCCGTGCGCTGGCTGCGCCAGGGCGACAGCGGGACGGTCGAAATGGGCATCAAGAACCTGGCCGACCGGGCCATCGCCATCGGCGCCAAGGGCATCGCCGGCGTCGGGGCCCACTCGGAATACTTCCGCGCACTGCTGCTCGCGGGCGACGGCGCCGCGACGCTGATCACACCGGCGGCGATCTTCGACGTCGGCAGCGAGCTGCTGATCAACGACCGGCGCCAACTGCGCCGCGTACGCCTGACCCGCCTGCTCCTGTCCACCCGCGCCTTCACTCAGTTCGAATACGCCAGCGCCCGCCAGGACTGATCCGCCCGAGCACCCCGTTTCGCGGCCGAGTCGGCGCCACGGCCTCCCACCCCCTGTCATAATACCCGCAACGCGATGGTGTGAATCGGACGGCCGCACCGCGGGAACCTTTCGTCCCCGCCCGACGTGTAACTGAGCATATGGCACGGATTTTCCCATTCCAACGCGGGGCCGCGACCGGCGCCGGCGACCCGCAGGCGGGCCGGCCGGGGTTCGAGGCCCTGGTCGGTCCCCACCTCGAGGGACTCTACCGCCTGGCCTATCGCCTGACCGGCCATCGCCACGACGCCGAGGACCTCGTCCAGGACCTGCTGGTGCGCCTGTATCCGCGCCAGGAGCGGCTGGCCGGGCTGGAGCAGCCGCGCACCTGGCTGGCCCGCTCGCTGTACAACCTCTACGTCGACGCGATTCGCAGCCGCCAGCGCTCGCCCATCGGGCTGGCCGAACGCGGCTCCGAAGACCTGTTGGCCGCCATGGCCGACGGCGCCGACTCCCCCGAAGCGCAGACCGAGCAGCACCTGGTGCAGCGCCGCCTGGTCGAGGCGCTGGCCACGCTCAATGAAGACCAGCGGCTGGTGGTCTCCCTGCACGACATGGAGGGCTACACCCTGAGCGAATTGGAGGTCATCCTCGCCATCCCGCTCGGCACGCTCAAGTCGCGCCTGCACCGGGCGCGCCGGGCGCTGAGGGAGCAGCTGTGCCGGGAACCTTTCGCGCCCGCCGAACGTGTTAACGCCTAGAGGCCGCCATCATGAACTGTTATCACGCCAGCGCACTCTTGGACGATTTCGCCGACGGCCGGTTGGGACCGGTCGAATATGAGGCCCTCGCGCGCCACCTGCAGGACTGTCCCGAGTGCCGCCAGGCGCTGGAGCACACGCACCGGTTGGTCGCGAGCCTGCGCCGGATGCCGGTGCCCGCGCCCAGCGCCGACTTCGCCGAACGCGTTCTGCGCCAGGCGGCGGGGGCGGGCGCGCCGGAGCCCCGCCGCGCGCGGCACCGGGGTTTTGCCGCCGGCTTTGCCGCCGCGCTGGCGCTGTGGGCGGTCATCGGGCTCTGGCAAGGGCCGCTCACCGGCCCCGGTGCCGAGGTCGGTACGGTCGCGCTGGCGGCGCATCAGGTGCGCCCGGTCAGCCTGGCCTTCAACGCGCCGAGCGAAATCCGGTCCGTGACCTTTTCCCTGGAGCTGCCGCGCGGCGTGCAACTGCAGGGCCACCCCGGCAAGCGCCGGATCGTCTGGCACGGGCACCTGAACAAGGGCCGCAACGTGCTGCGCCTGCAGCTGGTTGCACGGGACATGGCGGCGGGCGACCTGATCGCCCGCATCGCCCATCGCGGACAGAGCAAACAGTTCCGCGTCCACCTGCAAGTGCGGGCGCCGCAAGGCTCGAGGGCGGGTCCTGCACGCACGTAGAGCGGCACACAACACAGCAACGCACCGCCGCGACGGTGCCGAACGACGCACACACTCACGAATTGAACTGAAGGAGTAGGCCATGAAGGCAACCAACACCTTGATCATCCTCGCCGCGGCCCTGTTGAGCCTGTCATTCTCCAGCGCGGCCCTGGCCGACCAGAGCGTCGACGACGTCACCATGCACATGCTCGACTCCAAGGCCGACAGTGCGGCCGACGTCACCCAGAACATCGACGTGCCGGACGACGCCCGTGACCAGGCGCGCGAGCACGCGACGGAACACAAGGACGATCACGCCCTGGACGATCACAGCGACGACCTGGACAGTCAGCACGAGCAGATGGAAGACCAGCACGAGGACGCCAGCGAGGCCATCGACGATTCCAAGGAAGACAGCCGCGACGCCATGGAATCGACCAAGGAAACCGAGACCACCGACCATTGATCGGAGCGTGTTCGGTCCGAGCGGGGGCGCACAGGCGAGCGCACGGCGACCGCCGCCCCACCCGGCCCCCACGCCTGGTCACACCGGCGGTTCGATCGACAACGAGCGTCGTTTCCCTCCCCGCTTGCGGGGAGGGTTTTTTTGGTTTAGCTATCCAGAATCACTCGGGAGATCCACTATGCGCAGTCTTGTCCGCCTCTCGCGGCATGTCCTCCTCCTGCTGACCTTCCTCGCAGCCCCCGCCATCGCCCAAAGCACCGCCCAGAGCGATTTCGACACCGGCACCCGGGCCTTCAAGGCCGGACACTACGAACAGGCCGCGCGGGCCTTCGAGCAGGCCAGGCGCGCCGGCATGGACACCCCGGCGCTGTGGTACAACCTCGGCGTGAGCTACTACCGCCTTGGGGACTACGACAAGGCCGAGACCGCGTTTCGGCACACGGCGCGCTACCAACGCATGGCGCCGGCCGCCTACTACAATCTCGGCCTCATCGAACTGCGCCGGGGGCGGGCCGACCCGGCCCGACGCTGGTTCGAGCGGGCCCGCGACGATACCCAGGACGACAAGCTGCGCACGCTCGCGGCGCATATGCTGGAGCGGGCCGCCCGCCGCGAACACGCCCACAAGGACTGGGCGGGCATCCTCTACGCCGGCCTCGGCCACGACGACAACGTGACCCTGGAAAACGCCAGCCTGAATCAGACCACGGGCAAATCGGACACCTTCGCCGAGTTGTTCGCCTCCACGCGCGGCATCCTCAACGGCACCGGGCGCGACGGGCTGCTGCTCAAGGCCAACGCCTATGCGCTCAAGTACAACAGCCAGACCCAGTTCGACATGACCGTGCTCACCGCCGGCCTGTATCGCACCAAGCCGATCGGCGAATGGGACGGCGAGGCGGGGGCCTATTACAGCCACAGCACCCTCGGCGGGCACGGCTACCTCGGGATCGCCAGTGTCAGTCTGCAGGCCACCGACTACGTATCGCGCACGACGCGCGTACGCCTGCGCTACCGCTATCACCACGAATCGGCGCTGGACAGCCGGTACAACTATCTGGACGGCAACGCGCACGACCTGCGCGCCGAGGGGCGCTGGCTGCTGGACAACGGGATGCGCCTGCGCGCCTACTACCGCCTGCAACTGGAGAATCGCGCCGACCTGCGCACGGCGACGACCTTCACCAGCGTCTCGCCCACCCGCCATACCGCCCACGTGGACCTCACCCTGCCCGTGGCCGAGCGCTGGGATCTGAACACCATGGTCGAATACCGGCGCAGCCGCTACGCCGATCCGAACCTGCTGGCGGGTGGACAACATACCCGTCGGGACGATGACCGCACCCGGGCGCGGCTGCGCCTGACGCGCGAACTCAGCCCCCAGGCGTCACTGGAGTTCCAGTACACCTACACCGACAACCAGTCCAGCATCTCGACCTACACCTATTCGCGCAACGTCGTCAGCGCCGCCGTGCAGTACCTGTTCTGAACTCAGGGCCCGGACTGCGGCGAGCGCACATAGCGTGCGAAGACGGCGACCTGCGTGGCGTGCCACAGCGGGTCCGCGCGCAGCACGCCGCCGCCGAGGGCCAGCGCCCCGCGCGCGCGCTTGCGGTCGACGCCGCGCCCCGACGCCACAGTGGCGCTCACCAGCACCGCCGAGGGCGAGGGCAGGGGCCCGTCGGCGATCACCGCCGCTCCGCTCCCGTAACGCAGCAGCGAGGATGGGCCCCGGCGCCAGCCGCCGGGCCCGTAGAAACGCGCCCAGGCGAGGTCGAGCAGCCGCGCGGCCTGGCGGCGCGCCCGGGCATCGGCGCTGAACCCCGCCCAGTCGAGCAGCCCGGCGGCCACGTCGGCATAGTCCTGCAGGCCGGCCGTGCCGGCCAGGCGGCCGTCGGCGGCCCGGGCCCGATGCAGCTGGTCACCGTCCCACAGGCCCCGGCCGACAAAGGCGGCCAACCGCTTGGCCGCTGCCCGGTACGGGCCGTGCGGGAAGCGCCGCGCGCCGGCGACCAGAGCCGACAGGGCCAGGCCGTTCCAGGCGGCCAGGCGCTTGTCGTCGCGCGGGATGTGCCGCGCGGCCCGGGCGGCGAGCAGCCGGCGGCGGGCGCCGGCCAACAGGGTCCGCACCCTGGCCGCGGACAGGCCGAGCGCGCCCGCCACGTCCTCGGGGCTGCGCACCTGCATCAGGTGGTAGCCGTGCTCCAGCGTCGGCGGCCCGTCCAGCCCCCACACCCGCGCCGCGACCCGGTACTGCGGCCCGCTCAACAGCTTTTGCACCTCGGCCCGCTGCCACAAATAGGCACCGCCGTCCACGCCGTTGGCATCGACCGCCGAGAGGCTCGCCGCCAGCCCCGGCCCGCCCCCGCCGAAGGCGCGTAGCATGAAGTCCAGGGTCTGGCGGCCGATTGCGGTATAGCGGGGGGCGTCGAACGCCTCGCCGGCACGAAGATACAACCGGGCCAGCAGGGCGTTGTCGTAGAGCATCTTCTCGAAGTGGGGCACCTGCCAGCCCGGGTCGACGGTATAGCGGAAAAACCCGCCGGCCAGGTGATCACGCAGGCCGCCCCGGGCCATGTGGTCCAGGGTCAGGCGCAGGAATTTGGCCAGGCGCGCATCGCCGCTGGCACGGTAGACGTCCAGCAGCGCCGCGAGCTGCGGCGCCATGGGGAACTTGTTCTGGTCGCCGAAACCGCCCTGCAGCTGGTCGGCCTGGGCCAGGGCGGCCGCGGTCAGGGCGCCGGTCAGGCGCCGGCCCTGGCGCGGGGTCAACGCCAGGCGCTGGCGGCCCGCCGCGGCCTGGGCACCGAGCTCGGCGCTGGCGTTCCTGGCCAGACGCTCGAGGCCGTGGCGGTCGGCGCGCCAGCGCGCGGCCAGGCGCTCGAGCAACTGCTTGAGTTGGTCGGGCGGCAGATAGGTCACGCCCACCAGGGGATAGCCCTCGGGGGTGACAAAGGAGTTGAGCGGCCAGCCCGCCTGGCCGCGCGTGCGCTCGGCGAAGTCGATCAGGCGCGCATCGAGGGCCGGGCTGAGCTCACGGTCGACGGCCACCGGGATGAAGTCGCGGTTGAGCAACGCCGCGATGGCGGGATTCTCGTAGCTCTCGTGCTGCATGACGTGGCACCAGCGGCACGCGAAATAGCCGCTGGTGACATAAATGAGCTTGTGCTCGCGCCGCGCACGTTCGAGCACGGCCTCGCCCCAGCGCTGCCAGTGCACCGGGTCGCTCGCGTGCATGGT
>Ga0209918_1000810_pt1 | contig 19000 bp, 12 predicted proteins | sample SalPonD_shore_MG_FD_185712 | JGI IMG/M metagenome (GOLD analysis project Ga0209918, IMG submission 185712) | Salt pond soil microbial communities from South San Francisco under conditions of wetland restoration - Salt Pond MetaG... | ecosystem: Environmental > Aquatic > Marine > Intertidal zone...
ATTGTTTAGCGTCCATTCGATCCATTTTTGGGCTTTCTGTTTTAGATCGTCATCGTCCAGTGAATACGCCAAAGCAGTCAGCCCATCCAGGTAATACGGGCCACGTTCCCAGCTGTCGCCATCTCCGCCCTTCCAGGCATTATCGGGTCCGACATTGGGATACAATTCTTCGAGATGTCCGGTCATCCCTGAAGCCATCCGCTCAAGCTGTTCTTTCTGCCAGCCAAGCGGGGTAATCTGGTTAATTGGGATCCTGGTATAAGGTGTTTGAGCCAGAGGAGCCCTTGAAAAATAATAATTTGGATTGTCCCCTTTTAGTTTGACAATTTTGGACGATCCAATTGGATTATTTTTGCCCCCAAGGAACTTTCCCATAAAAAAAGGAGCCCCGGCCAACAGCGACAGGGATTTTAGGAAATCTTTTCTTTTCAACGAATCTCTATTGTCAGCTACATTTTCTGATTGGACCTTATCTGAATGTTGTTCGTTTTTACACATGAGCAGTTTATTGATTTCAATAATAATTTCTTTATGTAATTACATTTACTTTCACATTCTTTTAATGATTTATGACCATCAATTATAACTTCTGGTAGGCCAGAGTTTAACAGGCTTCCCGGTCTTGTCTCCCAATTCTTGTCGATATTTTTTCAATTTATCGACGAGTTTTTTTGCAACCGGTTGATATCCACTCTTTACATCATAACCGTCTTTTATGAAAAGGCTTTCCATCTCATCGGGATCCCGTTCCAAGTCAAACAGTTCCCATTCGTTAATAGTATAATAATCAATGAGCTTATACCGCTCTGTACGGATGCCATAATGCGGCAGTACCCAGTGAGGAGAACCGAATTCGTAGTAATGGTAATAAAATGAATCCCGCCAGTCGTTGGGATTTTCACCATGAAACAACGGCTTTAAACTCCGTCCCTGCATATCGTCTGGGACCTGCAAATCCACCAAGTCCAGAACCGTGGGTGCATTATCGGTATTTATCACCCATTCATCCCGCGTCTGTCCTGCTTCGATTTGTCCGGGATAACGGATCATCCAGGGTACCCGAATTGCCTCTTCATACATAAACCGCTTATCGAACCAGCCATGCTCTCCAAGGAAGAAACCGTGATCAGCGGTATAAACGACGATCGTATTATCAGTCAGCCCCTTCTGATCGAGGTAATCCAGCAGGCGCCCGATATTCTCATCCTGGGCTTTCATGGTTCCAAGGAAGTGCTCCATCAATTGCTGGTAATTCCACTGCTTTAACTGGCGTTCGGTATAATTTTCAGGAGGATCGAAATCCTTCATGTCTGAAATACGCATCCTTGCCTCTTCGGCTGCCGCCGAGCGCATTGAGTAGTCGTCCCAAAAGGTGCTCGGTTCTGGAATCCGCGTATCGTCAAAACTGTGGGCATAGCGGTGCGGCGGATCAAAGGGACGGTGATCATTGAAATACTGCACCATCATCAGAAAGGGCTGGTCGAACTGATCCATCCCTTGCATGGCCAAGTCTGTAAAATTGTCGGTGACGTAGCCATTGCGACTGCGCTTCACAATCTTGTCGCTACCCAGGCTCGGGTTTTCCATATAGCCGTCGGGATTGTAATAGGGCCCGCCAGCTCCCCTTTTATAGGAGAAATAATCGAAACCGGTATGCGCGGGATTGGCTTTCAAATGCCACTTGCCAACAAGGCCCGTCTGATAGCCATTCTCTCTCATAATCTTTGGAAAAGTCTGTTGATCCTCATCAAAATGATTGAGATCCGGATAGTATGGATTGGCTAACATACCGTTACTATGGCTGTATTTTCCAGTCAACAATGTGGCACGGCTAGGAGCACAAAGCGCATTCGTGCAGAATGAATTATTGAATAGCATCCCCTCCTTGGCAATTCGGTCGATATTGGGAGTCTCAATCAATTTACTTCCATAACATCCAAGCACTCTAAGCGGTATCCCCTCTCCCGTAATCCACAAAATATTAGGTTTGGAGGATGATTTATTCGTAATAATATTGGGAAAGCCTTTTTTCTTTTCTTTTACAGGAGAAAATAATGGAGAAAGCATCGAAGAGCTCAATGCCAGTCCGCCAATTTTTTTGAGAGCATCTTTGCGGGAAATATTATTATTGTTGTCAGCCATTTTTACTCGATAAAGTTAGAAAACTTTGGAATGATGAATCATTATCTTGTTACCGATATCATCAATATAACAGTAAAATAAAATTGTCATTTTCTTTTCCAAAGGAAGCTTGCTATGAAATCCAATATTCTATCAGCTTGATATTATTGTCAATCAGGTGAAGAACTTTGCTATTCAAATAGATACGCAACATTTTTTTAAGCTTGAGCTATTCGGCGGAAATGATTTATTTATAAAGAGCGTCTGACTGGTGACTAAACAATAACTTTTAGCAGCAAAAGTTAGCAAATAGACTTTAGTAAATTCGATTTAACTGAAATAAGATAAAATAGACAATGGGTAGCAGCAGATGTTGTGCAGCCAGCCGTGACTCCAATCAGGAATTGCCCAGCCAATGCATTGTAAAGGGAGAACAAAGCTCCCCCTATGAAGGAATGATTAAACTTCCCGGCGGGACATTTCTTATGGGAACAAATAGCAATGAAGGCTTTCCTGACGATGGTGAAGGCCCTGTAAGAGAGGTTAAGGTAGAGCCGTTTTGGATTGACGAAACCACCGTTACCAATAGGGATTTTGCAGAGTTTATTCGAGCAACCGGATACAAAACCGAAGCCGAACAGTTTGGCTGGTCTTTTGTTTTCTACCTATTTCTCCCTGAGGAAATACTTACGAAAAATCCCCCTTCACCCGATGAAACTCCGTGGTGGAAAGGTATTGAAGGTGCTACATGGAACCACCCGGAAGGACCACAAAGTGATATCAGCAATCGAATGGACCATCCGGTTGTACATGTCTCATGGAATGATGCTGTGGCCTATTGCAAGTGGGCCGGCAAACGTCTGCCGACCGAAGCAGAATGGGAATATGCGGCCCGTGGTGGTCTGGAGCAAAAGAAATTTCCCTGGGGAAATGAACTGACACCAGAAGGCGAACATCGTTGTAATATCTGGCAGGGCACCTTCCCGGAAACAAATACTAAAGGCGATGGATTTGCAGGTACTGCACCGGTTAAAACTTTTCCTCCCAATAATTTCGACCTATACGAAGTTTCGGGTAATGTATGGGAATGGTGCCAGGATTGGTTCAGCTCAAATTATCCCCTGATACGAATTAGTGATAATCCCAAAGGTCCGGCACGTGGCAATGCCAAAGTCATTCGGGGTGGCTCCTACCTTTGTCACAAGTCGTATTGCAATCGCTACCGCGTAGCTGCACGAACGGCCAACACTCCGGATAGCTCTACTGGAAACATGGGCTTCCGGTGTGTAAAGGACGTCTAAATATGGCTTAATAAGCCCTTACAAATAAATTTAATATTCCTAAAAAATTTGTGAGACCTTGTTTAATACCCATTGGCAATTTCCCTACATACACTCTGGGCACCTGGGAATCCGCTAAACATGTAGCGCTGCCACCGGTTATTAACAAATACGGACTGGCCTGATTTGACTACATTTACAAAGCCAGACTGTATATCCCCCGCGTTTTGTGATAGGCGTATCTCACTTTGCCCACCAAAAGAAATGTTTGGAATATTAACAATAACGGTATTGGTTGTGAGAGGTACATTTTGTGATGTAATCACATAGAATTGGGAGTTGTATTCAACAACCATCGCAGTAATCCCAGTCCCATAACATACCTTCTTAACATCATATTTTGTTTGTGCTAAAGAGCTATTGATTCCAATACCAGTGCATAAGAGCAAAAATATTAAAATCTTCTTCATCTTATTCACCCCCTCCCTTATAAAATATAAATGTAATGCTTATTTAGTTTAACATATAATACTCTCTATTTGTTCCGAACTAATCTTTTAAATATAAGAAGGGTGCTTTTATAAAAATTATCTAATATTCAGTATTAGCTCAAAAGAATGATCTCAAAATAGATAGGAATTTCATATCCGGATGGAGGCCTAGGAGTCTGTCGGACTTAGGAGATTGTAACGAAAAATTATCAGTTTGAGTCAGATTTCGGGGTCTTTTGAGGCGAATAGCGGGCCTATTTAACGAAAAAGAGCTCAAAATCCGGCCAAACCTGACGGTTTTGCAGTAGATTTAGCTAAGTCCGACAGACTCCTAGCTACTATCTCCTGATACCAGATATATAAAGTTTTTTATTTAGGCCAAACCCTAAACATGGCAACACCATGAGAAGGCACATAAGAACGAATTAAATCTTCGGTTGAGGAATCATCGTGCCTCCATAAATCACGCATTCGATATTCCGAAGCTTGCGGCAATCCTACGGTTTGGGAATTGGTGGTCATGAAAGCGCCATCATCTCCACGATTTAAAAGAACTACAGCAACACTGCCATCCGACATCTTCTTTGCCCAGACTTCCTGGTTGCCATTATCGGTGACTTTGCGACCTTGATTTCCGGCAGGATCCTGGTTTACAGCAATAACTTCTTTATTCGTAAGAATGTCCTTGGTAGCTGCACTCATATGTCTTAAATCGTTGCCAGCCATCAGGGGAGCATCGAGAATCGCCCACAGGCTAAAATGAGCACGATATTCGGTGTTTGTCATGCCCCCGTTACCTACTTCGAGCATATCAGGATCGTTCCAGTGGCCCGGTCCGGCATATTTATACAAACCAACCTGTTGATCCAAAATGGTCACCATGCTTCTCCATGAATCACGAATATCTCCGGTTGTTCGCCACAGATTTCCAAGTTTAGGAGCCCACTCCCAGGGATTTTGACGCCCCCACTCGCAAATACTGAATACGATTGACCGATTCACAGACTTAAGTGCATTGTGCATTGCGGTGTAGCGTTCTTCCAGTGGCCGCCCCTGATTATAGCAATTATCATACTTTATATAGTCGATGCCCCATTTGGCAAAAGTCTCGGCATCTGTCTTTTCGTGATCCAGGCTTGCCGGTAATCCCTGGCACGTTTTAGTACCTGCTGAAGAATAAATACCGAGTTTCAATCCCTTTTTATGCACATAATCCGCAAGCCACTTAATTCCATGCGGAAAACGTTTGGGATCGTTGGTTAAACGTCCATTTGAATCACGATGATCATCCATCCAGCAATCGTCAATCACAATATACTTGTAACCTGCTTCTTTCATTCCGGATTCTACCATTGCATCCGCTGTTTCTTTGATGATATTCTCATTAATATCGCAGCCAAAATGGTTCCAGCTATTCCATCCCATGGGAGGCGTTTTTGCCAGACCGTTGTCCCATCGGTTAGATAATATCGCAACTCCCTTATGACCCTTAAATTGCCCGGAGGAATTAACATTCTTTGGTTGAGCATCAATTGTCTGAAAACTCATTCCAATAATGAAAACAATCACTAAAAAAATTGATCCCAGACCATTTATCCTGTCTAATAACATGAGTAGAAATAATTTAGAGTTAATGAATCAAAATATCTGATATATATTGAAATACCAGCCAAAAAAATGCTAGTATCTTTTTCTGAAAGAAGTGAACAATCATGATTTGTTACAGCCACAGGAAGAACGAATTTTCAGTGTCGTCAGGACTTCAATATTCTCGGCTGGTTCATCTTCGTTTTCAATAGTTTGAATCAATTTTTGTGCCGCCCTTTTTCCCACTTCGTATGCAGGTTGATGTACAGTAGTTAAAGGAGTTTCTAAAAGCGGGGCCCGTACATCATCTGTAAAACCAACAATAGCAAAATCATCCGGAATAGACAGTCCGGCATCCTTGATGGCGTGAATAGCCCCGATTGCACAAGGATCGTTAACACATACGATAGATTCGGGATATTCATCAGGATTCATCGCAAGAATCTTTTTCATGGCCTTATACCCTTTTCTTTCCTGAAAACCTGCCTGAATTATCCACTTGTCCTCTATAGGTATATTATGCGTTCTTAAAGCATCCAGATACCCTTGAAATCGCTTATATCCAATAGTTACATTCTGTGGTCCACTCAAATATGCGATTTTTGTATGTCCATGCTCCTTGATAAGATGCTCGGTGATCTGCTTCGAGCTACTTCTGTCATTAACACTAACGCAACTGGCCCCGATATTTTCAATACATCGGTCAAAGAAAACAATTTCAGGACCTGACTGAATGATATTTTTATAAAAAGAATAGTCTTCCACTGTTAGGGAGGATGAAATCAAAATACCATCCACTCTCTTCGATCTAAGCGTTTGAATGGCTTTTTTCTCCCGATCGAACTGCTCGTCGGCATTTGTCAAAAAGAGTTGATAATCAGACTTATAGGTTACTTCCTCTATCCCTCGAACTACTTCCGGAAAGAAAGCATGGGTTATTTCCGGAATTACCACTCCTATCGTATATGTTTTGCGTGAAACCAGACTTTTTGCAACAAGATTGGGAGTATATCCCATACTTTCCGCCTTTTCCAAAACACGTTTCCGGGTCCCTTCATCTACATTTGAACGATTATTCAAGGCCCGGGAGACGGTCATAGCAGATACCCCTAACGCCTCTGCGATATTTTTTAAGGTAACTTCAGAACTCACAAATTTTCATTTTGTTAATGATAACATTTCAACCTAAATCTAATAAACAATTAGCCCATTTGTTAATTTTGTAGTTATTTGATCCCTTAAATAAAAAATTTTTAATGTTACCCAGAGATTCTACTTTCCCCTGGTGTACTTGTCAAATACATGAATAACCGGCAGGGCATTACCATCACTATTAAAAAAACCACGGGATCTTAATCCACCCAGAACGGCGGGCTCCCACCAGAAAATACCTTTAACCTTGGGACTGGATATATTCAATAAGGTCTGATTTAAGGATTCTAAAAACTCTCGCTGACCTTCAGGAGATTCGGGGAATGGCGCAGGTTGTTTCTTGTATTCGCTTGGCTTCCAGTTGTAAGCCGTTTCCACCACAATCACATCTTTATCGAAGTTATCTACAAGTGATAACAAATTCTGACGCAGTTGCAACAGGCTTCCATGCCACCAGGGATAATAAGACAGCCCTATAATATCATAGCCAATACCGTAGGAATTTATTTTCTGATAAAAATCGCGTGTCCCAATGGTATCACCGCCCTGATCATAATGGATCATGATTAAGGGACGAGGGGCTTGCCCTCTGCCCGCATCTACGCCATTGATCCCGGCTTTCAGGAGCTTGGCAAAAGTATCCCAATGATCAGGAAGCTTGCCGAATGGCCACAGCATGCCATTGCGGACTTCATTGCCAATTTGTACCATTTGTGGCATCACTCCCGCTTTTCTGAAAGCCTCGATTGTCTGTTTGGTATATTCATAAACGGAATCTATTAATACCGAATCGGACAGTCCTTTCCAGGCATCCGGCGTTGGTTGTTTTTGGGGATCCGCCCAACTGTCAGCATAATGATAGTCGAGCAAAAATTTGAACCCTCTTTTCTTAGCCTCTTGTGCCAATTTGATCGTATAATCAAGATCATTGGGAAGACGATCGGGATCATGAAACAACCTGAGTCGTATCCAGTTATAGCCATGATCTCGAAATATTTTCAATCCAGGTTCGGCTTTTCCATTATCCTTAAAAACCGCTCCTGAATCTTCCGCCATCTTCAAAAAAGATAAATCAGCTCCAACTGCATAATTCAGCTCGATTTTATGTTGAGAAGTGTCCTGAGCATCAGCCTGATAACCGGCAGATAATAGTATCCCAATAAAAAGCAGGTAAAATACTTTGTGAAAGGTATGTCTCATAATGTGTTATCCATTATTATTCAATTATTACGTCTATAGTTAGATTTTAAAACTCATACTCATGCGTCATGTAGTCGATACCTTTGTGTAGTTTGCTATCAAAATCAAAAAACGTATTATTGTCCCAAGAACAGCCGAAATCTCTTCATCATATCCTTATTTTTAGCTCGTCTCAAAATAAGATGTTTACGATAACATCAATATAAGAAATTGTATTCTTTACATTCTTAAATACTTGCTAAACTTTTTATCAGATGACCGGCCAAATCTTTATCCATCTACCTACGGTATCTTAACAAAAGTACTATATGTATTGGTTGATCAGATTCTCATAAAACTCCTGGTGACCGCTGATTTGCTCCGGATCCCCTTGTTCGGCGGCAAGATCTCGTAAATCTTCAAGACCAAGTTTTCCATCCTCAAAGGCCTTCCCATCTCCGGAATCATAAGAGGCATAACGCTCTTTGCGAAGCTTCTTGTAATCAGAATCTTCTAAAATAGCATAGGCTGTTTTCAACGCCCGGGCAAAAATATCCATCCCCCCAATATGAGCATAAAACAGATCTTTCAGGTCGGTAGAATTGCGACGAATTTTAGCATCAAAGTTAATGCCACCCGTTTCAAACCCACCGTTTTGCAGAATAACCAGCATGGCCTGAGTCACTTCAAAAATATCAGCGGGAAACTGATCGGTATCCCACCCATTTTGGTAGTCTCCCCGATTGGCATCGATACTTCCCAACAAGCCGGCATCAGCGGCTGTCTGCAACTCATGCTCAAATGTGTGCTTGGCAAGGATCGCATGATTAACCTCTATGTTCACCTTGAAATCATCATCCAGCCCATATTCCCGTAGAAAACCGATTACGGTGGCAGTATCAAAATCGTACTGGTGTTTCATCGGTTCCATGGGCTTGGGCTCAATCAGAAAGGTACCTTCAAAGCCATTCTTGTGTCCGTAATCTTTGGCCATATGGAGAAATCGGGCCAAATGGTCCCGCTCACGCTTCATCTCTGTATTAAGCAGCGTTTGGTACCCTTCACGTCCGCCCCAAAATACATAGTTGGATCCACCCAATTCAATGGTGGCATCCAAAGCCCGCTTTACTTGGGCTCCAGCATGCGTTACGACATCAAAATCCGGATTCGTAGCAGCTCCATTCATAAATTTGGGATGACTAAACAGGTTGGCCGTGCCCCAGAGCAATTGTACGCCGCTTTCTTCCTGCTTTTGTTTGGCATACTCGACCATTGTCTGCATCCGCTTTTCTGACTCACGAATACTATCCGCTTCATCCACAACATCCACATCGTGAAAGCAATAAAAAGGTACCTGTAACTTCGTGATAAATTCAAACGCAGCATCCATCTTGGCACGAGCCCGACCAATAGGATCATCGTACTCCATCCATGGATAAACACGAGTCCCCCATCCAAAAGGATCGACGCCCTGTTCATTAAACGTATGCCAGTATGCTACGGCAAAAGGCAGGAATTCCCGCATGGTTTTGCCTCCCACTTTTTCAGAGGGATTATAATATTTAAATGCTAACGGATTGTCAGAATCCTTTCCTTCGTAAGTAATTTTATCAATGCCTTCAAAAAATTCAGTCGTGCCTATTGTAACACCCATAATTAATACTTCTAAATTAAACCTATTACTGATTCATTATTTATTCCAACAGAATGCTATCGATCTAATTCTTTGTGTAAAAAATAATTCCAGCTTTTATATGCCTGCTGATAGGTATTTTGTTTCTCTACATCAGGGTTCAGGGTAGCTATCTTCTCTAAATTTCTAAAAGCTTCTTCTCGGTTTTCAAAGATACCGGTACCAAGCCCCGCTCCTATCGCAGCTCCCAAGGCTCCATTACTGTTATATAATTCTACCGTAGTGCCAGTTACATTGGTAAAAGCTTCCCGAAAGAGCGGACTTTGGAACATATTATCGCTACCTACCCGGATGGTGCTAATACTAATTCCCATCTCTTTCATCACTTGTAAACCGTAATTCAAAGAAAAGGCAATGCCCTCCTGAACTGCACGCATAAGATGAGCTTCTCCATGACGATTAAAATTTATATTGCGAACCATTGCCCCAATATCACGGTTCTCCAACACACGCTCCGGTCCATTCCCAAAAGGTAAAACAGTAATACCTTCAGACCCAATAGGAATTTTTGCAGCCAGCTCGTTCATTTGATCATAGCTGAATTTATTTCCAAATAATTCATTTTTCAGCCAACTATTTTGAATACCTGTCCCGTTGATGCATAGCAATACGCCGTACCTCGGATGTTCACTGTCATGGTTTACATGTACAAACGTATTTAGGCGGGATTTATCGTCGTAAAGAGGCTTATCGACCACTCCGTAAATCACCCCCGAAGTACCGGCCGTTGCTGCTGCTTCACCGGGATCCAACACATTCAACGATAACGCATTATTGGGCTGATCGCCGGCTCTATAGCCAATCGGGATTCCTGACTTCAATCCCAGTTCATTGGCAGCCTCTCTAGTTAGCTCTCCGGATACAGCAAAATTGGGATCAAATTTTGGCAACAATCCGGTAGGGATTCCGTAATGGGCTAGTAATTTATAGGCGATATCGTTTGATTGATAATCCCAGAAAATGCCCTCCGACAAACCCGAAACCGAGGTACGAATGTTCCCCATCATTTTCATGGCAATGTAATCCCCAGGCAACATTACTTTATGGATTTTAGAAAACAGCCCGGGCTTGTGCTCCCGAACCCACCGCAATTTGGAAGCGGTAAAATTAGCCGGCGAATTGAGATAATGCTCCAGACAATATTCGGCTCCCAGATCTTTAAAGGCCTGCTTCCCGATCTCCACGGCACGTCCGTCGCACCAGATAATAGCCGGATGCAAAACGTGGTGCTGCTCATCAACCAAGATCAACCCATGCATCTGATATGAAATACCGATTCCTGCAATAGCATCGGGATGGGCGGCATCGGAACCCAATATCATGGCAGTAGCTTTTTTTATATGCTCCCACCAAATCTCAGGATCCTGTTCGGCCCAACCCTTTTTGGGGGAATATATTTCAAGCTCAGTCTCGGGCGAAGTAGCCGAGGTGAGCACTTTGCCACTGCTTGCATCTAACAAGCAGACCTTGATACTGGAACTCCCTACGTCATATCCGAGTAATTGCATAATCTACCTGCTTCAATCAAAATTAATTAAAAATTTTAGACTGATTTGCATCCAATTTGGAACCTCCAAAAATTATTCAACTGCAATCCGGCAATTTTAAAAATTTTGTCACCATCTAAATAGCATATCCAATGCTTTGTGAATTAATTGACAGCTATCATCTTTAAGCAAACCGGCATTGAAACTGTTGCTTCTGTTCCGGTTTCAGAAAGTTTTCCGGTTGTTTGATTGCGTTTGAAAACCACAATATTATCGGAATTCATATTGGCAGCTAACAAATATTTTCCCGTGGGATCAATCATAAAGTTGCGCGGACGTACACCTCCACTTGAATGCCTGCTGACAAACGTCAATTTCCCGTTTTGTTGATTGATGCTATAAATCACGATCTGATTGAGATCCTCACGCATCGAGGCATACAAGAATTTGCCGTCGGGCGACACATGAATATCGGCACCGGCAATAGGTCCATCATAGCCGTCGGGCAGGGCCGAAATCGATTGAAGGGGATGCAACTGGTTATTCTGATAATCAAACGCATATACCAATCCGCCCATCTCCGTTACCAGGTAAGCGTATTTTCCGTTTGGAGCAAAGGTGATATGCCGCGGCCCCGCGCCCGGCTTTACTTTGTATTTATGTACCGGCTCTTGATTAAAAGCTCCACTATCAGCAGAAAACGCATACTGGTACACATGATCGGTGCCTAAATCATCTACAATAAGATATTTATTATCAGGCGTTAGATGCGTACAGTGAACGTGCGGCGAAGCCTGACGATCTTTGTTGACACTGTTCCCCTGATGTTGAACCGTGACGCTGGCAGAATCCAGGGAGCCGTCGCTGTTGATCGGAAACATGGAAAAGGAACCGCTGCTGTAATTCGCGGTAAAAGCATAGTTTCCGGTATGATCGACCGAGACATAACAAGGCGAAGTACCATTGGTTGATTTCGTGTTTAGATGCGTAAGCGAGCCATCATCTTTGTTGATTGAAAAAGCACTCAGGTCTCCCCCGCTGTGATCGCTGTAACGATATTCATTAACGGCATATAAATACTTATGATCTGGAGAAATAGCCAAATACGAGGGATCGGTAACGCCTTTAGTCACGCCAACCTGTGTCAAACTACCGTCGCTGGCGTCAAACTTATACTCGTAAATTCCCTGGCTCGAATCCCGCGTGTAGGTGCCTATATATAAATAATACTCCAATCCGGATTTTTGTGATGAACTACATCCCACTACAGCAATAAGCAACAACACAGGTATGCGAAAAAGCCTCAATAATTTCATAAATTAAGTTTAATTAGTTGATATTTCCATCAAGCACTTTAAAGTGCTCTATATTAATGGTTAATTATCCTAAATGCAGGTTGGCAAAACAACGATGACATATAGCTTAAAGAAATAATAAAATTCCTTATCAATTAGGTCATGGATATCAAAATCATCGGCGCCGGCCTCGGGGGACTAGCGGTTTCATGCCTGCTAGCTAAGAAGGGGCATACCGTTTCTATTTTTGAAAAGAACGAGCGTCCCGGGGGAAAGATCGATGAAATCCGTGCCCGGGGATTTCGATTTGATACCGGCCCTTCTCTGCTGACGATGCCTTTTATCCTTGAATCACTATTCGACTTTTGTGATGTAGATATCAACGATTACTTAGATATCCAACCCGTCGATCCCATTTGCCGGTATTTCTATCCGAATGGAACCCAGTTTGATTGTTTCCAGAATTCCAGCTTGAATATTGCCCAAATTCAGGAATTTGCCCCAAGCGATGTAGAAGCTTATGAGGAATTTCTCGACTATTCGGAACAACTTTACGAGCGAACCAAAGAAGCTTTTTTATTTAATCCTCTCTACGGACTTTCGGACGTAGGTACTCTTAATCTCACCGATTTTTTTAGGATTGATGCCTTTCACACCGTGGCAGAACGTGTGGACGAGATGTTTCAATCATCAGAGCTTCGTCAATTTTTTAAACGTTTTACCACTTATAACGGCTCCTCCCCTTTTCTGGCACCGGCCACGCTGAATGTGATTCCCCATGTAGAGCTAACCCTCGGCGGTTATTACATTAATGGAGGAATGTATTCCCTGATCGAGTCCCTGGGACAATTAGCCAACAAATTAGGCGTCGAAATCTTTTATAACACGGGCATAACGAAAATTAATACGGATCGTGGTAAAATATCAGGGCTAACAAACCAAGCCGGCAATCATATCCCGGCTGACCTGGTTGTCTCCAATGCGGATGCGCATGAAACCTATCTGAACCTATTTACTGATTCTGAAATTTCCACGGTAAAACAAAAAAGAATTGCCAGTCTTGAACCCTCCTGTTCGGGTTTCGTATTATTGCTTGGGATCGACACAACTTATGATAAGCTGACACATCATAATATCTTTTTCTCGGAGGATTATGATTGGGAATTCAGACAGATATTCGAACAAAAGATAATGCCCATGGATCCTACCATTTATGTTGCCAACACTTCAAATACGAATCCGGATCATGCCCCCAAAGGAAGTTCCAATCTTTTTGTGCTGGTAAATGCCCCTTATCTGAGCGATGAATATGATTGGCAGAAGAAAGAAGAAGCCTATTCCCAAAAGATAATCAAAAGGCTGGAAAGCCGAGGGTTAACCAACCTCAATGAACATATAGAGTTCAAAAAAAGTATTACCCCAAGGGATTTTTATAATCGATACCAAAGCAATAAGGGCAGCATTTACGGGACTTCATCCAATAGTAAATTTGCCGCTTTTATGCGTCCGAGAAATAAATCGCGTTCTATTGATGGCTTGTATTTAGTGGGCGGGAGTACGCATCCCGGCGGTGGCATTCCATTGGTCTCGCTATCCGCCTTCCATGCCGCCGAACTCATCGAACGATTTGAAGGCTAGATACTGGTTATCTGAACGCTCTTAGTTTTTAACCAATGATGTCAAATTATTTTGCCTTCGCCTTCTTACTTCTGTTTTCTCAATACTCAAGACTCATTACTCACTACCCAGTACTAGTCTTCCCCCTTTTTGCCCAGATTAATGACTTCCATATTGTGGATTTTACCGTTTTCAATATCAAAACGAACACAAGTACGATAAACCTGGAATCCATGTCGGCCGGCGGCTCCAGGATTTATAAAAAGCATGTTGTTCTTTTCTTTGTCGCGACCAATCTTTAGGATATGTGAGTGCCCGCAAATAAAAACATCTGGTGGATTATTATCCATCTCTTCACGAATAGGAATGCAATACCGCCCAAGTGTGCCCCCAATATGCGTCATCCAGAAATTGATGCCCTGCCGGTCAAAACGCTGGTGCAGAGGATACTCCCTGCGAATATCCTGACCGTCAATATTCCCATAAACACCCAGAATCGGGGCAATATCTTTCAGTTGATCGGCGACTTCCATCGTACCGAAATCACCGGCGTGCCATATCTCATCCCGGTCTTCAAAATATTCCATTACCTGTGGATCGAGGTAACTGTGGGTATCCGAAATTAAACCAACTTTTATCATAGATGGACTATTGCAATTAAAAACTCAAATGATAGAAATGTTTTGGGCCTAAGTAAATGATTTGTGTCATTAAATTTAATTATTCTGATCATAGCACTATTATACTATAGGATAATTATTTCTATTCATTAGACCAACGGAAATTCTCCTTCCCCCTCTTATTTATCAATAATTCTATTATTGAATATATTACTTATTCCTGCCCCTGTTTTCTTAACAATCGTTTAACATTTTTTAAGGTCATTTAGTTGATAATATCAACTAAATACCTGTTCTTACGAGGCATTCCAAAAAACAAACGAACTATGAGCAAAAAAAATCCCTTTGGTAACAGGATTGGAGTCACCGTTAAGGCACTGGTGCGTAAGGTAAACGCCTGTTTCTCTCAACACGGTATAGATCTCACAGTAAGCCAGATGGTAATTTTGAATCTCTTGAATAATGATGACGGCTTATGTCAGCATTCTTTATCCGAGATGCTCAATAAGGATAAATCAGCCGTGCTGCGCCAAATAAACTGCCTTGAGGAGAAACATTTTTTAATAAAGGTGCCCGACCCCGAAGATAAGCGAAGAAAGAATTTGGTCCTTACTAAGCCCGGAATGAATACGCTGGAAAAAGCATTGGATGTCGAAAATGAATTATTAGAAGATATACTCGGTGATATTGATCAACGGGAGCTCAATGTTTTCTATAATGTGCTCGGACAAATTTATGAAAATGTGAAAGCATATTCCGTTTGTTGATATTGTCAACTAAATTTAAACTATTATAAATCAATATTTTAGAAGTAAATGCAAAATAAATTATTACATACCGCGAAAAGTATTTTTGTGCTGACGATTGGTACACTTGTTCTCATTTCGTGTGGTAATCAACAAAATAGCTCCGGATCGGGCCAGCAACTTTCCTCTTTCCCGGTTATCACTGTTCGTCCAAGATCAACGGTGCTTTATGCCGACTACCCGGCAACCTTAGAAGGCCATCAAACCGTTGAAATTCGTCCCCGGGTCAGTGGCTATATTACTAAGATGTATATTGATGAAGGTGCCCAGGTAACGAAAGGCGAAAAATTGTTTCAGCTGAACAGTGAAGAATATGAACAGCAAGTTCGTTCTGCTAAATCTGATGTAGAGGCAGCAAAAGCGGCCGTCAACACCGCAAATATGAATTTACAGAAAACAAAACCACTTGCTGAAAAGGATATTGTGAGCCAGTATGATGTGGAAGCGGCTCAATATAATTTGCAATCTAAAAAGGCGGCTCTGGCCCAAGCACAAGCAAGACTTGTGAATGCGCAAACAAATCTGGGATATACGACGGTGAAAAGCCCCGCCAATGGCGTCATTGGTAATATCCCATACCGTGTGGGGAGCTTGGTAAGCAGCAATATCGCCAAACCGTTAACGGTTGTTTCCGATATTTCCAAGATGTATGCCTACTTTTCGATGAGTGAGAGGGATTTGCTGGAAATAATGCGAGAAGCACAAGGAACTGATTTGCGTGAGAAGATAAAACAGATGCCGCCCGTCAGTTTTATCATGGCCGATAATTCTGTGTATCCTCACAAAGGTAATATCGAAATTGCCAGCGGACTGATCAACCAATCCACGGGCTCTGCGAATTTCAGGGCTACGTTTCCAAATCCCGAGAAGCTGTTGCGCAGTGGTGGCAGTGGCACGGTACGACTCCCCATACCAAAAGATTCGGTACTGATAGTGCCTAAAAAAGCTACCTACGATCTACAAAACAAACATTTTGTGTATGTGGTTGATAATAATGGGAAAGTGCAAAGTACTCCCATTCAAATTAGCTCGGTTTCAAATGCCAAGACCTATGTAGTTACCGGTGGGCTGCAAGCCGGCGACCAAATTGTGATCAATGGTCTCCCAAACTTACAGGACGGCATCACTATTAAACCAAATCCTGTAAATACCGACAGCGTATTCGAGAGTCTTTCCAGTGATTCAACTGAATCGACCGGCTAACATATTTGAAAAAACATCTCAAAATTTTTATAACCCTCTGACAAGCTTTTCTCATGATTAAAAAATTTATAGAAAGACCGGTTCTCTCCACCGTCATTTCTATCATTATTTTGATTCTAGGCATCCTGGGTATTATAGCGTTGCCCATTACCCAGTATCCAGAGATCGCACCCCCAACGGTACAAGTCTCTGCATCCTATCCCGGCGCCGATGCCGAGACGGTGCTTAAAAGTGTTGTAACCCCGCTAGAGGAGCAGATCAATGGCGTAGATAACATGATCTATATAAATTCCACGGCTTCCAATAACGGTACGGCCAGTATTAGCGTTTATTTTGAGTTGGGCACTGATCCTGATATTGCTGCTGTTAACGTGCAAAATCGTGTTTCTCGAGCAACCAGTCTGCTACCCGAAGAAGTCGTCCGCTCGGGGGTGACGACCACCAAGCAACAGACGAGTATGTTGATGATTTTCTCAATTTACAGTCCCGACGACAAGTATGGCGAGGCTTTCCTGGACAATTATGCCAAAATCAACCTGGTTCCTCAAATTCAGCGTGTCAATGGTGTGGGACAAGCACATGTGTATGGTACGGGCGATTATGCCATGCGTATTTGGCTGAAACCGGATGTAATGAGTCAGTATGGGCTGGTTCCCTCGGATATTCGGCAAGCATTAAATGACCAAAACCTGGAGGCAGCTCCGGGCGAATTTGGACGGAATGGGAAACATGAGTTTGAATATACGATCAAATATTCGGGACGTCTCGATAAGGTATCCCAATACAAAAATATTATAGTCCGTACCACAGATGATGGCGACATTCTACGGCTTAAGGATGTGGCTAACATTGAACTTGGTTCACAATCCTATAATGGCATCCACGAGACGAACGGACATCCAAGCGCATCTGTAGCAATCTATCAATCGGCCGGCTCCAACGCGCGTGAAGTTATTCAGCGAGTCAAGCAGGTAGTCAAAGATACCCAGCCGAACTTCCCGCCCGGCATGACCTACACCACCCTTGTGGATACTAACTTATTTTTGAACGCTTCCATCAGCAAAGTAATCGAGACCCTTCTGGAGGCCTTTATCCTTGTCTTTATTGTGGTATTCGTCTTTTTGCAGGATTTCAGATCCACGCTCATCCCAGCGATCACGGTTCCGGTCTCTATTGTTGGCACCTTCTTCTTCCTTAACTTATTTGGATTCACCATCAACCTGTTAACGTTATTTGCCTTGGTACTGGCCATAGGGATGGTGGTAGATGACGCCATTGTGGTCGTAGAAGCTGTCCACGCCAAGCTGGACGAGGGAGAAACGTCGGCCAAAAAAGCAACGGTGGATGCCATGCACGAGATAACCGGTGCTATCATCTCTATTACATTGGTTATGTCGGCAGTATTTATTCCCGTTACCTTTTTAGGAGGATCTACGGGTGTCTTTTTCCAGGAGTTTGGTATCACCATGGCTATTGCCATCCTGATATCTGCCGCCAACGCCCTGACGCTGAGTCCGGCGCTCTGTGCGCTCTTTTTAAAACCGGAAAAAAAGGGACCAAACGGACATTCCGGACTTATTGATCGTTTCCATCACAGCTTTAATGTAGCTTTCAAAACAACCCTCGAGCGTTATCAAAAGGTGTTGGAATATCTGACCAGTCGTAAATGGATTACCATTGCAGCGGTGGTTGTTTTTACGCTTGTGTTCTGGGGATTTTTGAAATACACGCCAACAGGCTTTGTGCCGCAGGAAGACCAGGGATTTCTATTTACTGACATCCAGCTGGCTCCGGCTTCTTCGCTGCAACGAACCAAAGACGTGGTAAGTAAGCTCGACAGTCTCACTAAATCTATCCCGGAGATTAAAACGCGATTATCACTTACAGGTCGTAGCTTAATCAGTGGGGCCGGCAGTTCATATGGATTTGAAATTTATCGTCTCAAAAACTGGGACAAGCGTACCGGTGAGAACCAGGATATTAAGAGCGTAATCGCAAAGTTAAATAAGAAGGCCGCCCAAATTAAGGGGGCTAAAATTCGAATTTTTGCTCCACCTTCAATACCTGGATTTGGGCAAACGGGTGGGTTTACTATGCACTTACAGGATCGCTCCGGAGGCAGTTTCAAATCGCTTGACAACATGAGTCACAAATTTATACAGTCTCTCATGAAACAGCCGGAAATTGCTTTTGCAACCACTTCATTCAGTACGGATTTTCCACAGTACCAAATCAATGTGGATGTTGCTAAATGTAAAAAAGCCGGTATCGGGGTTCGGGATCTGTTAACCGTTCTGCAAGGCTATTATGGAGGTGTTTATGCATCCGACTTTAACCGATTTGGCAAGCAATACCGGGTAATGATCAAAGCCGATCGTAAGTACCGGGCCAGTAAAGCCAGTTTAAGTGATGTTTATGTAAAAAATAACCAAGGTGAGATGGCACCGGTCAATTCCTTTGTTGACTTAA
>Ga0209918_1000811_pt1 | contig 18986 bp, 19 predicted proteins | sample SalPonD_shore_MG_FD_185712 | JGI IMG/M metagenome (GOLD analysis project Ga0209918, IMG submission 185712) | Salt pond soil microbial communities from South San Francisco under conditions of wetland restoration - Salt Pond MetaG... | ecosystem: Environmental > Aquatic > Marine > Intertidal zone...
CCCCCCACGTCCGCCAGCTGCCAACTGACGACTGCACACTGCCGACTCCGGCCCCCGTTCCGACGCCGCTGCGGGTCGCAATACCCGCTGCATTGACAGGGACTTCCCCCCGTCTGAGACCAGTCAGGGGCCGGTGGGCCTGTTCAAGGCCCACGCCGCCGCGTGTTAAGATAAGCGTCTTTTCCGCTACCCGAGCCCCGGCTCCGACGCTGTATGAACACCGCCCGCATCCGCGAGATTCCGTACAACTACACTTCGTTTTCCGATCGCGAAATCGTGATCCGTCTGCTCGGCGAGGAGATGTGGGAGGTACTCAACGAGCTGCGTTCCGAACGCGTGACGGGCCGATCGGCGCGCATGCTGTTCGAGGTGCTCGGCGACATCTGGGTGGTGACGCGTAATCCCTTCATCCAGGACGACCTGCTTTCCAGCCGCAAGCGCCATCGGGCGCTAACCGATGCGCTGAATCACCGTTTGGATCAGATCGAAGCGCGGGCGGACGGCAATGAGCTGGTTTTGCGCCTCGTAGAGCGCGCAAGAGGCGCTGTGGAGGCGTTTGAGGCGTGGTTTCCCCGACAGAGGGAATTACGCCAGAAAGTTCAACGCCGCTTGTCGCGCGTTACACGCCGCGACAACATCGATTTCAGCGGACTTGCGCGCGTCTCTCACGTCACCGACGCCTCGGACTGGCGCGTGGAGTATCCCCTGGTCGTGATCTCGCCCGATACCGAACAGGAGACCATCGATGTCGTCGCTGCGTGCCTGGAGTTGGGCCTGGCGATCATCCCGCGCGGCGGCGGTACGGGTTACACGGGCGGTGCGGTGCCGCTGCGCGGCGACTGCGTCGTGATCAACACCGAGAAGCTCGAATCGCTCGGCGCCGTCGAGGACCGTGCGCTGCCCGGCGTCGATGCAAAGGTGCCGACAATCCGCACCGGGGCCGGCGTGGTGACCAAACGTGTTGCCGAGGCGGCCGAGGCGGCGGGTTACGTGTTCGCGGTCGATCCCACCTCGCAGGACGCCTCGTGCATCGGCGGCAACGTTGCCATGAACGCCGGCGGCAAGAAGGCCGTGCTCTGGGGCACGACCCTGGACAACCTGGTCTCCTGGCGCATGGTCACGCCCGATGCCAAGTGGCTGCTGGTCGAGCGCCTGAACCACAACCTGGGCAAGATCCACGACGTGGAGATGGCCGAGTTTCGCATCACCCGCTACGAGGCCGACGGGCATACCCAGATAGGCGAGGCCGAGATACTGCGCATCCCCGGCCCGGAGCTTCGCAAGCTGGGCCTGGGCAAGGACGTGACCAACAAATTCCTCGGCGGTCTGCCCGGCGTACAGAAAGAGGGCTGCGACGGGCTCATCACCTCGGCGCGGTTTATCCTGCATCGCATGCCCGCACACATCCGTACGGTGTGCCTGGAGTTCTTCGGCGACGACCTGCGCCGCGCCGTGCCCGCCATCGTGGAGACCAAGGACTACCTCGACGCCCTGCCCGACGTGCAGCTCGCCGGCATGGAGCACCTGGACGAGCGCTACGTGCGGGCCGTCAAGTACACGACCAAGGCGCCGCGCCCGGACCTGCCCAAGATGGTCCTGCTCATCGACATCGCCGGCGACGACGACAACGTGGTCGCCGAGGCGGCCTCCACGGTCGTGCGCATGGCCAATGCGCGCGACGGCGAGGGCTCGGTGGCGGTCAGCCCCGAGGCCCGCAAGCGCTTCTGGGCCGACCGGGCGCGCACCGCGGCCATCGCGGCCCACACCAACGCCTTCAAGATCAACGAGGACGTGGTCATCCCGCTCGAGCGCCTGGCCGACTACAACGACGGCATCGAGCGCATCAACATCGAGCTGTCCACCGCGAACAAGCTGCGCATGATCGACGCCGCCCTGGATTATCTGGACGGGCCCATGCCCGAGCTGCACCGCGTGGTGCGCGGCCAGGCGCCGGACTTCGACGAGAGCGAGGAGAGCACCGCGATCCTCGAGGCGAAAAAGCGGGCCGCGCGCGAGGCCCTGGTCGCCGCGCGCGATCGCTGGCGCGCGATCATGGAGGCCATGGACGCGCCGGCCGAGGACCATCCGGACCTGATCGAGGACGTCGCGGCCGAGGCCCTGGAGTCGGGCGATACGCTGTTTCGTCTGCTCCAGCGCCGGGCGCTGCGCATCTCCTACCGGCGCAGCGTCGAGGGCCCTCTGAAGGATATCTTCCGGGGCGAGTCCCTGGCCGGCGTGCGCGAGCGCCTGGACGCCATCCACACCGAGCGCCGCTCCAGCCGCGTGTTCGTCGCCACCCACATGCACGCGGGCGACGGCAATGTGCACACGAACATCCCGGTCAACTCAAACGACTACGAGATGCTGCGCGAGGCCGACCGCGTCGTCGCGCGCGTCATGGCACTGGCCGAATCGCTGGGCGGGGTCATCTCCGGCGAGCACGGCATCGGCATCACCAAGATGCAATACCTGGCCCCGGCCACGATCGAGGCCTTCACCGATTACAAGAAGAGCGTCGACCCGGCCGACGTATTCAATCCCGGCAAGCTGCTGGCCGGTTCGGGCCTGGACAACGCCTATACCCCTTCGCTGCGCCTGGTCGAGCAGGAGGCCCTGCTGCTGGAGGCCAGCGACCTCGGCGACCTCAACCGCGAGATCAAGGACTGCCTGCGCTGCGGCAAGTGCAAGCCCGTATGCACCACCCACGTGCCGCGCGCCAACCTGCTGTACTCGCCGCGCAACAAGATCCTGGCCACCGGCCTCATCATCGAGGCCTTCCTCTACGAGGAGCAGACCCGCCGCGGTATCTCCATACGCCACTTCGACGAGATGAACGACGTGGCCGATCACTGCACCGTGTGCCACAAGTGCCTCAATCCCTGTCCGGTGGACATCGACTTTGGGGATGTGTCGATTCACATGCGCAAGTTGCTGCGCGAGCAGGGCAAGAAGCGCCCGAGCCTGGGCACCATGGCCTCCATGGCCTTTCTCAACGTCACCGACCCGCGCACCATCAAGCTCATGCGCCAGGCCATGATCCAGTGGGGTTACCGCGGTCAGCGCCTGGCCTACCGCCTGGCGCGCAGCTTCAAGGTGGTCAGCGCCAAGCGCCGCCCGGCCGCCACGGGCGGCAAGATGCAGGTGCCCGCCCAGGTCATCAACTTCGTCAAAAAGCCCATGCCGGCCGGGCTGCCCAAGCAGACCATGCGCGCGCTGCTATCGCTGGAGGACCCGACCACGGTGCCGATCCTGCGCGACCCGGCCAAGGTCGACGACGACTCCGACGCGGTGTTCTATTTTCCTGGCTGCGGGTCCGAACGCCTGTTCAGCCAGGTCGGCCTGGCCACCCTGGCCATGCTCTACGAGGTCGGTGCCGAGACCGTCTTGCCGCCGGGCTATCTGTGCTGCGGTTATCCGCAGACCTCCTCGGGCGACTACGAGCGCGGCAACAAGATATCCGTGGACAACCAGGTGCTGTTCCACCGCCTGGCGAACACGCTGAACTATCTGGACATCAAGACGGTGATCGTCTCCTGCGGGACCTGCATGGACCAGCTCCAGCAGTACCAGTTCGACAAGATCTTCCCGGGCTGCCGTCTGCTGGACATTCACGAGTACCTGATGGAAAAGGGCGTCAACCTCAACGGCGTGGAGGGCGTACAGTACATGTACCACGACCCCTGCCACACGCCGATGAAGCAGTACAACCCCACTAAGGTCGCCTCCAGCCTCATGGGCCAGGAGGTCGCGCTGTCCGACCGCTGCTGCGGCGAGGCGGGGACATTCGCCATCGCCCGTCCCGACATCGCCACCCAGGTGCGCTTCCGCAAGGAAGAGGAGTTGCACAAGGGCATCAAGGACCTGACCGGGAAAGAGCGCGCCGAGAACGGCAACGTCAAGATCCTCACGTCCTGCCCGGCCTGTCAGCAGGGCCTGTCGCGCTACGCCGACGACACGGGCCTGGACACCGACTACATCGTCGTCGAGCTCGCCAACCACCGCCTCGGCGAGGACTGGCAGGGCCGGTTCATCGAGCGGGCGCGCAGCGGGGGCATCGAGCGGGTCTTGCTCTAAAGATACCTCCTGGAAAGGAATGCAGAGTAGTCAGAAGCGCTCTGGAAAGGAACACAGAGGACGCAGAGACGCGGAGGACGCAGAGAAGAGCAAATTCGTGAGGGGTGAGGTGTAAGGAGTGAGGCGAAAAGGCCTGACCTCGACGCTCACCGAAACCCTGTCGGCCTCACCTTCTTTCTTCCTCGGTGCCTCCGTGTCCTCGGTGGTTATTCCATGCGCTCTGGAAAGGAACACAGAGGACGCGGAGGCGCGGAGGGCGCAGAGAAGAGCAAATTCGTGAGGGGTGAGGTGTAAGGAGTGAGGCGAAAAGGCCTGACCTCGACGCTCACCGAAACCCTGTCGGCCTCACCTTCTTTCTTCCTCTGTGCCTCCGTGTCCTCGGTGGTTAACGCATGCGCGTAGTTCGCAGTTGGCAGTCGTCAGTCGGCAGAAAGAGTGAACGTGATCCGGCTTTGCTGCCAACTGCCAACTGCCAACTCACCCGCGGAGCGGGCGCGCCTCACCCCTCACCCCTCACACCTCACGCCTCACGCTTTCGCGCCTCCGCGTTTCTGCGAACTCTGTGTTCCTTTCCAGAGCACATCCAAGAACCACCGAGGACACAGAGGCCCAGGCCGGGATGTCGGGTTACGCTGCGCTAACCCGACCTACGGCTGCTGCCAACTGCCAACTGCCAACTGCCAACTCACCCGCGGAGCGGGCGCGCCTCACCCTTTAATCGTGATCAGTGGCTCAAGCCTGGCCACCAGCCGCGCCAGCCCCGCCTTGTCCGCCGCCTCGACCACGGCGGTGACGTCCTTGTAGGCGCCGGGCGCCTCTTCGGCGACGCCGCGCAGGCTGGGGCTGCGGATCAGTATCCCGCGACCGGCCAGTTCGTCGACGACCTCGCGCCCGCGCCACTGGCGCGTGGCCTGATGGCGGCTCATGGCGCGCCCGGCGCCGTGGCAGGCGGAGCTGTAGGCGAGCTGCTCGCTCTCGGCGGTGCCGACGAGGATGTAGGAGGCAGTGCCCATGGTGCCGCCGATGAGCACGGGCTGGCCGATCGCGCGCAGCCCCTCGGGCAGAGCGGGGTGTCCGGGCCCGAGGGCGCGCGTGGCACCCTTGCGGTGGACGAACAGGCGCCGTTTCGCACCGTCGACGAGGTGGTTCTCGACCTTGCAGGTGTTGTGCGAGACGTCGTAGAGCAGCGACAGGTGTTTGCCCGGGAACAGCTCGGCGAAGACCTCGCGCGTGAGCCGGGTGATGATCTGGCGATTGGCCAGAGCGCAGTTGATGCCCGCGCGCATGGCGCCGAGGTAACGCTGACCCAACGGCGAGTCGATGGGGGCACAGGCGAGCTCGCGGTCGGGCAGCGCGATGCCGTATTGTCCTGCGCTCACGGCCATGGCCTTGAGGAACTCGGTGCCGATCTGGTGGCCCAGGCCGCGCGAGCCGCAGTGGATGCTGACCTGGATGTCGCCCTCGCGCAGGCCGAAGGCGGACGCGGCCCTGGCGTCGTGGACGTGCGTGACCCGCTGCACCTCCAGATAGTGGTTGCCCGAGCCGAGCGTGCCCATCTCGTCGCGCTGGCGGCGCTTGGCATGGTCGGACACGTGCTCGGGCGCGGCGCCGGCCATGCAGCCGTGTTCCTCGGTGCGCTCCAGGTCCGCTTCTTCGCCGAAACCCTGTTCGACCGCCCAGCGCGCGCCGCCGCGCAGCATGGCGTCCATTTCGCGGCCGCTCAGGCGAATGCGGCCCGTGGACCCCACGCCGGCCGGAATGCGCTCAAAAAGATTCTCGGCCAGACGCTCTCGCAGCGGCTGGAACTCCTCCAGGGTCAGGCCGGTGTGCAGCGTGCGTACCCCGCAGGAGATATCGAAGCCGACGCCGCCGGCCGAGATGACGCCGCCGGCCTTGGGATCGAAGGCGGCCACGCCGCCGATGGGAAAGCCGTAGCCCCAGTGTGCGTCGGGCATGGCGTAGGAGGCGTTGACGATGCCGGGCAGCGTGGCCACGTTGCAGACCTGCTCGTAGACCTTGTCGTCCATGGCGCGGATCAGGTCCTCGCGGGCGTAGATCACGCCGGGCACGCGCATGGCCCCGTGGGGTTCGATGTGCCACTCGTATTCGCTGTGACGGATGAGCTTTCCGGTATCCATGGTTGCTTTGCTCCCCCTGGAAGAAGGGCTCAGACGTCGACCACGCACTGCGCGACCCACGTGCCGTCGTCGCGCTCGATCACGTGCAGGTCGGTGTAGGTAGCCCCCTTGACCTCGACGGCGCGTTCATGGCGTTCCGCGGCCACTTGTTCGCCCCGGGCGGTGCCCTGCAGCTGTCCGTCGCCGAGGGTCACCCGAAAGCGGCTGAACAGCATGCCGCGGGTCGCCATTTCATAGACGAGTGCATTGAGCCAGTCCACCAGCAGCAGTTCCAGGTCGGGCGCCGAGCACCGTATCGAGACGGCCGCATCGGGGCGGATAGCGGTCGGGTCGCTGATCACCGCCATCATCGCCAGTGCCGCCTGTTCGAATGCCTCGGCCGGGCTGTGGCCCACGCCGCGCACGCCCATGTCGGCCTGATGGGGATAGTGCTCCCAGTAGGGCGGCGTACGCGCCGTTTTCGCCTCCTCCAACACGCTTCTCCTCTTCCGGCCCGCTGTGCGGCCCCTGGCCCGGATAACCTCTCAAGATTAGCCTCAAGACGCCACAGATGCGACGGTTCAGGTTGCGCCAGGTCAACGACTCGATCGGATACAGCGACTATCATTTATTCATTGGTGCGCGGTGGCCGCGTGACGGGGACGGCCGCGCCCGTCGGTCGATCCAGACTTTGTTGACCGTCAACTACGCCAACGGGAGGAATACCATGAATCGAATCTCGAACCGAACCTCGACGCCAAAGGGTGCCGCATTGGCATTGGGTGTGGTCCTGGGCGCGTCGGCGTTGATTGCAGGTGCCGTGCCGGCGACTGCCCGCGCACAGGACGACGGCCAGAAAATGGTTATCAGCGTCAAGCGCATGACCATGGAGACCGCCTTGCATGTCGCCCAGGCCGCCATCGCTCAGTGCCGCAAGGAGGGCGTGCAGGTGGCGGTGACCGTCGTCGATCGCAACGGCAACACGCAGGTCGTGCTGCGCGACGTACTGGCCATGGACCTGACGCTGCGGATCAGCCGCCAGAAGGCCTATACCGCGATGTCCTTCAACTCACCGACCTCGGAGCTCGCCAAGCGTTTCACGTCGCCGGTGTCCATCGCCAAGGTCAAGGGTGTGCTGCCGTCGGCCGGCGGCGTACCCATCGCGGTCGGCGGTGCCATCCTCGGCGGCGTCGGGGTCAGCGGCGCGCCGTCCGGGCTGACGGACGAGAAATGCGCCAAGGCCGGTGTGGACGCGGTCCGCATGGACCTCGAAATGTCCGGGATGTAAAGCGGGCCACCGCACTACGAACGAGAAAGGAGGAAGGATGTATCTCAAACACCAACCAACGGGCGATCTGGTCGAAGTCGTGGATACGGCCGCGCTGTTCGATCCCTTCCGCGACAGTCTGGAGGGACGGCTGCACGCCGGCGAAGAGCTCCAGGAAGTCGAGGTATTTCCGAAGGCCGAGCTCGTATTCCCCTCCGGGGAGTCGCTGCCGCGCTGCTGGACGGACGGCAACTACCGGCAAGGGTCCTGATCCGGTCCAGTGGGCGTGTAGTCAGAAGTGCTCTGGAAAGGAACGCAGACAGCGCAGAGATGCGGGCTGAGATAGGCCCTGGAAAGGAACACAGAGAACGCAGAGACGCGGAGGACGCAGAGCAATTTTGGCTTGCCTGGCACGTGGCTGTGGGAGGCCGCCTCTTACCACGCCCCTTCGGCGTAGCCGAACAGGCTAGCATTTGTTTACTCCCTCACCCTTTCCCTCTCCCTGAGGGAGAGGGGACCCTTCGTTCTGCCACGTTAGCCCTTCTCCCTCCGGGACCTCGGCACCTCCGTGAGGGGTGGAGGGGATCAAAGGACTATCCGCCCTTCGGGCGGAGTCATCAGTTGGCAGTCTGCAATCATCAGCTGAGGTGTCGGGTTACGCTGCGCTCACCCGACCTACCGGTGCTGGAAAGGCCGGCCATTGTTGAACGAAGGGTCCCTTCTCCCTCTGGGACCTCGGTACCCCTTTGAGGGGTGGAAGGATAGGATGAGGGGATCAAAACAACCTTCCGGTTCCCCTCACCCTGGCCCTCTCCCCCAATTGGGGAGAGGGGATAATTGGTGCTGCGGCATTTCGCCTCACACCTCACGAATCAATTTGCTTTTCTCTGCGCCCTCCGCGTCTCTGCGTCCTCTGTGTTCTTTTCCAGAGCGTTTCTGATTACTCTACGCGCGCTCGGGCAGTCGCGGACGCTCAGAACAGATCCAGCTGCGGCGTCGTCCGCGGCGCCCGAAAGCCGCTGCAGTCCAACGGGGGCAGTTCTCCGTAGCCCAGGCGCCGGTGGGCGGCGCGAAAGCGCTGGGCAATGAGCTCGGCGTAGGGTCCGGTGCCGCTCATGCGCCGGCCGAAGGCAGCGTCGTACTCACGGCCGCCGCGCAGGTCGCGCACGCGGTTCATGACGTGTTCGGCCTTCAGCGGCTCGTGGTGGGCGAGCCAGGCGGTGAACATCTCCTTCAGTTCATGAGGCAGGCGCAGCATAACGTAGCCCGCCGCGCGGGCACCGGCCTCGCGCGAGCGCGTCAGAATCGTCTCCAGCTCGGCGTCGGTGAGCACCGGGATTACCGGTGCGATCAGCACGCTGACCGGTATCCCCGCCTCGCTCAGGCGCGCGATGGTCTCCAGGCGGCGCTCGGGGGCCGCGGCGCGGGGTTCCAGGCGGCGTGCCAGGGTTCGGTCGAGCGTCGTGATCGAGACGGCCACCGAGGCGCGGTTCTCGCGCGCCATCTCGGTAAGGATGTCGATGTCGCGTTCGACCAGCGCGGACTTGGTGACGATATTCAGGGGGTGGCGGCACTCGGCCAGCACCTCGAGCACGGCGCGCGTGATGCGAAGGCGCCGTTCGGCGGGCTGATAGGCGTCGGTATTGATACCGACCGCGATGGGCGCGCAGCGATAGCCGGGCGCGGCGAGCTCGGCGCGCAGCAGTGTCGCCGCCTCCGGTTTATAGAAGAGCTTCGCTTCGAAATCCAGGCCCGGCGACAGACCCAGCCATGCGTGCGTAGGCCGTGCGAAACAGTAGACGCAGCCGTGCTCGCAGCCCCGATAGGGGTTGATGGAGCGGTCGAAGCCGACGTCGGGCGAGTCGTTATAGCTGATGACGCGCCGGCTGGCGTCCGCCGTCAGGGTGGTGGCGAGCGGTGCCGGCGGCTCGTCGAGGCTGCCCCAGCCGTCGTCGATCGCCTCGCAGCGTTGTGTGCTGTAGCGATTGTCGGGGCTGACGACCGCGCCGCGGCCCTTGCGTGGAAGCTGTTGGTCCCGTTGGCCCATCAGGCCATTCTGCGCCTCGGGCCCTGACCTGCCAAGATGCGGGCACCGCCCTCGGCGGATGATTTCAACGCCGAAAGATCATCAGCAAAATGGAGATCAGGACACTGACGAGGATGGAAGTGGTGATCGGGAAATAGAAGCGGAAGTTGTCGCGCTCGATGACGATGTCGCCGGGCAGGCGGCCCAGGCCCAGCTTCTGCAGCCAGGGCCAGGTCAGCCCGACGACGACCAGCACGATACCGACGATGACCAGCCAGCGTGACACGGCGGCCCTCCCTGCGGGGTTACTCGCGGGTTTCGACGCCGGTGGGGGTGCCCATCAGCAGGACATCGGCGGGGCGACGGGCGAAGATGCCGTTGGTGACGACACCGGTGATGTTGTTGATGGCCTCCTCGAGCTTCACCGGCTCGGCGATCTCCAGGTTGTGTACGTCCAGGATGATGTTGCCGTTGTCCGTGGTGAAGCCTTCGCGCAGCACGGGTTCGCCGCCGAGCTTGACCAGCTCGCGGGCGACGAAGCTGCGGGCCATGGGGATGACCTCCACGGGCAGCGGGAATTTGCCCAGCACGTCGACCAGCTTGGTCTCGTCGATGATGCAGACGAACTTGCGGCTCACGGCCGCCACGATCTTCTCGCGGGTCAGGGCGCCGCCGCCGCCCTTGATCAGGTGCAGATAGCGGTTGGTCTCGTCGGCACCATCGATATAGACCGATATCTCGTCCACGGCGTTGAGGTCGTAAACCGGGATCCCGTGGCCCTTGAGGCGCTCGGCGCTGGCCACGGAGCTGGCCACGGTGCCCTCGATCTTTTGCTTGATAGCGGCCAGCTCGTCAATGAAGTAGTTGGCCGTCGAGCCGGTCCCGATCCCGATCACTGTGCCTGCCTCGACATACTCGATTGCGGCCTTGGCGACCGCTCTTTTCATTTCGTCCTGCGTCATGGATGCAAACTCCTGCGAAGCTCGTGAAGTGTTGAAACCGGGGCCGCTGTGCCCGGCTGAGGGGAGTCGGCGGCCTGTGCGTGTCGCGTGCCTGGCGTAGGAGGGTATCGTCCCGGGCGTGCGGCGCTTGCCGCGCCGCGCCCCGCCGGCGCGAATTTGCGCCATTTTAACGCGTTCGATTGGCGAATGGGCGAGTAATTATATTAAGCTTGGTCGAACGCGATGGGCCGGTCCGCGACCGCAAGCCCAAGTGGCCGCCGGGCCCATTCGATTGGACGACAGATGCCTAACAGCGATACCCCAGACAGCAATACGCCAGACAGCAATACGCCGGAGCGATACATTCCCGAGCGCTACGTCGAGCGCATCCTCAAGGCTCAGGTCTACGACGTGGCCCTGGAAACGCCATTGGACGCCGCTCCGAATCTTTCACGGCGTCTCGGCAACGAAGTATTGCTCAAGCGCGAGGACCTGCAGCCGGTCTTCTCGTTCAAGCTGCGCGGGGCGTACAACAAGATCGTCAGCCTGCCCGCCGAGATGCGCGAGCGCGGCGTCATCGCCTCCTCGGCGGGCAACCATGCCCAGGGGGTGGCGCTCGCGGCCCAACGGCTCGGGATTCGCGCGCTGATCGTAATGCCCAAGACCACACCCGAGATCAAGATCGGCTCGGTGAGGGAACTGGGCGCCGAGATCGTGCTGCACGGAAATACCTACGACGACGCCTACGCACATGCCAGGCATCTGGCGCAGGAACAGGCTCTGACCTTCATCCCGCCCTACGACGACCCCGACGTCATCGCCGGACAGGGGACGATCGCCATGGAGATCCTGCGCCACCGGCCCGAGACGCTGCACGCCATCTTCGTGCCCGTGGGCGGCGGCGGCCTCATCGCCGGCATCAGCGCTTACGTCAAGTATCTCTATCCGCACATCAAGGTCATCGGGGTGGAGCCGGATGACGCCCCGTCCATGTATCGCGCTTTGGAGGCCGGCGAGCGAGTGGTTCTCGACCAAGTCGGGATCTTCGCCGACGGGGTCGCGGTGCGCCAGGTCGGCGAGGAGCCCTTTCGCATCGCCCGCGAGTGCGTGGACGAGGTGCTCCTGGTCAGCTCCGATGCGATTTGCGCTGCCATCAAGGATATCTTCGACGACACCCGCTCCATCGCCGAGCCGGCCGGGGCGCTCGGCGTGGCCGGGCTCAAGCAGTATGTCGAGCGCGAGGGTCTGAGGGGCCAGCGCCTGGTGGCGATCGACAGCGGCGCGAACATGAACTTCGACCGCCTGCGCCACGTCGCCGAGCGGGCCCAGCTGGGCGAGCGCCGCGAGGCGCTCATCGCCGTGACCATTCCGGAGCGCCCCGGCAGCTTTCGCCGGTTCTGCGAGGCCATCGGCCTGCGCGGGATCACGGAGTTCAACTACCGCTTTGCCGACCCGGACCGGGCCCACGTCTTCGTCGGCGTGCAGATGCACAGTGGAGAGTCGGAGAAGGACAGCCTTGCGGCCAAGCTTGCGCGCATGGACTACGAGGTCATCGACATGACCGACAACGAAATGGCAAAGCTGCACGTGCGCTACATGGTCGGGGGGCGCGCCAACAATGTCGACAACGAGCGCCTGTTCCGGTTCGAGTTCCCCGAGCGCCCGGGTGCGCTGCTGCGCTTTCTCAATCACATGGGCGAGCACTGGAACATCAGCCTGTTCCACTACCGCAACCACGGCGCGGACTACGGCCGTGTGCTGGTCGGAATGCAGGTCCCGCCGGGGGAGGAGGCGCAGTTCGACGCCTTCCTGAACGAGATCGGCTACCCCTATTGGGAAGAGACGGCCAATCCGGCCTACGCCCTGTTCCTCAGTTGATCCGCCTCGCGTCGGGCCCGCATCGGGCCTGAGCTCTCTGCCTGGCCGGTGGGCGCCCATAAAAAAGGGCCTGCCGCCAGGCAGGCCCTCTTTATCGGCGGGAACTCCCGCCGGCCGCAAATACGGCGTTCTAGCGCTTCTTACGGGCGGTAGAACGCTTCTTGGCGGTCTTTTTCTTGGTAGCCTTCTTCTTAGCGGCCTTCTTCTTAGCCGGCCGCTTCTTGGCTGCCTTCTTCTTAGTAGCCTTCTTCTTGGCCTTCTTCTTCGCAGGCCGCTTCTTGGCTGCCTTCTTCTTGGCAGCCTTCTTCTTGGCCTTCTTCTTCGCAGGCCGTTTCTTGGCTGCCTTCTTCTTCGCAGCCTTCTTCTTGGCCTTCTTCTTCGCAGGCCGCTTCTTGGCTGCCTTTTTCTTAGCAGCCTTCTTCTTGGCTACCTTCTTCTTCGCTGCCTTTTTCTTAGCAGGCCGCTTCTTGGCGGCTTTCTTCTTGGTTGCCACCTTCTTCTTGGTGGCCGTCTTCTTGCGTGCGGTGACCTTCTTCTTCGCGGTCGTCTTTTTCTTAGCTGTCGTCTTCTTTCGAGCTGTCGTCTTCTTCTTTGTCGCCATGTAGCAATCCTCCAGTTTGAGAATAGAATGCTCGCGAATGAGTATAGCCAAGTTATCTGAAAATTCTAGCAAGTTTTGTCAAATTTTTTTTCGTGCAACGCGTCACGCATACATGTGTGTATCGGTTCGACGTGCGATCTCTTTTAGTAAATCGCGTTCGTTGTTCGCGTCCGATCGACTCGGCACGTGTATCAGGGATTCGACACGGGCCGTGTTGCTGTCGTATGCAAGCTTGTCACGGCGTACGGACGCCCGGAAACCGCGGTGCAGCGCAGTCGGCGGGCAAAAAAAAGGCGGACAGCATGCTGTCCGCCTCGATTCGGTGCATCGCGCGCCGGTCGCGCGACCGGTGCGTGTCGTCTTCTCAGCCGCCTTGCTTGATGCGCAGCGCCTCGTCGTTGAAGGCCGAGTCGATCGTCTGAATGATGCCCTCGACCGCCCGGAAGCCCTCGACCGGCGCATCGTCGGCCATGTACTTCAGTCGCAGCGGGCCGATCGACGTCACGACACCGCCGCGTTCGAGCGCGCATGCGGGCTCGCTGCAGTCGTTGCCTGCAATGATTGCATTGAGTATCTCGCCAATGATCGGATCCTGGTGCGTCCCATCAGTCGCCTTTTGAAAAGTGGCGGCGGCGTCGCCGTCGAGGATCGAAAAATCGCTTTTGGCATCGAGGTATTCGGTCAGTTCTGCGAATGTCATGGTGTGCTTCCCCTCGTCTGTTGCAAAAATATTGCAAGATGCAACGCTTTTTGTCTCAAGCGTGGGCGATGAGGCCTTCGTTGAGTGCGGTGTTGAATGTTTGCTCCACCCGCGTGAAGTAATACATGAGATCGAGCGGCAGCGTAATCCCATCGAGCAGCTGCAGCGGATAGAGGTCGGCGGCCAGTACGGCGTCGGCGATCGAGGGCTCGCCCAGATAGAAACGCGACTGCGCGAGGTGGCGCGCCAGTTCTTTGAGATGCGTCATCCGCTCAAGCTGGGCGTAGCCGGCATAGCGGTCGTTGGCCAGCTCCTCGACTCCCATTCCGAACCGATGTGCGACCTCCTGTTTGTACGCGTGCAGCGTATCTTCATCACCGCCGATATCCTCATAGGCCGGCAGCACCGGGGCGTAGAGTCGGCGCAATAACGCGTCGATGCCCGCGCGCCACTGCAGCAGCGCGTCCCAGGCGCCCTGGTCGATGCGCCCTTCGACCAGCGGTTCGGTCCCCGGGAACAGGGAGTCGATCTCCCACAGCAGGGTGTCCGTATCGGTCAGGGTGCGGCCGTCGTCCAGGCGCAGCACCGGGACGGTGCGCGCTACACCCAGCTCGAAGAAGGTGGCATCGTCATCATAGCGCAGAGGATGGTCTTCGAAGCCGATCGCCTTGTAGCCGAGGACGAGGCGTATGCGGTGGCAATGGGGCGAGGACCAGAAGTGATACAGGGCCGGCACCGGGTCACTCCAGCGTGAGGATGTGTTTCCACTGGCGCTCGGTGACGGGCATCACAGACAGGCGATTGCCTCGGCGCACCAGCGGCATGTCGGTAATCGCTTTGTCGTTCTTGAGCTCCTCGAGCGTGACGGTGCGCTTTAGCTTGCGTACGAACTTCACGTCGACCATGTACCAGCGGGGGCTGTCGGGTGTGCTCTTGGGGTCGTAATACTTGCTCTTGGGGTCCCAGGACGTGTAGTCGGGATATCCCGCCTTGACCACCTTGGCGATACCGACGATGCCGGGTTCCTTGCAGTTGGAGTGGTAGAAGAAGACCTGATCGCCGACCTTCATCTCGTCGCGCATCATGTTGCGCGCCTGGTAGTTGCGTACGCCGTCCCAGGGCTCGGTCTTGCCGGGCCGGGCGGCCAGATCGTCGATGCCGAAGACGTCGGGCTCGGATTTCATCAGCCAATATTGCATGCCCGGACTTGCCTGCTGTCGGTTTAGGGGTTGTCATGATACCGGCCGAATGGGGCCCCAGCAACGCGTCGGGGAACGCCCGCGGGCGCCATAAATGCGCCACAAGTGCGATTTACCTCACAGATCTCATGGGTGTGCGCTTGCCAGGTGCCGGATTACCGGATATATACAAAGGTCTTGTACGAAGCCAGGGAATGTGAAGCTCAGCGGGCCGTGAGCGCGCTGGACCGAGCCGTATCGAGGCACTTAGGGATAATAATGAAAAGGGGAACCGATAATGAAGAAGAGGCGTAAGCCCGACCTGATTCTACTGCTCGCCATCATCATCGGGCTGGGTGTGCTCGTCACCGGCTTTACGCAGGAGTCGTCACATCGCAGCGACCAGGTGGTGCGCGCCGCGCAGCGGTGAGCGTGCCGGTCGTATCCCACGTATCGGGCCGCATCGGGCCTTTCGAAAATTTTCAGCGTTGATCTCGTGTCGGTCGCGGCCGGCCGGGGCGCGCCTATGCCCCTCGCCTGTCGATTCCTTTGAGGCCCTGATCGGTCACAACCCCGTCCAGCGGCACGTCCCAAGGCTCGTGGGGCAGTGCGTCCACTTCCTGGAATGCATAGGCCGAGCCGAGCAGTCGCGGTTTGCGCCACCATCGCCGGCGGCGCAGATAACTCAACGTCCGATCATAGAATCCCCCGCCCATACCCAGACGATTGCCCGCCGCGTCGAAGGCCACCAGGGGCGTGAGGATCAGGTCCAGCGCCCAGGGCTTGCGCGCCCCGCGCATCTTGTCCAGCCCCGGCTCGGGGATGCCGAAACGATTGGCGAGCAGGGCATCGCCCGCGCGATACGGCAGGAACCACAGGTGATTGTGAAATGGGATGCTGAGCACCGGCAGGTAACAGCGTTTGCCCACCGCCAGGGCGTGATGCAGCAGGGGGCGCAGATCCAGCTCACCGTCGTTGGGCAGATACAGTGCGATATGGCGGGCGTTGATGAACGCTCGCTCGTTCGCCAGCGTCTCGACCACCGCCAGGGCGGCGGCGTCGCGCTGGGCGCGGCTCAGATCGCGGCGTCGCGTGCGCATCTGCTTGCGCAGGCGGATACGGTCGTTCATGCGCTGCGTGCGGTTACCGGGTGGTGATCAAAAAAAGGCGTCCCCCACCTGTGCCGGTGTGACCTTCGTCCTTGAACCAAGGGTTCAAGTGGGAGTTGAGTTCCGACGTATTAGGCTTTCCGCCTGATGGCGGACATGCACACAACACCGGTGTTCGCTCCCTGGGTAAGAATTAGGCTCAAGAAAATACCCGGTCACTGTCGAACACTGCAGGGGGCGCCTGTAGTCAGATCGTAGGGAGTAATGGGCTCCGGTGCAAGCGCCCGGATGAGCCCGGGGCGGGAGTCCGCGCGGCGGCCCGGTGCCGGGTGCGCTCAGAGCTCGAGCTGGCGGTTTTTGAGCAGGGCGTCCTCGATCTTCTCCTGCAGCCCCTGCAGGCGCAGGTTCAGCTCCCGGTTGTTCTGGGCGTTGCCGGTGTCGCGGCTGAGCAATTCGTGGGCGATATTCAGGGCGGCCATGACGGCCAGGCGGTCCTGGCCGACGACCTTGCCGCTGTCGCGGATTTCGCGCATTTTTCTGTCCAGATAGTCGGCCGAGGCCAGCAGGTCCTGGCGCTCGTCTTCCGGACAGGCCACGAGGTATTCCTTGTCCAGGATATGGATGGAAACGCCCTCGACGGTACCGCGTTCACTCATTTTCCATCGCCTTGAGCCGGGAGATCATCGATTCGACGCGGGTGCGCGCGAGCTCGGTCTTCTCGATCAGCTTGGCGCGCTCGGCCATCAGATTGGTCTGATGCTCGCGCAACGAGCGGTTCTCGTCCTGGAGGCGATCGACGGTCTGGATGAGATCGTCGACCCTCTGTTCGAGTTTGTTCAGGTCCAGGTCTTCCATCGCCGCTACCACATGTTATTGATTTATAAGTATATCGTATCTGGGGCGGACCGTGAGCCGCAAACGCTCCCGGTGGGGGGACGCAAGAGGCGGCGGGCCACCTTGCCAGCCAATATAGAGGGCGATCCGAGGGCGGTCAACGCCACGGCGTTGCGGTGAGTGGTCCGCCCTTGGCGCGGCCTCGCTCGATCGTACGCCGGTTCGTCGGGGAATTCCCGACCGCCCGTGCTTGGGCCCGAACCCGCCAGGTGCTACGATCCTCGTTCAGCCAAGCCTTTGTTCCCCGGGATGCTTTCACCATGGCCCAGCCTCCAGATCGGTCACCGGACTTCGTCGACGATGCCGCGCCCCCACCGGCCCCCGGGGAGATCCGGCCCGATGCCACCATCATCGAGGGCGTCGCCCACAATGGCAAGCCCTGTCGTATCGTAGACAACACGGCCAGTGTCGACCCCACCGAGCTGCGCGCGTTGCTCGACGCCCTCATCCGCGACCGCCGTTTCGGACTGCAGGGTCTTTCGGTGGCCGGCAGTGACCGCATTTCCATCGACCAGCCGATCGGGACGCATATCCAGCTCGGCGAGGACATCTACCGGATCCTCATGTTTCCCTACGAGGCACGAATCGAACGTTTCTGATGAGCGACGCAATCCATTCAATGCCGGTGCCGGACTATGACGAGGTCGGTGCCGCTCTGCGTGAAGGGGGCAGTTACGCGGAAGCGGCCGAGTGCCAGGGGCATCTGTGCGGTGTGTTGTGCGTGCGCGGGACAGTGGATCGCACCGACTGGCTGGCCAACACGCTGCCCGACCTCGCGGCGAGCGAATCGTCGGCCGGCGGGGCCGCGGCGGTGGTCGCTGGCCTGTACGACTATACCCGCCAGGGCCTGGTCGATCCGACGCTGGATTTCCAGCTGGTCCTGCCGGACGACGGCACGGGCATCGCCGAGCGCACCCACGCCCTGGGAGAGTGGTGCCAGGGGTTTCTCGGGGGCCTGGCCGAGAGTGGCCTGCGCGACTTCGACGGTCTGCCCGGAGAGTTGCCCGAAATCACGCACGATCTGGTCGAGATCGCCCAGGCCGGCCGCTTCGAGGTCCAGGGCGACGAAGAGGACGAGGCCGCCTATGCCGAACTGGTCGAATACGTGCGCATGGCCGTGCTCCTGATGCTCGAAGAGCTGCAACCGAACAAGACCCCGCCGGGCGGCGAAACGGCCCTGCATTGAAGGGGTTGGATTGAAGCGTCCGGATTGAGCCGCGTGGCGCCGGACTGGCTCTACCGCCCCCCTTATCTGGCATAATGCGATCATGAACAAGAAGGAATTCGCGCGTCGACGCAAGCGCCTGATGCAGGCCATGGGCGAGGGGGCGGTGGCCATTTTGCCCTCGGCGCCGCTGCGCCTGCGCAACCGGGATGTCGAATACACCTATCGTCCCGACAGCGACTTCTACTATCTCACCGGTTTTCCCGAGCCCGATGCCGTCGCCGTCCTCGCACCGGGCCGCGAGCACGGCGAGTACATCCTGTTCTGCCGCGAGCGCGATCCCGAGCAGGAGACCTGGACGGGTCGACGCGCGGGCCAGGAAGGGGCCGTGGAGAACTACGGCGCCGATGATTCGTTTCCCATCGCCGATATCGACGACATCCTGCCCGGCCTGCTCGAGCGGCGCGAACGTGTGTTCTACACGATGGGGACCCACCCCGACTTCGATCAACGCCTCATCGGTTGGGTCAATCGCCTGCGCACGCAGTCGCGCGCCGGGGTGCATACGCCGGGGGAGTTCGTGGCCCTGGAGCACATCCTGCACGACATGCGCCTGTACAAGAGCAGCGAGGAAATCAAGACGATGCGCCGCGCCGCGCGGATCTCGGTCGAGGCCCATCGCCGGGCCATGCAGGTCTGTCGCCCGGGGATGAAGGAATACCAGATCGAGGCCGAGCTGCTGCACACCTTTATGCAGGGGGGTTCGCGGCTTTCGGCCTATCCGTCCATCGTCGGCGGTGGGGCCAACGGCTGTATCCTGCATTACACGGACAACGACGGCGTGCTCAACGACGGTGACCTGCTGCTCATCGATGCCGGTGCCGAAGCGGAGTGCTACGCCTCGGATATCACACGCACGTTTCCGGTCAATGGCAGGTTCAGCAAGGCCCAGCGCGCCGTCTACGAGGTGGTGCTCGCGGCGCAGCAGGCGGCCATCGAGGCGGTGCAGCCGGGCAATCACTGGAACGACCCGCAT
>Ga0209918_1000815_pt1 | contig 18919 bp, 13 predicted proteins | sample SalPonD_shore_MG_FD_185712 | JGI IMG/M metagenome (GOLD analysis project Ga0209918, IMG submission 185712) | Salt pond soil microbial communities from South San Francisco under conditions of wetland restoration - Salt Pond MetaG... | ecosystem: Environmental > Aquatic > Marine > Intertidal zone...
AGGTGGAATGCTCAAATTACACCCATCGCTCGATTTTTCCTTCCCCGTTTTGGTCGTAATTTGTGCATTCCACCTTTTCTTATTCGTGCTCTGGCAATGGTATATCCTTGTTTTGCTTTATATCCGAGCTCTCGAGCTCTATAAATCTTCGTTGGTCTCTTAATTCTCTGCACAGATCTTCCTTTTCTATATTCTACTCCCCTTTTCCAATTTGAGCTCTTAAAGGATTTATCATGCTCTTCAAACGTCTCTTTTACATATTTATAACCTGATTTCAAATGCAATCACTTTTTCTGATATGTAATTATATTAATATATGATGGTTTTATAATTTTTTCAATCTTTTTTTTTTGAAATTATTAAAATACTTAATTATTTTTTTAGCTGCACTTATGCTAGCTTCAATTTGTGTTTCTTCCGTTTGACTTCCGATATGTGGAGTTAAAATTAGATTGCCTTCGCAATTGCATAAATCCATATTTTTTAAGGGTTCCTCACGATAAACATCCAAAGCAGCTCCTCCAATTCTTTTTTCTTCTATAGCTTTAACTAAAGCCTTTTCATCAATTAGATTACCTCTTGCGGTATTGATAAGGAGTGTTTTTTCATTCATTAAACTCAATCGTCTAGTATCAATTGTATTTTCTGTTTTTACAGTTGCAGGAATATGAAGTGATATTATTTGACAATACTTTATTAATTCATCAACGGAGTCATATACGTCATAGTCGAGAGCGCTGGCTTTCTTTTTGGCATCTTTATCAACATCATAAATTCCTATATCCATTTCAAAGGCAGCGGCTTTTTTAGCGACTTCTGTACCTATATTTCCAAAACCAATTAAACCAATTTTTTTTCCCTTCAAAACATTTCCCATATATTCATTCTTACACCATTCTCCACAATGCGTTGTTTTATCTCCGTTTGGGATATGACGTACTAAACTGAGAATAAGTCCCATAGTCAATTCTGCAACAGAAACAGAAGGTGCCTTTGGAGTATTAGACACTGTTATTCCTAATTCCTCTGCTTTTTCAAGATCAACATTATCTAAACCAACCCCTGCTCTCACAATTATTCTCAGTTTCTTCGCTTTGATCAGAATTTCTGCTCTCAATTTTGTTCGTGATCGAATAATTATAGCCTCAAAATTTTGAATCTCTTTACTTAATTCCTCTTGATTAAGAGAATATTTTTTCTCCAGTTTAAAGCCATTTTCTTCTAGTATTTTTATACCTGCTTCATGAATCTTATCAGAAATAAGTACTTTCATATAAATTATTAACAAAACTTTTAATTTTCTTTAATATCTTTGTTAATCAAGAATAACTTAAAGATTTAATTGAACAATATTATTAGAGATTCATGAACGGGAAGTCAAAAGAAGATACGGAATATGATAAAGTAAAGATAAAGAATGAGGATGGACTAAATGTCTCATATGATAAGAATGAATTAGATCAATTTTTACCACACCTTATGGATGAGATAATAAATAAAGAAAAATCGATTCAAATTAATTCTATCGATTATGATGTTGAAGAATCTAAACAATTAGAAGAAAAAAAAGTATCTTGTTTAGATAATTTATCTAATCCTAAAGCTATTGATTTTATAAGAAGATGCTCCTCAAATGAAGAAGCCATTGAAATATTAGATTATCTTTTGGAAAGGGATGAAATTACCAGAGAAGAATACAGAGAGCTAAAAAACCAAATTGATAACGGATTGGAAAAATTTATCAAACAAAGCGGAGGCTTTAAGGAACCAGGTTATTATATACGAAAATATTATTATAACCAAGAAACTAATAAAAAAAGGGATTCTCAATAATAAGAATTAATTAAAAAAATTTCAAAAATAGTTTTAAATTTTTAGATTAATTACATTATATGTAGGAACATGGCAGATGATGAACTTGTGACAATTTAAAAGAGCTATTGCTCGTAGCGATGAAAATGTTGCCCCAATCTGATGCCACTTAATAAAAATATATCATAAATGTCACTTCTCCAGCAATTTCTTAAATTTATAACCCTTTTCTGTTAAGATATATTCATTGTCTCTTTTTTCTATTAGATTTAAACCAAGAAGAACTGGAACTCTCCCTTTTATGCACACAATAGGGATACCCGAAAATAATTTGATTGTTTCAAAATTTTTTGCTCCTTTTTCGATAGCAAAAAATATTTCTATACCCATATTTCCTAATAAATATTTTAAATCCTCTTCTAAATCCTCTTCTGTTGGCATCCAAATCCAATATTTTAAAAAAAAGTTATTTAATTATTAGAGTAATCTTAATTATTTATTTTATACCCTTAGATTTTGTCATCCCTTTCATTATTATTGTTAGAATTAAAGGATTTTTTAGATAATGATTTTTGGTTGCTCTTTGCTGCTAAATCTTCTAGAAAATTACTTATTTTCTCTTCCTTTGTTTTTTTAATTCCCTTTTTTCGCACATCTTTTAATATTTCTGCAATTTCTTTTTGTTTGCTTTTCTCAGTAGTTCCTGTATTATATTTATCTGCCACAACGGGTTTTACTTCTTGCGGTAATAATTTTCTAAGATACTCGGGGAATGCGGTTGTTACCTGCAAGTTTGTTTTTAGAATTATATATCTTTCATCTTTAAATTTGAGTTCTTCAATAATATTAAATTCCTTTAGAAAATTCAATACTTTGCTTAGGGCATCTAGATTCCTTTTTGAGACCAGTTTCGGAAGTTTATCTCTTGGGATGAGACCATTTCTTAGTTCAGAGAGTACATTATATTTTTTTGGATCACCGATAATTTTAAATAATAAAAAAGAGTCCTCTTCTAATTCTTCTTGTGTTTTCATTTCATATCTGCTGAAATATTCTTGAACTTTAGGTAGAATTAAATCTATTAATTCAGGAGTTTCATCTATATATTCTATAACACTATCAGGAGGGATCCTCTCGGCGTTCACTTCTTTTAAAAGTAAGATATACTTTTCCACAATACCAATTTGATTAATAAAAATTAATTGCTTTTGTGCTAATGTTTGAATTGTTTCATCGAAATCTTCATCAGGAAAATTTTCTTGGAACCATTCCTTCATCCATTCTAATGGTAATGGGCCTTTTGATAGTTTCCTGAGAGTTAAGAAAACAAATTCCTTGCTTAACAATTCTGCTAATCTTTCCTCCTCGGTCTTCTCTCTTGTAAGCTCTACTGATGCCCAATATAACTCTCTTACCCATAATTTAACTAATTCATTATTTCTAATTATTTTTTCTTGTTCATTCTCTTCAAAATTGTTAATATCTCCGATATGAAATGCTGTATAGATTTCCTCGTTAGATTTTAATTTATCAGAAAATTCAATACTTAATTCTTTTATTCTGTCCTCTATTTGTAAATTTGTTTGTTCATCAAAAATAATTGAAATCATTAACATATCGTTATTCCCACGTGCCCAATCAGATTCAATTTCAAAATAATAATTCATTGTAATAGTATCTTCGAAAGAGTGAGTGAAAAATCCTTCAGTAAATTGTTGATCCATTATGTTGGCTATTCTTGTGGATAAATTATCATCTAATAAATTTTCTGGATAAGAATACCATACCATAGGACCTATCTTTCTGTGAAAATACGACAAGGCACAAATGGGTTTCAATTATTTACTCTCCATTTAGATTTTTCTTATTATTCTTTGATTTCCAATAAAATTAAAGGTTAAAGATTTTATATCGCTCAAACTATTTAAGATCTAAGATATTTAAATATAAGATATCTAAGATATTTATATATTTATATAGATATGTGGATATAGATAAGGATAAAGGTAAAAATTAAGAATTTAATTTAAAGTTATTAAATTTGGTTTAGAAAAAATGATTAAATTAGTTGCCTTCGATTTGGATGATTGCTTATTTGACTCAACTGGACTTTCAAAAATGGCGAGGATTAAGGGGATCGATGTCATGATAGATTTAGGCTTAAATATTGAGAGAAAAAAAGCTATCACCATACTTATGGAAATCGTAGATGAATATGGTTCAAATTTTTCAAAGCATTATAATTATTTTATTCGAAGATTAAATCAAATAGATAATGAGTTTAACATTTCTTTTAATATGAAATATAAATTTATTTCTGCAGCCGTTATGGCATATCATAAGGAAAAAATTGACTCAATCCGACTTTATGATGACGTGAAACCCACATTAATGAAATTAAAAAAGAATAAAATAAAAACCTCTATAATCACAGATGGAATCCCAATAAAGCAATGGGAAAAGATATTAAGATTGAATATAGATTCTCTGATTGAACTAGTAGTCATTTCTGATCAGATTGGAGTAAGAAAACCCAATCCCTGGCTTTTTGAATTTTGTCTTAAAAAATTCGCGGTGAAAGGAGAGGAAACATTGTATATCGGCGACAGAATTGATAAGGATATTATACCTGCCAAAAAAAATAATATAATTAGTGTCTATATTCATCGAGGCGGAAAATATGATTCCTACAAAAATGAAAGTGAAAGTTCAGAATATAAAATTCCAGATTATGAAATTAATAATTTAGATGAAATCTTTACTATTATAGAAAATTTAAAATGAAAATTGCGTGCATTCAATCTAGAATTTTAGAGAATAGACCCCTGTGTTATAATCATATTACAGAATTAGTTGAAAATTTAATTAATGTATATCCAAACGTTGATTTTATATGTTTACCAGAAAGATGGGTTCCAATTAACCCTAAAATAGAGAGAAATTTTCAGAATGAGAGAGGAGAAGATTATCTTTTTATTAAATCTCTAGCAAAAAATTTCGAGGTTAATATTTTATCGGGGGCTATTTGGGAAAAAAGAAATAATTCAGATGAGGATAAATTTATCACATGTTATTATTTTGATAAGAATGGTCGAGAAATTGGTCGTCAAGATAAAATCCATCTTTATACATATGAGTTAAAATATTTTCAACCAGGAGATACTTTAAAAATATTTAAATTTTCTGATTTTTATTTTGCTATATTAATATGTTTTGATATGGCTTTTTATGAAACTCCTCGATTAGCTGCTGAAAATGGGGCGGATATTTTATTCTCTCCAACTCAAATTAGATCAGATGGTATGGATAATTGGAAGATATACCTTCAAGCAAGAGTTCTGGAAAATAGGATTCCAGTGTTAGCTTGTAATTCTGTTGGAAGCGTCTTTGACAGAAAATTTAGGGGTAATAGTCAAATTATCTCTTTCAAAGAAGGACCAATGACACCTTCAAAATTAAAAATTCTTGAGGGCCCCATTGATAAGAGTGGATATGTTTTTGATGATGTAGATTTACATTTTCCAAGAAAACTAAGAAAAATCAGACTTAATGAGAAAATTCATAAGGAATCTATCGAAGTTTTAAAAATAGATTGATCTTTTATAGAAAATTGTAAATTTTATTTCCAATGACCTCTCTCCGTGGGGTTTAAATACTAATTTTTCTAAAGAATATAAAAATAATTCTTTTTAGAAAAATGATGTCTGAAAATATGGCACAAAAAGGATTTATAGGACCAAAGGCTCTATTTGATCTATTTTATATTCCCCCCAAACTTCTTTTTAGAAAGGAGGAAGAATCTTCTCTTCTCTCAATCCTAAATGATAGCTTTAAAGATAATTTTTCAATAAATATTTTATATCAAGGAATTGAAGGAATCGGTAAAAAGGCAATAATTAATAAAGTTCTTAGAGATTTATTTAACTCTGACCAATATTTTCAACTATATAAAAAGATTCCATTAGACTGCAAAGAGAAAAGTCTTGAAGAAATTATAATTAGTTTAATTTCAATACTTTCAAAATATTCAAATCTTGGTTGTGAAATAAGTACGATATTAAATTCAAATATTTCGAAGTTATGGAGTATCTTAAAATTGATGTGTAAAAAGCTTGATAATCATGTGATTTTTATTTTCTATAATTCTGAATTTCTTGAAACAAAAATCCAAAAAAAATTTCTAACGTTTGGCAAAAATTCTAATATTTCCATTATTTCTACTGTGAATAATGTATTAAGACAAAATTCTTTAGATTTAATTTCTGATTATGATTTAAAAAGAAAATTAGACTTTTTTTCTTACGATCAACTTATCTCAATTTTTACTCAAAGAACTGATCTCAGTTTTTCCTATCAAGTAGATAAAGAATTAATTGAATTAATAACTGATCTAATTTTTGAAAACTATGTCCCGGTTCCGGGTAAAGGAATTAATATACTTCGAGATCTTTACCCTCCTCTAAAAAACAAACATAGTTTGGATTATAATACTTTACTTAAGATATGTGAGAACCATTTTGACTCTATTCATAATCAAGACGAATTCAATTTGCTAAATTATTTAGCTGAAGAAGATCTCTTAACAGTTTTATTCTTAGATAATCTAATAAATCATTTCATTTCAAATACATCAAATTATTATATAAATCTCGAAGAATTAAAGCAACTATATTTGATCTCATGTGAATCCTTGGAATATAGTAATGATCTTCAAGAATTCATAGATATTATTACAAAATTGAAAAATATTGGTATTATAAGCCCTTCTAAGAAAGGAATGGATTTAACATATGATATCTTACTTGAGAATGAATTTTCAAAAAACTATTATTTCTTAGTTCTAAATCCGATTAAATTGAAAGCAATGCTGGATGCAATTTTTTCTCATAGAAGATTCATTTAATTTTTTTATCATTATTTTTATTCTTTATAACAGATAATTAAAAATTATTACAATTTTATCTAGAATGTATAAAAAATTTATATCGGAATTTATTCTTTAATTTTAATGAGAAAACTAGAGAAGGAGATCTAAATTGACATATATAAAAAGAATAAGTATGACAGGTTTTAAATCATTTGGGGATAGAACAGTGACTGTGAGATTATCTCCCGGATTCACATGCATAGTGGGTCCAAATGGGGCTGGAAAATCGAATATAATTGATGCCTTATGTTTCTCCCTCGGGAGATTGTCTAAAAAAACAATGAGAGCCGAAAAACTTGAGGATCTCATTTTTGCTGGATCAAGAGGTCATAAAGAGGGAAATAGGGCATCAGTGACTCTCTATTTCGATAATTCAGAAGGAATCTTTCCCGGTGGGACAGATGAATTTCAAATCTCAAGGATTGTGAGAAGAAATAAAGGAAATAAGTATAAAATGAACGGTAAAATCACTACAAGACAACAAATTCTTGATACTCTAGCATCAGCCAATATTGATCCTGATGGCAGTAATCAATTTGTTTTACAAGGTAAAATTGTCGAATTAACACACATGAATACAATTGAACGACGCGAATTTATTGAAGAATTAATTGGACTTCAAAAATATGATGATATGAAAGAAGAGACTATGAAAGAATTAGAAAAAGCTGAACGCGACTTAGGACAATTCGAAGCAATTTTCAAAGAAGTATCTTCTCAACTCAAAAAAGTTGAAAAAGAGAAAAATGACGCTCTTGCATGGAAGGAGTTGGAACAAGAAATTAATAGTTTAAAATCAAAATTAATTGCTCTGAAAATTTCGAAATTAAAGGAAGAAGAACAAGAGATAGAAAATCAGATTGATGAAACTAAAAAATTTCTTGAAGAATTAGAGGAAAAGATAAGAATCCAGAATGATATTGTTGAACAAGAATCTTTGGTTATGGAAAATATACAAATATCCATTAATCAAAAAGAAAAAGAAAGGGATGAGATAAATGAAAGTATTACTGAATTAAAAACTCAATTATCTTCAAATAACACTACATTGGAGATGAATCAAAAATCTTTGAAAAAACTTCAAGCTGAGAAGACTAAATTAGAAAATAAACAAATGCAATTAGAAGAGAATCAAACTTACGACTCTTTAATTTCAGAATCATTAGAAAAAATCAAAAACATTGAACTAAAAGTTGAAGAAGCTAAAAAAGAAATAGACCAAAGACAACAATCCCAAACAGAAATTGATGAACAAATTAATCTTAAGGAGCAAGAAAAATCCAATTTAAAATCAGAAATCTCAGAATTAAAACAAAAAATTTCATCTAAAGAATCAACAATAAAACATTTGAGCAATAATATTAACAAAAATCTAGAAAAAAAAGAGAAATTAGAGACGGAACTAAATAATCTGAAGGGCGAATCTGAAAGCATACAAGATGCGATAAAAAATAAAAAAGCTGAAGAGAATAAAATTCGAAGTGAAATTGAGGCTTTGAAAAATAACATATCAAAGGAAAATGAAAATCGAAGAACGCTTGAAGAGACTATTAATTCTAAAAGAAATGAAGTAAATGAAGTAAATTCTCAAATCTCAGACCTCAATTCAACTCTATCTTCCATAAATACTGAAATAAAAATGCATAAGGACAATATTAATAGTTTAACCGAAAAAAAGCAGCAAAATAAAACAAAGATAGAGTATTTAAGTAAAGGAAAAGACATAAAAAAGGCACTAGAGGATCTTATTCAAGAAAAGAATAACTATTCAGATGAAATAGAAACATTAAGAAAAAAATTGAAAGAACAGAATTTTGAAATCCAGCAGATTGAAAAAAACCAAGAATTATTCAAAATGAAATCGGACTCTGCGATCTCTGAAATTAATGATAATCAATCAAAAATAAGTAATTTAATCACTCGTGAAAATCTCTATAAAAAGGAACTAAAAAATTTAGAAAGAGAACAAAAAACTCTTTCATTAAAGACCAATTCTTTGGAAGAAAATATCTCAAAACATGACAAAAAAATAGAGGATTTAGTTAGTAAGAAAGAGAATGTTTTAAGGCGTTTAAGTGAATTAAATGCTGAAAAAAGTAGAACTCAGAAACGAATTGATAGAGCCGAAGAAGAATACGAAAAAGATAAAAAAGATATAGAAGGAATTCTGCAAATATTAAATATGTTAACTCAAAACATTAATATTTCTGTAGAATCCATAAAGAGTAATATTCAACAATCAAATGCTGAAGCAATTGAAATCTCTGCGGAGGACTTTCGAAAATTTATTTTAGATGTTATTGATATGATGAAAACTGTTGAGGATGTAAGTTGTGAGGTGGAAGAAATAAATGAAATGGAAAATACCTTAAACTCCATGATGCAAACCTTGTCTTTATTTACTGATAATGCAGATCAAACAATTGGACAATTGATAACTAAAGTTAAAGATTCTGTTGATGTTGCAGTTCAAGATTCTACTTCTAATTTTGATAATTTTGTTCAAGATTTAATGGAAATTTTAGAGAACATGCATATCTCTTTAAGAAAATTAACTGTTTCTAAGAGTCAGGATTTATACAAACAATTGGAGGAAATTATCCAAAATATTAAGGATCAGGATGATGACTTGAATAATATAGAAAAGCAAATATCTGAGCTTAAAATTGAGAAAAATTATGACTTAAAAGACCTTTCTCTTTCAAAGGATAAATTAACAAAAGTTAAGGAGAGATTATCTGAGTTAAACAATAAAATTTCTGACTCGGAACAAGAATTAGAAGAGAGAACTCAATTAGTGGATAAAAAACGTAAAGAAAAGGAGGAAATAGAAAATAAATTAGATGATTTAAAGAAATCTAAAGATAAAATGTGGGAAATTATTTCAAATACCCAAGAAGAAATTGGTGTAAAACAAGCTGAATTGGAGAAAGTTCAAGAGAAGCTTCAAGAAATGAGAGATATTCACACCTTATTTGAAAATATCGAAGAAATCGAGTCAAATATCTCTGAATCTGAGAACATTATTAAAGAGAAAAAAGATTCAATAGTAAATATAAATGAGAAAATTAATAGTTTAAAAAACCAACAGAAAATAATTTTACAAAAAATTGAGAGTTTAGATAAGGAAAAAGAAGAATTTTGGGAAAAATCAGAGAATTTACAAGAAAAAATTGATGATAAAAATCAAGAACTTGAGAAGATATTAGATAAATTAAGATCTTTGGAAAATATTCAAAGAATGATAAATACTATTGAAGAATTGAAAAAAGAAAATATTGAATCAGAAAAAATGATTCAACAAAATGAACAAGATATCAATCAATTAAATGAAGAAATTTCATCCATTCAAGAAAAAGTTAATAATAAACAAGAAGAGATTGATTTATTAAGAAACGAAAAAACAAAAGAGATTGAAGCTCAAAAGGATGCTCAAAAAAAATTAAATCAATTTAATAAGAATTTACAAAAAAGCCAAAACGAATTAAATAATCTTAAAAAGAATAAAGAGAGAGAGGACACAATAAAATCAATCACAGAAGAAATATCTCAAACAAAAACTCAAACCTCAGAATTGACCCAAAAAATTAATGAAATGCAAAAGAAATTAGAAGAAGAGAACAACAAAAAATTGGAAAAACAGGCAGAAATTGATAAATTAACTGAAGAAAAAGATGAATCCTGGAAAAAACAAAAAAAATATCAAAAAATATATACAGATCTAAAATCAGATTTTTCAATGAATCAATCAAAGCTAAATAATTTTGAGTCTAAAAAAATTGCCACAACCGACCAAATTGAAACCCTTTATCAAAGATCAAAAGATTATGGAGCTATTCCCCATATTACTGAAGAGATAACTGAAGAGCAATTACAATCCAGAATTGATGAAGCAAATAAAAATAAAGAGGCTCTTGAACCCGTTAATTTGAAAGCAATTAAACAATATGATGCTGTTAAAGAACGATTTGATGAAATTGATATGAGAAGACAAACTATCCAACGTGAAAGAAAATCTATTTTGGATGCAATTGAAAAAATAGAATTGGAAAAGACACAAACTTTTATGAAATCTTACCATGAAATAAATAGAGAGTTCTCCAAGATTTTTCAAAAATTATCTCCGGGTGGGTCTGCAAAAATGATTTTAGATCGTCCTGATAAACCGTTTGAAGGTGGTATCAGTATTGAAGCTCGACCCAGAGGAAAAAAGATCGCCTCCTTGGAAATACTTAGTGGTGGAGAAAAAACTCTAGTTGCTCTCTCATTCATATTTGCCGTCCAAGAGTTCATCCCAAGTCCCTTTTACGTTCTTGACGAGGTTGATGCTCAGCTTGACGGTCCCAATGTCCACCGTGTCTCGATGCTCCTAAAGGAACTTGCAGATCAAGCACAATTCTTAGTTATCAGTCATCGTGAGGAGAATATCGTAAATGCGGAGAGAATTTATGGGGTATCAATGCAAGAAAGCGGTATAACGGATATTTTTAGCGTAGATTTAGAAGAGGAGGCAAAACGCTTAATAGAACCTGAAGAAGCTGCCTCTAAAACCTAAAAATTTATGGGTGATTTTCATTTCAGAAAATGAAACCAATAATGAGTATAATTTTAAGGATTGGACTGTTAATGAACTGAGGGATTTTGCTGCAACAAATAATATATCAATTCCAGCAAAATCAAGAAAAAAGGAAATTATTGAATTATTAGAAAGTATAGTATCTCACCCCGAATTCGTTGATAGGACAAAAGAAGAAAATTTTGAAGAAGAATTAATAGTGGGGGAAGAGGAAGATGATTTAGCCCCATTATTTAAAGAAGATATGAAAAACCTAAAATTCTGGCATAAACCTCCTTACTCAACTCTTTTAAATATTGAATTAGCAAAGGATTCAGATGTAGCTTTTTATGATTTATCTACATTAGTCGATAAATTCTTCGATAAAATGTTAAGAGAGGAATATATTAATTATAAAATCTCCGGTATTGCATTGAAAACATCAGCATCATTACACCATCACAAAATAAACAGTGTTATAAAACAAGAGGAGGAGATTCAAAAACAAGAAAAAATTGAAGAAATGAGAAAAAGAGCCAGACGAAGAATTCCGAAAACCCTTTCTCAACCATTACGACCTAAAATGAAAATGACAAGTAAAGATGAATTATATGAGGCCATGAGGGCTGCTATAATTGAAACAATGCAAAAAAAGGAGAAACTCAAAAGGAGAAGGTTAAAACGAGAACAGAAATTAGAAAAACGTAGAGAAGAAAAGGCAAAAGCTAATTTACCAAAAGAATTATTAAAACACATTAGTGGGAGAGAACAAACAATTGAAGAACTGCATAATTCATGGTTTAACAAGATAAGAACTAAAATCAAACTTGAAAATCAAGATGATACTTCTTTTTTTGACTTAATAAAATTAATCAATGAAGAGGAAGAGAGTTCATTAGGACGAAAATATGAATTTATAAGGATGTTTCTAGCACTAATGTTTTTAAGCACGAACAATAAAATAGAATTGAATCAAGATCAAGAGTTTAAAGATATTAAAATTTCATTACCATAATACCATTTTTAATAAACAAGTTAAAGGATTTGCTTATGCCAGAAGAAAAATCACACAACGATTTAGGAGTTAATGATCAAGAAAATAATGTGCCCCAATCTGAAGAGATAGAAAAACAAAAAGATATTGAGACCGATAAAGATGAGAAATCAAATAAAGGTCAAGAGGAGGAAAATGTTGATGATATGATTAGAACTCAAGATTTGTTTCAATCTAATAGTGATCAAGAAGAGGAAGTCTTATTTGAAGAGAACCTAGAGGATTATCAAAGAAATCTAATCGAAGGTGCGTTATATGCTTCTGGAGAACCTTTAACTGTCGAGGAGTTATATACAAGATTAGAGATCTCCAAGAATGATGTTCAAAAATTTTTAAATGAATTAATTGAGATGTATGAAAGAAGGAGTACAGCGCTTACCATTATAAATATAGGGGATAAATATCAGATGCAAATTAAATCAGAATATACTGAACCGATTTCTCAATTTGCCGAGGGAGGCGGTTTAGCAGAGAAATATTTACGTACCCTCACGATAATAGCTCTTAAGCAACCTATTTTAAAATCAACATTAGTTAAGATCAGAGGCAGTGGTGCCTATGAGCACGTCCAATATTTAATTGATAATGGATTTTTAAACTCTATTAAAAAAGGGAGGACCTCTGAATTAACTACAACAGAAAAATATGCTGAAACTTTTGGACTACCTAAAAATATCGAAGAAATGAAAAAAGAAATGGTTACTCAATTGGGTATTGATAATGAATAATATCTTATTTAAATAAAAAAATGTTTAGATTCATTGATTCAAATTTCTCATTTAAATCAGGGTTCTCATCGATTAAATCTTTTTCTTGATTTTCTAAAATCTGAATATCATTAATCCGGAGAGTCTGAGAAATATCTTCAATTATCTCCTTGATCATTTCGATCTGTTGTTTATTTGTGGTTATCTTTACTTTTTTCAATTCTTGATTTAATGGAATTTTAAGTTTTGATTTCATGTTTCTGAGATTTTGAATTAATTTGATTGCTACTTCGCCTGATTCAGCTTTTTCTTCTGAAATGTCCCGATAAGCCTTTGGCCATTGTTCTAAATGAATAGAACTCTGTCCTATGAAATCCTTGTAAATAAGAGCATATAGTTCCTCGGAAATAAAAGGCATAATAATAGCAAATATTTTAAGAATTCTATAGAATAGATTTAATGCATTTTTCAATGAATTTTTTTTTATCTCTATATTGTCAGAATAAAATCTGTATTTTATTGCTTCGATATAATTATCACATAGTTCGTTCCAGAAGAAGGGTCTAAGAATCATAAATGCTTCGTGCCAATTATAACCATCAAAACATTCTTCGATTTTTTCTAATTGTTTATTAAATTCAGCAAAAAAATACTGATCTATAGGAGATAGGGAATTAATATCTATATCAAGGTTTTGAATTTCAATTTTATTTAGATTTATATTTAGAAATCTAAACGCATTCCATATTTTCGTCAAAAATCGAGATGCTCCTATTAATTGGTCGTATCTCCTTTTAAACTTTTTATTGAATTTTTCTTCAGATAAACTTTTTTGCTCTTTCAGAATTTTTTTGTCAGAAACAGGTTGTTTATTATGAACATTTATCCATGTGTATTCAAATGGATAATCATCTCCTAAAGAACCCATCGCAGCCCATTGTCTAATGGCATCTGCTCCAAAATCTGGGAGAACTTCATCAGGAGTCACTACATTTCCATAACTTTTACTCATTTTTCTTCCATCTGGACCTGCTACCATTCCATTAATCATAATTTCATCAAAAGGCGCTTTTCCAGTGAGTCTTTTACATCGAAATAGTGTGTAAAATAACCATGTTCGAATTATTTCATATCCTTGAGGGCGATGAACTTTGGCATTCGTATACGCTTTCTCAAAGAATTTATCTTCATCCAACCATTTAGCAATTGCTAAGGGTGTTATACTTGAATCAATCCAACAATCACAAACATCCTTTTCTCCAATTATATCATTCTCGCCACACTTTGGGCATGATTTTACTGGAGGAGATGATTCTATAGGATCAATAGGTAAGTCTTTTTCTTCGGCTGGGATTATATCTCCACAAGATTCACAATACCAAAATGGAATAGGTGTACCAAAAACTCTTTGTCGTGATATTACCCAATTCCAATCTAACCCTTCTGCCCAATCTATTAACCTAATTTTATGTTTTTCCGGATACCAATCCATAGATTCGCCTGAATTAACAATTTCGTCTCTAAAATCCTTAACCTTAATGAACCATTGATAAACAGGCAAATATTCGATAGGTTTACGACAAGAAGAACGTTCTGAATGAATAATGATATTATGTTCATGATCTTCTATTTTCACTAAAAGCCCCATCTCATCCAAATCCTTCACAATCTTTTCTCTGGCTTCCTCAATTGTTAATCCTTCATATTTTGAATTTTCATTCATTCGTCCTTGCTTAGTAAAGAGCTGAATTTCATCAAGGTCATATTCTAATTTCCATTTGATATCTGTTTCATCTCCATAAGTACAGCAATAAACTACACCAGTGCCAAAATTCATATCAACATCTTTATCTGCCCTTATTCTTACAACACGGTCCGCAATTGGTAATTTTACTTCAGCAGCAGAAAGATGATAATATCTATCATCATTTGGATGTACAAAAACACTTACACAACTTTCCATCATTTCAGGGCGTGTGGTGGCAATTTCAACAAATCCTCCCTCTCTTCCTACTAAAGGCAATTTAATATACCAAAGTTTTCCTTTTTCTTCCATATAACCCACTTCTGCTTTTGCAACCGATGTTTGGCAGTTAACGCAAAAATGAGTAGGGAATTTATCTCTATATAACCAGCCTTTTTTATAAAAATCAAGAAGAGATTTTTGAACTTTAAATTTATACTCATCATCCATAGTACGATATGTATAATTCCAATCTGTTGAATATCCTAAATCATCAAACTGAATTGTCATATCTCTGATATTATTTTTAACCCATTCAACACATTTTTGAAGGAAAATCTCCCTATCATCCTTTGAAATACCATAATTTTTCTCAACCGCAAGTTCCACGGGAAGTCCATGGCAATCAAACCCTTGGGGAAAATATACATTATATTTTCCCTTCATTCTTTGATATCGAGCGACAAAATCTATCCATGAATGATTCAGTACATGTCCTAAATGTAAAGTTCCACTAACGAAAGGAGGAGGAGTATCGATACTAAATAGTTTCCTCTCATTTTTAGTTATATCAAAATCATAAATGTCATTTTCTTTCCAATAATTAATCCATTTCTTTTCTATTTCTGTAAAATTAAATCTTTTGGGAAACTTTGCTTTATTTTCCATGATTGAATCAGAATTCTTTGAGAATTATAATTTTTATTTAATAAATAATAGATTTCCTAAAAGAAATCTTATATTTATTTTGTTTTTTTTTAATTATATTAGTGGACCTGACGGGAATTGAACCCGTGGCCTCTTGAATGCGAATCAAGCGATCTTCCGCTGATCTACAGGCCCATTTAAATACTTTTAAATAATAAATAGATAAATCATTAAAACTAAAAATATTTTATTATTGGATTGATTTTACTAAATATTTAATTTATATTTAAAAAGAGATTGAAGATAAATTAAGAAATTTTCAATTAATACGATAAATCTGGTTAATATTTAACAATCAGACAAATTAAAGAAAATCGGTAATTTGATTTGTGCTTTCTGGAGAATAAAATAAATTTTCCTTTTTGTTATCTTTATATCTTTTTATGCTTAAATCAAGATATTCTTCATTTAAATCAATTCCAATAAAATTTCGATTTAAAACACTGCAAACTAGACCTGTGGTACCAGAGCCCACAAAAGGATCAAGAACAGTATCTCCTTCATGTGACGAAGCTAATATTATTCTTGTTAACAATTCTATTGGTTTTTGTGTCGGATGTTTACCATGTTCTTTCTCAGTTTTAGGGAGGAGGGGAATTGACCATACGCTTCTCATTTGTTTATCTTTATTTTTTAATTTGTCCTTTGGATTATTCCAATGTTTCATTTTCTCATAATTAAATGTATGATTAGAATCTGCCGATTTACGAGCCCATAAAATAATTTCATGGCTATGGGTAAAATATCTACAAGAAAGATTGGGCGGAGCATTCGGTTTGAACCATATAATATCATTAATAATGTCAAATCCATTTTTTTCTAATAGATATCCTACTTTATAAATAATATGAAGCGTTCCCGAAATCCAAATACTCCCGTCTTTTTTTAATATGGGTTGACATGATTTTATCCAATCCTCTGTAAATCTAATATCTTCCAAAAATCCTTTCGATTTATCCCAATCTCCCTTATTTACTGATTTCATCGCCCCTGAAGAACAAGTAATCCCATCATTCGATAGTAAATATGGGGGATCAGCAAAAATTAAATCAAATTTCTCTTTGGAAAAATCTTTCATTATTTCAACTGAATTTCCATGAAATAATGTGAAATTTTTATTTTTAAAGTAAGGTTTAATCATGTTTAACTTTATAGATGAAATTATATAGATAATAAATTTGTTATTAAACCATTGTTTAAGATTTATCTAATCGGATTTATTTACATTAATATTACTTGTCAAAAATTTTGAAATAAAAAATAAGATATTTCTTCTATATTGAAAATAATTAAAAAAAATAGATCAACTTTTTATCTTATTTTAATCCAACACTTATGATTTCTTGTTTTAAATTATTATATGAGATTATTTTATATAATAATAAATTATGTATATGGAACTTCATTACTTATATCTAAATTATTTAGTAATTGACTTATTATGGATAAAGAGAGATTCAGAGAATTATTTCAAGATCGATTAATCCAAGATGTAGCCCAACAAAAAATTGATATCGTTTTATCTGGGCAATATGGAAAGGCCTTAGAATTATTGAGGGATGCTGAAGCCACGGGATTGTTTCCTGCTCTAGTAGGCCCTCCTGGGGTTGGTAAGACCATTTTATGCCGCTATTTCGCTAGTTTGCGTTCAAAAGAGAAGCAAGGAAGAAATTTTCATTGGTTGACGATGGATGAATCAATTAAACCTTCGCACTTTATTGGAAGTTTCGATCCAGCTATAACATTAAAACAAGGCTTTACAATAGAAGCATTCAATCCGGGTCCTCTTTTGAGTGCTATGTTAGAAGGGGGTACTTTTCTAGCAAATGAGATAAATAGAGCGACCGAATATTCACAAAATACATTATTAGAACCATTAGAGGAGGCATCAATTGGAATACCTCACCTGGGAAGAATTCAAGCAGATGAGAATTTTTTCTTTATATGTGCTATGAATCCAGAAGAGCTTTCTGGAACTCACAGATTATCTGAGGCATTAAAAGATAGAATAAAAGTTTGGATAAAATTAACATATCCAGAAAAAGCAACTGAATTAGATATTATTCGTATTAATTTACCGGAACAATTTATGGTAGAAGAATCTGAATTAGAACTAATATATTCAATCATTGAGGAAACAAGAAAGAATAAAATTGATATTGAAGTGCCAGCTTCTATAAGAGCAGGCATCGCTATAGCTAAGCTATTAGGAAGAAAAAGATATCTTGAAAATAAAGGACTCGCGGAAGGCAAAGAATCTGTATATGTTCATCTAGCTGATATCTCTAAGCATGTTTTACTTGGAAGCATCAAACCCAAGCCCGGAGTTAAAGTAGAGAATGTTATTGATGGGATAATAAACAAAACATTAGGAGGATAAATTAAAAGTAATGCCCATCTTCCCTGAGGATCCATGCGAATTCGCAGTTGAATTTATTCGAAAAATGAGAAATCATCCAGATATAGTCCAAATACCATCTTCAAGACAAGTATTATCTATACCGCGACTCATTCTTTCTCGATACTATCGAAAGGGGGCAATAACTCCAAATGATTATATTGAAATCAGTAAAGTAACTTCCTTTCCAGATAATCAAGAATTAGCAAATGATTTAGCTTTTGAGATCCTTTTCCCAAATTATAAAAAAGATATTGTGTCAGATTTCTTTGAAAATGGAACAAGTGAATCAAATATTGAAGATGATTTTCTAAGCTCATCTGAAAAAGAAGAATTAGATGAACTCCAAGATCTTATTGATGATATCGAGATGTCTGTAGATACTAATAAAATTCAAGAAATGGAAGATTTTTTAGATGAATTAAATAAAAAGAGAAATGAAGAACCATACAATTCAGCAATGCATTTTTTTAATGACGATTCAGAATTATTTAAAGAAGAAATTTCTTCCTTAGAAAATTTGATGGAAGAGGCCAAAAAACGTCTTATGGAAAAGATAAACTCTCTAGATCCAGAAGACCTAAAAGCCGCATCAAATTTGGATTTAAATGATTTAATAGAACAAAACTCAAGGAGAGAATGGGAAAAACTTACAAGTCAAGCTTTGAGGAATCAAGATATTTCTGATGATTTAAAAAAATTGATGGAACAGGGAAAATTCGAAGATCTTATTCAATCTATGAAGTTTTTAAAGAACACAGAAGCTCTTCAGAAAGACCAATTTCAGAAGAGCTT
>Ga0209918_1000816_pt1 | contig 18901 bp, 23 predicted proteins | sample SalPonD_shore_MG_FD_185712 | JGI IMG/M metagenome (GOLD analysis project Ga0209918, IMG submission 185712) | Salt pond soil microbial communities from South San Francisco under conditions of wetland restoration - Salt Pond MetaG... | ecosystem: Environmental > Aquatic > Marine > Intertidal zone...
TAGCCGATCCTGGTGGGATCGTAGACCACCGCTATGGCCTCAATATGACCACCTGCCTTGTAGTTTTCGTAGGTGGGGTTCTCGGAGTGGCCGTCTGTATAACCGGAGGTCACCGATATGACGCCCGGAAGCTGCTCGAAGGCCTTCTCCAGGCTCCAGAAACAGCCGCCGGCGAAGATCGCTTGTTCATGCATGGGGTTTTGCTCCGTCGCCGCTTCGGCCGCAGTGCGGGACAGCATGATCGCGAGGAGTGCGATCAGTCCCATGCCGAGCAGGCCGATTCGATTGGTTCGTATCATCGTTCCGCCTCCTATTATGGATCATCTTCTGTCCTTCCTGAACAGGGTTCTTCGATGCGACCTTGTTGTTGAGTCGCATTCGTCGGCGGTTTCTTACATGTTTATCTTGTTGCAGGGCTTTCACGAAGGGTTCTTCCTTCACGTCTCTTCCGGGATGGCCTGGTACCATCCATCCGTTTCGATAAGCCGGACCGGCACATCGTATAGCGTGCTAATACGGTCGGATGTCATCATCTTCTGTTTTGGTCCGTCGACCACGATACGGCCCTGTTTCATCATCACGATGCGATCGATCTCGGGCGGAATTTCGTGCAAATGGTGGGTGACCCATACCACTGTCTTGCCGTGTTGCATGAGCCGGCGTATCAGTTGCAGATAGTGGATAGCCGCCTGCAGGTCAAGTCCGTCGGTCGGTTCGTCGAGAATCAGCGCCTTGGGTTCGTGGATCAGGGCGCGGGCCAGCAGGCAGCGGCGCTTCTGTCCGGTCGACATATGGCCGTAGGCATGGGATGCAAGGTTGTCGATACCGAGGCTTTTCATCAATTGCCGTGCATGGGCGGTGTCCACATCACTGAACGACTGGTGCGCAAAGATGCCGATGCTGGCATAGAGACCCGAGAGTACGACCTCCAGACCGGATACCTCGGCATCGTATCGATCCTGCAGGTCCTGAGAGAGGATGCCCAGATGGTGTCTCAGCTCCCAGACGTTCCAGCGCTCCTGCCCCAGCAGCCGCATGCTGCTTTCCGGCCGGACCAGCGGGGAGATATCGCTGGCGAAGAGCCTCAGCAGGCTGCTCTTGCCGGCCCCGTTGGGACCGAGAATGGCGGTGTGTTCACCGAGATTGAGACGCAGTGACAGACCATCGAAGACGCATGTCTCACCGCGCCGGAGATGGATATCAACCAGTTCAGCCAGAGGTGGGGCGTCCATCCGTTCAGCCTAGCGCGCCCATGCCTAGCGGGATAGCACCAGCTGTATGGAGTTACCGTTCAGGGGAGGTGGTTCATCTGCAGCAGTGTTTCGATCGACTCCTCGGCCTGGCGCGCCAGACGACGGATATGGAGGAAGCGCATCAGACGGATGGTCGGTTTCATGGCGAAGAAGATACTGCCAACTAGGAACATCCAGGTGCCGGCGCGTTGCAGATCCGGGTAGAGGAAGAAGATGCTACCGATGACGAATAGGGTGGCGGCGCTGAAATCGACCAGAAGATGGCCCCACTCGTACAGTGCATGCTGGGTGGGCGTGAGTTCGGAACGGGCTTTCTGTTCGGTTGCCATGGAATCTCCTCTTACCATCCATTAATGGTTCGCAAGCGAACCAGAGAGACGGCTACGGGTCAAATGGCGAGCTTAATGAAGGTATCGGAGTCCGTGACGGCAGCGGGCGGTGGGTATTGAAGCAGGCTTGAGCCGTTCGTATAAAAATAAGGGCGGCCTTGGGGCCGCCCTTAATAGCTAAATGTAAGCGTTTAAACGCTTCGGATTAATAGTCGCCAAACTTGCCCTTCTTGACGGTCTCGAACAGCGCGTGGGCGGCCGCTTTCTCGTGGCCCTTGATTAGGTGCTTGAACTGCATGGTCATGAGGCCGGCCTTGTGCTTCCACTTGGACTCGGAGCTTGCAACCTTGCGCTCACTGACCTTAAAGCCGTCCTTAAAGACCTTGGCCAGAGTGGCCTCGTCGCCATACTTGGCAACGACATGCTTCCAGGCAGGACCGACCTTGTTGTGGTCGATTGCGTGGCAGCTCTTGCACTTGGTGGTCGAAAAGGCATTCGCCGGTGTGGAAACAGACATCAATCCAGCAGTAGCAACCACTGCGAGAATCAACATTTTCTTCATGTGTAACTCCTCCCATAATATAAATACACATCATCGGATGGGGTACTTGTCCATCGATCATGTGAAGCACAATTGCCTCATGATGAAGACTTTTTCATGTGCTTGACAGCGCACCATACACGGTGCATCGCATGTTTCAATAGGATAATAATCCTCATATTTTTTATTGAGAAGTGCGTTGCGGGAGTGCTGCATCCCGTTCCTTACGGGCAGTTTTTGTATGGTGGGGATGGTGTGAGTGAGGCTGTCAAACAAACCGGTGTGTTTATTATATTGATGCCGTTTGTAGGCAGCAGGCTAACGAGATCGCCAACGATGTTGCGTAGTGCGTCATGCGTTCCAGGTAGAAAATGGCGCCCGGTTTGATCTGAATCGGGTTTCAGTGTGACACGTAAGAAAAAAGGGCCCGCGATTTCTCGCGGACCCTTTGAGTGTTTGGTTGCGGGGGCCGGATTTGAACCGACGACCTTCGGGTTATGAGCCGCAGTCGTCGGGGTGTTTTATCCTTAGTGTTAAGAAATAAGTTTAATGAAACTTGTTGGGAATACTTGTTTTCCATCTTGTTTCCCATGCGCGTTGGCTGCTTTCGGCCAGAATCAGTCACCCGTTTGGCGAGAACTTTAACTATAACAGATAGTTGTAGTGTATAAAGAGGGAGGGCAAACACCCTTAATCTTTTTTGGTTCGCAAACGAGCATATATCTCGGCCCGATGAGCGATCTCTAGCAAATCGCTCTCCGTGACATCAATGGGTGAATCAATTTGCTTTAAAGCGTACGCGATATCCTCCCGGTTGATCTGCAGAGACTTGCTGGGCTGCGTTATGTGTTGCTGGAGAACGGCCGGGTAACGGCGCCAATTGAGTAGGTTGTTGAACACAAAAGTGATGGCAAGGATTGTCAACGCGTTGATCATTACTGGCTTGTACACAAAACCATAGCCCAGTGCATGAATGCTGTGGCCGCCCATAACTGCAGCCAACGCAGTGGCGCCACCAGGTGGGTGCAGGCAGCGCGCATAGTGCATGGCCAGCACCGCAAGCGACACTGCAGCCGCAGCCGCTAGCCCCGGCATAGGAATCCAGCGCGCACAGGCGACCCCGACAACGGCCGAGATCAATTGTCCGCCGGTGGCGCCCCAAGGTTGAGACAGTTGTCCATGCGGCACAGCGAACAAGAGCACTGCCGACGCCCCCATGGACCCGACCATAAGCCAGGTATAGCCATATGATAGAAAGCGCGAACTGATCCATGCTGTGGCCAAGATGCCGGCAAAAGCACCCACTGACGCCACCCATTTCTCCCCATGGTCAACATACTCGTTGTCAATGCCTAGCCAACGTTCAATGTTTTTGACTTTCAATCTCTAACTCCGTCCGCAAAACACGGTGTTTCGCTTTATGGTCGTCTGACAGGTAGTGGGATAGAGCCTTGGCAGTTACCGGCAGAAGACCGCGGTTAATATGGAAATGAGGCGGCAAAGCCATCCAATTGAGTTCAGTCAACGTAGTGGGGAGACCGAAATGGGAATTCCATGGCTGAAAACCTAATCGAGCTATGCCACTGATACCGCTATCATATGAGCTGCTCGTAGATCGTGCTCATCTGGCACCTCCTCAGATCAATCATATGACGCCATTTATATATTAACAATACAACATTAGGGCGCCAGGCCATGATGTAAAGCGTGTACAAGTAGAGAATCCAACTTATTTAAGTTAAATGTCTATTAAACCTATAGATAATTTATGGTTGACCTGTCAATTTAGCGCGCAGAAGATCCATCTTTAATATATCTTTGTATGAGCCACCTGATTTTCAGGCGGGATGGTTCGTGTGAGCACGGGTTACGAATTACTGGGGGCGATGGTGTCATCAATGCTGCAGTGGAATTTTTTTATCGCGGGGCAATTGCTGATGCCTATTTCAAGCGTTTCTCCGAGAATTTCGATATGAGCGTGGAGGTAGCCAAGCAGGAATTGTTCATGGCTATGGCGTTTGACAGTCCGAACGGCTACACGGCCTTTTGGTTAAGGAACGTACGTACATGCGCAATAGAACGATTGCCATATGGGCACTCGGACTTTCACTGTGATTAATCTTGAAAAATACTCGCGGGTATTAACCACCCCGCAGTTCATTATGCTAAATCTGACGCTGGGCATAGGACATTTCTTGGTTCTTCTAAATGCGGGAGCTTACCTGCCCATGCTTCCATACATAGCCGGTACCACGGGTGTGAATTTTCCATATGCGGTTTGGGGACAATGTGATTATTTCACAGGCATGGGGGCTGCCTTTCTAATTGCTCGTGCCCTCATGAAGCGATATGGACCGAAGTATGTGGCAATCTTCTCATATATTCTTTTCGCAGCATCCAGTTTGGTTGCTCTGTTCATCATACCATTTTATTCCATTTATATAGCGAACCGGGTTGTACAAGGGTTTTCGGCCGGGATCAGCATCATCTCATCGTTTTTTTTACTTCTGGAATACTACAAAGAAGAGAAGCAGATGACCGCAAACGCTCTATGGAGCTTGGCTCTGTTCATTCCTTTCTCGGTTGGTCCAGCATTGGGCGGCTGGCTTGCCTACATTATGGGTGACTGGCGGCTCCTATTCATCATCTCCTGTCCCATCGCTCTGTTTGTCGCATGCATGCTTTGGGCGTTACTGGCGGATTGGGAAGATGAAATCGATTCTTCTTATCCGATTTCCCATGTTCTTCGCATCTTCTTTCTTTTCTTCGTTGCAGCCATTGCATTGCAGGAATTCTTTGATGTTGGGCTTTTAGACGACCTATCAAGTCGCTTTAAAGAACATTGGTGGCTGCTGCTCGTATTCGTCGTATCGGCATTTCTGTTTGTAGAAAGAAATCAATCATCCAAAACATCCATATTGCGAACGTCAATATTTTCACACCCTAACTACGCATATGGTATGTTAATTTTGTGCCTTGGGTTCATGGGATTTCAGAGCGCTATTGTACAATATGTTCTTCGTATTCAGCTCGTAGAAGGCTATACCGCATGGCATGCCGGGGTGCTTTTTTTACCAATTTTCGTGTTCTCGAAACCGCTCAGCGTTTTATCGCAGCATCTAATTCACAAGGGATATGATCCGCGCTTGTTGGCGAGCATCTCATTCTTGGCCTTCTCTGTGTGCTTTTGGTGGATTTCTGGCTACAGTCGTCCGGCCACTTGGGAGACCCTGCTGTGGCCACAATTCCTAATGGGAGCAGCATTAGGCCTGTTATTTGTCTCGATGACGGCTACCGCACTTAGCCATGTCCCCAAGCCGGACCAGATGCATGCCGTCGATGTGCTCAATACCGTGCGCACTCTTGCAGCAGGTCTCGCCATCACCTTTTCTGATATCGGGTGGGCTCGCCTCTTTGACCATGAGCATCATCTGTTAATTACTCAGGGGGTTTCAAATTCATGGCGTTTCGTTTCCGACTTCAACGTCCCTTCGGCAGCCCATCTGTTACATGAAAGAATCCGCCTTCAAAGCTCACTGATGACCTTCAATGACCTATTTCATCTCCTTTCAATACTTTTCGTAACCTTAGCCATATTGATCTGGCTTGCTCGACCAGCCCCTAAAAGTGTACGTGATCGTGATATGGACTTGCTAGAAAACCTTGGAGAAGAGCCGTGAAGTACTTGTTATTTACATTAGGTCTGCTCCTGGCGGGATGTGCGCCGGACATCAAGCCGGGAGCCTTTGCCCTTAAGCATGTGGATTTGCCAAAAAAACTTACAGAATCGAATCCGGCTGTGGAACCAGGCAATATGGCTCTACCTGAATCTTGGTGGGTTGAATTCCAGGATCCGGGTCTGAACCACCTTGTGGACATGGCGCTTTCCGGTAATCCGGGCCTGAAAATAGCCAAGGCTCGCCTGGAACTTGCCCAGGCATCCGTCATGACCTCAAAATCGCTGACATCGATACACGCCAATAATGTCACCGAAATCACCAGGCAAAGAAAATCCAGGAACGGCAACCACTCTATCTATAATGGTAAGACATCGACGATCGGTGACGTCGCTCTACCGACCGTGAATTACCACCTGGATTTCTGGCACAGCGATAGTGAACTCATTGCGTCAAATCAGTCCGCAGAGCAGATGGAAGCAGCACAACTTAGACAGGCTGCCCTCATGCTAAGTGCCGCTGTCATCAAAACCTATTTTTCCCTGAATACCGTAAAACAGCTCATATCGGTTCAAACGGAGATTGTTAATCTAATTGAAGACGAACTGAACATTCAGGATGCGGCTTTCCAGGCTGGTCTACAGCCAGCCTCTTCATTAATAACTCAAAGAGCGAATCTGTTGGATGCGCGAAATGCTCTGGCCGCACTACAAATGCGGTCTGAGATCATGCGTTTCTCACTGATGGAACTACTTGGCAAGAAGCCTCGGGAAACTCTTCCTGTAGTGTCGGCCGAAGCAACTATTCCCCATCGTTTCAGAATTCCACAACGAATCGATCTCAACCTGATCGCTCAGCGTCCCGACGTCCAGGCTGCGCTGTGGAATATCCGGCGTAACTCCCACCTGGAAAAGGTGGCTCATGCCGCATTTTATCCGAATATCAATTTACACGCGTTGACCGGATTCAACAGCATCGGTCTCTCGAAACTGCTCGTCCCGGGGGGCTTCACCTACGCCTTCGGTCCAGCTATCAATTTACCTCTCTTCGAGGGAGGTTACCTTGTAGGGAAACTCCATGAAAGCGAAGCCACCTATGACATGGCTGTGCATAAATACAACAAGGCCGTGTTCGCAGCAATTCGACAGATCACCGATGCGCTTGCGACACTGCAATACACCCGGCTACAGCTTGATAACAGGGCATCTTCGCTCGAACTGAAAACATCCCAGGAGCATATCGCCGAATCTGGATTTCGTACCGGAATTACAAGCAAATTACCCTATCTAAAAGCGACGATCCATATGGATCGTGAAAAAATGGTATATATGGAGGAAAGCTTGAATTGGCTAAATAGCATTACCGATGCAGCAACCGCCCTTGGAGGCGGATTCGGCAAGTGGTCATTATGAAAACAGGTTCTATTACTCACTCCGAAATCAGGCACCATCGACTAAAATGGGTGCTTACTTTTGCATTAATTGTTTCCGCTGCTCTATCCTCTTGGTGGTATCTGTTTCTCAGACCGACCGTTGCAAGCGATGATGCTTATGTGATGGGAAACGTCATTCCTATCCAAGCATTGGTACCAGGTATCGTGTCCCGCATCGGTGTGGACAACAGTATGCGCGTTAGTACGGGACAGTGGCTATTGAGCGAAGAGCATAATCTTACTGATGCGCAAATGAGAAAGGCAGAAGCGAATTTGGCTGCATCTGTTCGCCAGACGAGAAGCCTTTTTGCTCAGGTCAAAGCGGAGAATGCTGAAATCGCAGCCATTCGCGCCCAGAAAAAAAAGCTGGTGTCCGATCTCGCGCGCTATGTTAAGGCTCAAAAGAGCGAGGCTGTTTCAAGTCAACAGGTGTCTGATACTCAGGCCGACGTTGCGGTCATCAACAGTAAACTTGCAAGTGCCCTATCCAAGCTTCGAAAGACAAAAGTCTTGGTAGAGGGCACGGGTGTCAATGATAATCCATTGGTTCGGAAGGCTAGTGCAGAATTTGTCGAGTCGTATATTCAATATCGGCGTTCAAAGCTGTTTTCGCCTGTAAATGGGTATGTGGCCGGTAGGCGAGTACAGGCTGGAGAACAAGTAAAGGCTGGACAGGTTCTGATGTCGGTTGTGCCCCTTGATGAACTGTGGGTTACAGCCAACTTGAAGGAAACAAGGCTTGCACGCGTAAGAACTGGGGAGGATGTTATTATTCACGCGGATGTATATGGGAGTGGAACGAACTTTCACGGTAAAGTGATTGGCATCGAACCATCTGGCGGGAGTACTTTCAGCCTCTTCCCGCCCAATAATGCTACCGGTAACTACATTCATATTGTTGAGCGTGTACCAGTCCGGATTAGCATACCCGCATCGGAATTGAAGTCTCATCCTTTGAGGCCAGGCATGTCCGTGAAAGTGAATATCAATACTAAAAATTTTAAGAATTTTCCTCCTCTTGTTACTGAGGTGACAACGACTGGAAAAAGTTACCGAACAGCGATATACCAAAAAGAATTGGCAGAAGCGAGACGCGCCGCCCAGAAAGTTATCAATGATAATTGATTGCGGTCACAAGAGCATCTAAATGATCAAGCTAATGGGTATCTTTTGGGGCTTGCTCTAACCCCTTTTTAGCTCTTCAAAAGATGCCATTTAGGGATTGCTTAATACAAAATGAGAGACTTTAATCAAACTAAATAGCGCGAGGTACAAGCTTGATTCAATGGGTAAATGTTGCTTCGACAAGTGAGTTGTTGGCAGAAACTCGGAAGGTTGTGCTAACTGACATTGGTCCTGTTGCTGTGTTTAATCTGGACGATCATTATTACGCCATTAAAGATGCTTGTACTCACGATGGAGGCGAACTGGCTAGCGGCAAACTTGATGGTGATCAAATCGTATGCCCCCGTCACGGCTCACGATTTTGTATTAGGACAGGCGAGGTGTTATCGCCGCCAGCGTATGAGGATGTGGAAGCATTTCCAACCCGAATTGTAAACAGAATCGTGCAGGTAGGTATCGATTTGTAATAATACTTGGTCCAACACGGTGACGAAATGAGACCTATTTACTCGGCATTGTTTTCCGATGTACACCGACCTTTTTTTCTGGGTGGCACTATTTTCGCAGTATTTTCTATCGCTATCTGGCTGTTGCATCTACTGGATATCGTGTCTTATGCCTTGCCACTCTCACAGACGCGCTTACACATGGCGCAGATGGTTTACTTCTTCTTCCCATTCTTTTTTTTCGGTTTTCTGCTAACTATCTTCCCTCGTCTTCTGAGCGTATCGCCACTTACATCCCGCCGTTATGTGCCTATGTTTCTCTGTTTCTTTGCTGCCGTCGTGTGTTTCACTGTAGGTTTTTATGCGGGCGAGGTATTGGCGAGGGTCGGAGTAGTGCTTGCCATGATTAGCTTTACATGGGTTGCCGTCGAATTGCTACGTATGCTGCTCCGCTCTGACTACACACATAAGAAAATGCCAACATTTATGTGGATTGGCATGGCATTCGCCTGTCCGGGAACCCTTGCTCTTGCTGTATACACATGGAGTGGCGAAGCTTCATGGGGAATGGCGGCTGAGGCGATCGGCATTTACGGGTTTCTGTTTCCTACCGTGTATGCAGTCGCCTACCGCATGGTGCCGATATTCACGGCGATAAGTGGGCGCGATGTAGTGCGCGATCGATACGGTCTGCATTTCATGCTTGCTTTCTCCCTGATGCGCATGCTGATGATGATTATGGATTTTCATGCATGGTACTGGGTGGCTGATTTCGGACTATTTCTTGTGTTCGGCCGACAGTGCTGGCAATGGCGCATTTGGCAGCGGAAGCCTGCTGCCATCCAATCCGTACTGCACTGGGCATTGCTGTGGTTCCCGTTCGCCTTGTTGCTTTCCGCCAGCACCAATCTTGGTGAATGGCTAAGTGGCGAGAACTGGCTATACATGCAGCAAGCAGCTTTGCACGCTCTTGTTGTTGGAGGATTCGGCACCCTGCTGTTGGGCATGGCTACGCGGGTAACACTGGGTCATGCCGGTCTGCCGGTTATCGCAGATCCATGGACCGCCCGCCTGTTTATCGCCTTTCAGATCGCCCCTTTACTACGTGTGGGTTGCGGGCTGTTAAGTGCAAAATGGCCAGAATTCTATCCCGGAATTTACCTTTCGGGGGTGGCATGGATGCTGGTATTTGCCCTTTGGGCTTGGCGCTATATGCCTTATTATTTCAGAGCTGAACGCAGCAACTAAAGAGACTCGTGGGCGGAGCCTCTAGTGAGACTGAAAAATCTACTTACCATTGAGTTGGATTTGGCTGTTGGCGTCATTGCTGCCGCGTTGGCGCTCATCATGCACTGGCTGAACAAACTTAACGATGATGTGCTGATTTCAACTGCAGTGGTTCTTATCGCCATTTATCGTCGCCAGGACTCCAACTTCGACAAGGAGTTGAGGCGCCGCCTGTTCTCCGACAAGCCCATCGCTCAAGGGTAAATATTTCTAGGCTACAAGAAGCGACGGGACGGCTGTGGGCCACCTCATTCAAATTCTGCGTAGCAGCCTATTATGAGCACTTTTCTATTCTGGCTTGCCAGAAGCCTGCCTAGACCAAGGTAGCTCCTATATCTGCCGGGCAATCTCGACCACTTTGGATGCATCTACATCGTAAATCATGGAAAACTGATAACACCCCAATTTAGCCCCAATGTCTAAAATGATTGATAGCGGTTCATGGCCCAAGGGTGAACAAGGACAACATGAGAACAGACTGATTTTCGGAGGGCATTGGCATGATCGTCGTACATATCAAACGGGTATATGAGAAACCATCCACTTCGGATGGCAGACGGATTCTAGTCGATCGCCTGTGGCCGCGTGGCTTGAGCAAAGAGAAGGCCAGAATCGATCTGTGGCTGAAGGACATCGCTCCGAGTGCGGGTTTGCGCAAGTGGTTCGGGCATGAACTCGCCAAATGGCCGGAATTCCAAAGGCGTTATCAGGAAGAACTGGAGGTCAACGAGAGCGCATTAGCCGAGCTGTGCGAGGTATTGAGGCACGAGCCAGTCACCTTGGTTTTCGGAGCCAAGGACATGGAACACAACAATGCCGTGGTACTCAAAGCCTACATCGAGAGGTAGGAGGTCGTGCACGAAGTTATACTTACCATCCCAGTTGCGCCGCCCTTCCGAGTGGAATTCACGGTGTGGCTACTACGACGGCGCGAGAAAAACACCATGGACCGATGGGATGGCCGATCATACTCCCGTGTGCTGGTGGTGGATGGGGTGCCGACTAAGTTAACAGCAAGTCAGGCCGGCATCGCAAAGCAGCCGCAGCTATCCGTTACGATACAAAGCCACGAGTCACTGTCATTATCGCAGTGCGCATATGTACAGGCCACCATGCAGAAGATGCTGGGTCTGGCTGTTGATTTGCAGCCCTTCTATGTGCTTGCGCAACGAAGTCCGGAACTCGATCGCCTTGCCAAACGGTTCATCGGCGTCAGGCCGCCGCGCTTCCCTTCCGTGTTTGAGGCCTTGGTCAATGCGATCGCCTGCCAGCAGCTTTCGCTTGACGTCGGTATATTGCTTCTCAATCGCTTGAGTGAGACGTTTGGCGTGGCATATCCAGATGATGGCGATATTGTCTACGCCTTCCCCGGACCGGAAGATCTCGCGGATATTTCCGAGGAGCGTTTCAGGCAGCTGGGGTTCAGTTACCAGAAAGCACGAAGCATTAAAGATCTAGCATACCGCATGCTTCATGAAGAGCTTCACCTCGAACAACTCGAATTCGTCAGTAACGAACAGGCATTGATCTGCCTGCAGTCCATCCGTGGCATCGGCCGCTGGTCTGCCGAGTACGTACTGCTTCGTGGCCTTGGCCGATTGGATATGTTCCCCGGTGATGATATTGGCGGGCAGAACAATTTACAAAAATTACTACGGCTCACGACTAGGCCCGATTATGGGCAGCTCAAGAAACTGACGTCCGTCTGGCAGCCTTATACGGGATTCGTTTACTTCCACTTATTGCTCGGCGGGCTGTATGAGAAGCAGTTGCAATGACGTGTTTTCTGTTTGGACTACATCCGATTTGTTAAACACTGTGAACGCCCATATTTGGCGATGCTCGCCGGTCACGAGGAGGTGCTGGTTTCAATTGCATTAGCATGCTGGTTTAGTGCAATGCCCTGCTGATCTGAGTGCAATATACTCATCGACCATTTGAGGCTGCAATCTAGACAAAAACATCACAGAATATATGTTGTCAAAATGCAGCTGACTTTCTACACGGACTATTCGCTACGCGTGCTCATCTACCTTGGCATGCATCCCGGTGAACAGATCACCATCAAGGAACTTTCTGCGGCTTACGGTATCTCGTATAATCATTTGGTTAAAGTTGTCCACCATCTGGGACAGAAGGGGTATGTGCATACTATACGCGGGAAATCGGGCGGCATGCGCTTGGGCAAGCCGGCAGATGAGATTGTTATTGGAGAGGTCGTTCGACAGACGGAACCGCATATGGACCTGCTGGAGTGTTTTGAGGAGCAGACCAACACCTGCCCGATTGCTGCCGCCTGTGCTCTGAAACACGTGTTCTACCAAGCCAGAAAAGCGTTCGTTGACGTGCTCGATTCTTACACGCTAGCCGATGTTCTTGGGAACCGAGTACGGCTGGAACAAATTTTGGCAAAAAAACATCATGCTCCAAGTCAGATAGACTTCTAACGATTAAACCCAGAGAGACGGACTTATTCTCCGGAAAGTGGCGTATTTGGATGAGGAATATGAAAATTGAATGTGAACGCGCGCATGACCAGAAACGCCGACAACAATATTCCAACCTTGAAGCAGTACCAACCCAATAACGTTTGCTGATTGACCAGATAGAAATTACAGATACGTACTGGCGACTCAATATAAAGCCAAGCCATGACAAACAGCATAGCCAATAAGTTGCTCCAGACGATTCCGCGCCCGATCAGGGCCAAGCGTGGCCAACTAAGAGCGAGGGGAATACCTGCCAGAAGAGGCAGAGCGGTAAATTTGATCAATTCCATGAACGGTTTTTCCAAGGCCGCGTCCAGATTGCGGGGCAACATCCAATAGGCTGCGACGAACAGTGTCAGGATAATGCCTGGAACGCCATGGCTATTATAGGAGCCGAAATCTCGGCGAAACACAATCGCTAGTCCGCAACCAATCAGCCAGCCAGCGGTAATCAGCAAAGGAATCTGCACGCCCATGTGACCTACCATGCTCGCCTCGAACAGGCGACGAACCGGAGTCAGGGCCAGAGCAGCCCACAGAATCACCCCCAACCAACCTTGTCGCGTTCGACTCAGCTCGATCATTTCAACAGGTCTTCTACCGCCGCGATGGCGGCCTTGGGGTCATCGTAACCGACAATACGGGCAAGACGCCCCTGCTTATCAATCACATGAATGGCGGCGTTATGTTTGAATCCGCCCATGCCGTTGGGGATCACAGTGATGCCGAAGGTGTGCAGTAGCTTAGGAAGCGCGGTGGAATGAACAACCCGACTTATATGCCAATTGCCGGGTAAGGCATCGTAACGCGCCCCATATTCCTTGAGGGTCTTCACGGTATCATGTTCCGGATCGAAGCTGATGCTTAATAATACCACGTCTTTGCCCAACTGCGCTGTGGGAAGATCATCACGCAATGTTGCCAAGGTTCCGCTCATCACCGCACACAGGGTATGGCATCTGGTATAAATGAAATCCACCACGACCAACCGCCCACGCAAATCCTGCATGTTCAACTGGCTACCCGTTTGATCCTGTAGCAGCACTGGCGGTACTGGGCGCGGGTGAGAGCGGACTGACAGACGACGCGCGCCTTCACTAGTGAAGGTGCGCGCCCCATCTGTCGCGTTCCACAAAACCCAGCTACCGAGAACGACGATGAGCAGGCCAGTGGTTAGACTACGCACGGATACTTAGGCGTTGACTCTAGTCGGCGCGATCAACCGACCGAAGAATCGACCAACGAATACCAGAACCGCGACCAAAATCAGCACAATGAACAATGAAGCGATGCGGTCATAACCCGCCCACATGGACAGGTGCTCTCCATAGCGCCGCGGTACGCTCAACGAACCTTCATACAGGAAGGTGAACACGAAGCCCAGAGCGCCGATGGCAAAAGCCCAGAAAGCGATACGATCCACCGGACTGACAGCATGGTCCTGCACTTCTTGCTGACCAAGGAAATACATAAACCCGAACAGCATGGAGCCTACACCCAGAAGTAGATAGAAATGAAAGTGACCGGGCACCCATAGCGTATTGTGCAATACCTCGTTAGCGCGGATGGTTCCGTCGATAATGGCTGGTACAACGCCGGCCGCCCAGCCAAAAGCAGACAGTAGCATTAGTCCCGATGCCATATCCCAGCGAATCCCCGAACGGTGAACGACGGTGAGCGCACCGAAAGCGGTGACGACCAGCACCGGCAAACCGCTAAGATAAGAGATAATTTGCCCCATGATCTCCATCCATGTCGGCATGGCAAAGTCCATCAGCAGATGATGAGGATAGACGATGATCACCATCACTGTGGAGGCGTTCCACGCGGCCAGGAACCACTTGCTGGATTTCCAGGGCCGTCTGGCATAACGCGGCAAAATTTCGTAGACGCCGATTACTGACATGTAGATCGTGGCGTTGATGAACACGTGACCGAAGAAAAAGATCAGGTTCTTGGCCAGCAAGGCATTGATCTGGAAGGATGGCATGAACAGATTCACCAAGCTCATGATCAGAATTGCTGCACCCGAGGTGATACCAAGAATATTGATGATCAACACCATGGTGCTGGCGACCACCGCCGGGGGGGGGGCCTCGCTGGTATCCTGGCCGAACAGTTGAGGCCAACCGAGTGCTTTGCCAAGGCTGCCGTAACGTACCAGGATCGCCCGGGCCACATCCAAGTGAAGAACCAAGAAACCCACGCCGATGACTGTCAGGCCACCTAGAAAGAAAGCCGCAGCGGTATGGCTCCATTGCCCCATGGAATGGGCTGGTAGGGGGTACAGGAACGTCCAGGCTCCAGCAAAATGGCCGAAGATGACGCTACCCAGAATCATAACCACGCCGATTAGGAATAGCACCCAATTGAGTAGGAAGACCTTGATAGATAATCCTACATACTGGCTTAGGAAATACCACATAATAGCGGCACTTCCAAGACCGACAATACCAACCATGCCTGTGCCGTGCACTGTCATGATCTGGTAAAAATACTGAAGGTTTACGTCCAAGACCTTGCCCTGTGTCAGGCGCATGACGAAACCCAGTACCATCATTAACAGTATCACCACACCTGCGGTACCTATGTAGGTCAAGACTGCGCGACGTGCCCCACGGGAAATCGGTTGCGCTTGAGTGTTGGTGTTCATGATTGCCCTCCCTTGGTATGTATCGAGTCGCCTTGGTCGGTCACATGAATCTCCGCAGTCATTTGGGTATGCATCATACCGCAGTATTGAAGACACATGACCTTATAAGTGCCCGGTTTGGTGAAGGTATGAGACAGGTTATTGATGTAGCCTGGCATGGCCTGAACCTGTGCCACCACATGCATATTCTGGTCGTAGATAGCGAAGTCATGGTTGACATCGGCGCTAGCAACGTGGAATACCACCTGCTTCCCAACGGGCAGTTGGTCCCGGCTCATCTCCCAATACCACTGATGGCCAACCACATCCACGTCGAGCGCCTTATTGTTGCTCGCAGCAGCATATGGGAGGTTGAATAAAGTACCTACCATCAACGGACCAGCGATAATAATGAGTCCCCAAAGCCAAACGTTACGAACTCGGTAGCAGCGTTTAATGACGCTTTTGTAATCTTCTTCATGGCGTGAGTTACGGGCGACATACAAGAATGCCCATGCCATCCCTGACGTTGTTAATGTCGTCAATAACAACGCAATATCTTGACGAGTCATAGAGTTCCTCCTCTTGTTGAATTACCTGCCTTTGCTCATAAAGATATACTTAAAATATATCTTTATTGAGGCATTGGATCCGCTTTTAAGATATCTGTCAAGTACATGTTTATGGAGGCATGCGATTGTTAAAGGTAGATTCCTATGTCACTTTAGTTGCAAAGTGGGTGAGGCTATCTGCTTTCCGTTATTTCTTGTTGTTAGTCTCAAAGGCTAAAGAAGGGAAGAAGAGCAACTTCCTCTAAAGCGATAGACGCTAACTATGCTTCATTTCTAATTACCTTCAATCCGTTGAATGCAGATTGCACTTCTTATATTGGCCAGTCGCTCAATAGTGGGCACTCAAAGTTCCCAAGTAATTTATCAAGGCTAAAAATACTCCATTAGGAAGCTTCCTAATTCATAAGAGCTACACGTCCTTAATATTGTATATAACAACTATTGTATAATACAACTATATGTGTATTGTTTGGCACATGGGTGAATCGATTTCCGGCTTTCAGCTAGAACATGCGTTCGGATTCAATGTGAACCGAACAGCTTTTTTGATGACCGAAGAGATAGCTCGTCGATTTAAAGTCGCAGGTTATCCGATGGCAGCACAGGATTTTGGCATTCTTTATCAGTTAGAGCAGAAAGTGTCCATGACACAGGTGGAGATCGCATCGACGTTGATGCGGGATAAAACCACCGTTACACGCCGAATTGATGGATTGGTCAAGAAGGGTGTTCTGGCACGTAAAAGTGATCCAAGTGATAGGCGTTACTTTCATATCGAGCTAACCGATGACGGTAAACGTGCACTAAAGGCAATGATCCCATTGGTACGGGATTTCCAGATCGAGGTGCTTAGCGATATTCCTGAAGAGCAGAGATCGATCGCCATAAAAGTTTTGCAAGCCGTTACTGAAAAACTAACCCAAATCAAATATCAGGAGTAAACGTATGAAAAATACCACACCCCATTGGATTGCCATTGGCATCCTTGTACTTTCGTTGGTCGGGCTTGTTTTTAAATTTATAGTGTTAGGTAGCACAGACAAAGCTAACGACGGGCGCACTGCCGTGATCCTGGAGCCAGCCGAACGTCAGCATGTATTGAAGGAGATGCGGCTTTTATTGGAAGCCAGCCAATCGATAGTAGCTGCACTAGCGGACGATAATTTGGCTGATGTCGAAAAGGCTGCTCGACCAGTCGGCAAGGCGGCTGTGGCCACAGTTGATTTCCGCTTGCGGGCCAAGCTTCCGTTGGGGTTCAAGAAGCTGGGCTTTGGAACTCACTATGCCTTTGATGATATCGCCGATATGGCTCAAAAAGGTGAATCCGCAAAGCTGATTCAGAAAAAACTGGCCGAAACCATGAATAACTGCATTGCATGCCACACTAGTTATCAGCTTCCAGTAATGAGTACAAAGTAAGCACGCTGAATGACTGTTCTTGGCCTTGATCTCAAGCGGTCGACGCAACACAGGCATTAAATCTCTCTGCCGGTGTTTCGAAGTTCAATGTCTGCCTTGGCCGTTCGTTGAGGCGTCTGGCGATCATGTCCAGGTGCTCCTGCGAATGAACCGACAGATCGGTTCCCTTGCGAAAATACTGACGCAGCAGGCCGTTGGTGTTTTCGTTGGAGCCGCGCTGCCAGGGGCTGCGAGGATCACAGAAGTACACCTTGATATCAGTGGCCAGGGTAAAGCGCTTGTGATCCGATAGCTCTCCGCCCCGATCCCAGGCCAGGGATTTGTAGAGTTCATCGGGAAGTCTTCTGGCGTACTGGATCAGTGCATCGATTACCGTTTTCGTCTTCCGGTCAGCGACTTTGATCAGCATGACGTAACGGCTGTGTCTTTCTATCAGCGTGGCGATATAACTGTTCTTGGAACCCGCGATCAGGTCGCCTTCCCAGTGACCTGGGAGGGCCCGGTCCTCTGCAGAGGCAGGGCGTTCCCGGATCGACGCCATGTCCGGGATTTGGCCTCGCGTATCAAATTCCTTCCCTGTGTGGACTGATCTTCGGATTGCCCGTTTGGATCGCAGATGCTGCTGCAACTCCTTCTTCAGGGCGCCTCTGGCTTGGATGAACAAGGTTTTGTAGATCGTTTCGTGCGACACCTGCATAGCTTCATTCCCCGGATACTCCCGCTTCAACTAGCCGGATATCTGCTGCGGAGACCACTCCAATTCCAGCTTGATGGAAACAGCATCACTCAAGGCGCTGTTCATTGCCAGTTTGCACGGCTTCGGACGATGCGCTCGTTCCCAGGCGGCCTTGTCGGCCTTTGTTGCTCGATCAGGTTCTCATGCCACCATTGCGTTGAATCTCCCTTGAGATCGTTGAAGGGGAACGATTCAATCGTTCTGCAATACAGCGTATCGATTGCTTGCAGGCAATGCCTCGGGATATCTCTTCTTGTTCGGCAAGTGTAAGCGATATGTCCAATCTCTTCCTCGGTGCCGGACGTATACCGCCCGTAGGAGCCAACACGGTGAAGATCGAAGATGAGGCCCGATCAAAGCTCCTACCGATCGCATTCTGGGATTCACCTCGCTTCCAGCGATCCCATATCTCCGCTCTTTGGGCTTCCGAATAGTAAATCCGACGTCTTTGCTTCATGGGTAACACTCCATCCCATCATTCTAGATAAAGTGTTGCGTCGATCAGTTGAGATCACCGCCGGTTTTTGCCAATTAGTGCACTAGTAGGCCAACAATCAGAGAATATCGAGCACGGACTCGGGTGGGCGGCCGATGGCGGCCTTGTCGCCGTGGACGACGATGGGGCGCTCGATCACTTTGGGGTATTGCACCATCAGCGCGATGGCCTCGCTGCGGCTGAGCTCCTTGCCCTTGAAATGGGCCTTGTATTCATCCTCGCCCTTGCGCATCAGCTCCTCCGGCTCCATGCCGAGCAGGGTCAGGATGCGGTCCAGCTCCGCCTCCGCAGGCGGTGTCTTCAGATACTCGACAATCTCCGGTTCGATACCCTGCTCCTGAAGCAGGGAGAGCGTGTTGCGCGATTTCGAGCAGCGCGGGTTGTGGTATATGGTGATGGACATGGGTTTCTCCTTATTTAGATCAATTCGAGGGCAGCGTACTTGAGCATCAGCCGCTTGGTGCCGG
>Ga0209918_1000821_pt1 | contig 18825 bp, 22 predicted proteins | sample SalPonD_shore_MG_FD_185712 | JGI IMG/M metagenome (GOLD analysis project Ga0209918, IMG submission 185712) | Salt pond soil microbial communities from South San Francisco under conditions of wetland restoration - Salt Pond MetaG... | ecosystem: Environmental > Aquatic > Marine > Intertidal zone...
TTTAGGTCTGCCGGTGGGCGGGACCGCGGCGGGAACCAGGCCCCGGTCTGGGTGGCGATCGTCGCGTCGCTCGTCGTCTGGATCGTCTCGTTCCTGCTCATCCGGGCGCTCAGCCGCTACCGCGAGTACGCCGCCGACCGGGGCTCCGCGGCCATCACGGGCAAGCCCGCCGCGCTGGCCTCGGCCCTGCTCAAGATATCGGGGCGCATCGACAAGGTGCCCGAGCAGGACCTCCGGGACCACGCCCAGATGAACGCCTTCTTCATCATCCCGCTCCGGGCCGGCGTCCTGGGCCAGCTGTTCGCCACCCACCCGTCGACCGAGAAGCGCGTCGAGCGGCTCCGGGCGCTAGAGCGCGAGCTTGAGACGGTGTAGGGCAGGGCGTAATCCCAGGCGGGTTCGCCCCAGATCGACGGTTACGGTTTGAAGCCTGACATACGAGAGGACCAACGATTCCTGCGGCACTGGCCATGGGACGGGCCGCGAGCCATTTACGAGCGAACGCTGAGGCGTACGTGACGAGGTTCGAGGGATGGCTGTAGAGGACGTTCCGGACGTGTCAGCCTTCGATCGTCCTCACCTGCGGCTCTCGCCCGAGATGCATCACACCCAGGCCGAGATGGCTGCCGAGCGGGGCGAGCGCTACGACCCCGACGACTTCGAGCGGGAGATCGAGGCGTGGATGGAGACGGTTCCCGGTCCCTTCGAAGGGGCGGAACCCGTGGAGGGGAAGGAAGCCGCCTTCGAGGCGTGGTTGGCGATGGGCGAGGCTGGGAAGGGGTAGTTGCGGGGCCATCCGCGTTCGTGTCGGTCCAACGCGGTGACCGTCACCCCGAAACGACGCGCAACCGGCCCCCGAGCGTGGCCGCGGCGAGTTTGGTGGAGCCCTCGCGCCAGGTGGTGACGGCACCGGCCTCGTCGAGGTCGTTGACGTGGCGGGTGATGGTGCTCTTGGAGCGTTCGGAGCTGGCGGTAAGCTCCGGGAGGGTGATGGGACCGGCCTCGACGACGAGCTCGAGGGTGGCGAGGGCTGATTGGGTCAACGTCGTCGTCTGCGTCGGCAGGGCGATCTCGCGGACGGCGTAATCAATGTCGCTGTACCCGAGTACCAGCTCGATGCAATCGGAGGCCGCCAATCCCGCTACCGTGAGCGGCACGAGGACGTCCCTGGCGCCACCACCGAGAACGAGGATGCGGTCGCCCGACGCCTCGCGGATAAGGTCGTGACAGGCGAGGGTGGCCGCCTCGAAGTCGTCGTGGGGGACGCGGACGGTCGTGGTGGTGACGTCGGGCTCGAGGGCCCCCAGAGTGCGGTCGACGTCGGCCATCGTCTCGGTGGCGCGGCGGTCGTCGGTGTCGGCCTGAGGCCGGACGAGAATCACGGCATCGCCGTCGTCGAGGCCGTGGCTCAGGATGGGACGGGTGATGCTCGTCGGGTTGAAGCCGATGGGACCGATGTAGGTCCGCATACACGTCGTGGGTCGCGGCCTGGCATAGTCGTACTGTTGCAGCAGGATGCAATCGTTGCATGGGGATTTCGTAGTGGCGGGTTAGATGTCAGCTGGATTAGATTTAAGTGGGTGGGTGGAGTGGGTGGGGCGTGGTACGTGCCACCGAGCCGGTAAAAGGTCGGGTCCACCCTGTCAGTGAGGAATCGGGATGAGTTCCCCTCCCGAACTCATCGCCCACACGACGAACGATCGAGGAGACTGGCACAGTCTAGAGGATCACCTACAGACTGTCTCCCAACAAGCGGGTGCGTTTGGTGACCACTTTGACAGCGGAGATAGTTGCCGATTGGCCGGCGTTTTGCATGACATTGGAAAGGCACAACCTGCGTTTCAGTCGTACCTCAAAGCACAGGAAGCGGGGCGTGACGCGACTGGTCCAAATCATTCGATTTGGGGAGCCGCTCTTCTCCATCACCTGGCAGGAGATGGATCCGCGTTTCACGAAATTGGGCTTCCGGTCGCAGGCCACCATGCTGGTCTGAAGGAACCGAACCTCATCAGACAGGAGATACGGAAGGTCCTCGACTCGGAGCCGGAGGTTCTTCGGACTATCACCGAGGTCGCATCTTCGCTGGAAGCACCGTCCGTGAACGTCCCACCCGTGAAGGACACGCTCCAGCGTGAGGTTCGAGCACGTATGGTCCTCTCGGCGCTTGTCGACGCCGACCGATTGGACACGGAACGACATTTCGACCCAGAGGTGGCTGCGATGAGACGGGGAGGACCCTCGATCGACACTTTATGGAAGCGATTCGCCGCCGCCCAAGACGAACTCATCCATGACGCCCTGGACACCGAGGTCAATCGAGTCCGGCGTGAGGTCTACAAGGCCTGTCTCGAGGCCGCCACGGGTGAACCTGGGCTCTACCGTCTGACGGTTCCGACCGGTGGCGGGAAGACCCGAAGTAGCCTCGGGTTCGGGCTGAAGCATGCCGTTGATCACGACCTAGAGCGCATCATCGTCGCCATCCCGTACACGAGCATCATTGACCAAACGGCGGAAACCTATCGTACTATCCTCGGTCGTGAGGCGGTGCTCGAGCACCACAGCAGCGTCAGTTCTTTAAATGATGACCGAGAAGACGGCAATGGAACCCGTCTTCGTCTGGCTACTCAGAATTGGGATGAGCGGGTCATCGTGACGACGACGGTCCAGCTGTTCGAGAGCCTCTTCTCCCACCATCCAAGTCGCGTGCGGAAAATCCACCGACTTGCGAACAGCGTGGTCATCCTCGACGAGGTCCAGACCCTCCCAGTCGGTTTGCTGGAACCGATCATGGACATGCTCCACGAGCTGATTCGTGAATACGGTACAACGGTGGTGCTTTGTACCGCCACGCAACCTGCGCTCCAAGCCACGCCGCTGGTCACTCGGTTCGAAGACATCGAAGCAATCGAGATCGTCTCCCAATTCCGGAGCCACTTCGAGACACTAGACCGGGTTCGATTCGAACCGATGCTTGAGCCGGTGTCGTGGCAGGAACTCGGGGAACAGCTCTCGACACACGACCAGGTTCTCACCATCCTCAATACCCGGCGTGACGCGCTCTCGCTTCTGGATCACCTCCCGACTGGGGACGGTCTGGTCCACCTCTCGACGCTCCTGTGTAAAGCACATCGTCGGGACAAACTAGCTGAGGTCCGTCGGCGTCTTGCCGAGAACCGGCCCATCCGCGTCGTTAGCACCCAGGTCGTCGAAGCTGGGGTTGACCTCGACTTCCCGACTGTCTACCGGGCTATCGGACCGATGGACCGCATCGTCCAAGCCGCCGGGCGGTGCAATCGAGAAGGCAAACTCGACGAGGGGATAGTCCGAATCTTCGAGCCAGCTGACGGTGGGGCACCCCGGGGACCCTACCGGCACGGCATCGGTCTCAGCCGACAACTGCTCATGGACCCCGATGGCGGTTCCCCCGGCGACCCGGCAAACCTCGAACGCTACTTCGCACAGCTGTTCGACGAGCAGAATCTCGACGCAAAGGACATCCAATCGAAGCGCAAGCGAATGGAATTCCGGGCGGTTTCGAAGGCCTTCCGGCTCATCGACCAGGACACGGTCCCCATCGTCGTCGATTATCAGGAGAACGGCCACGAGGGACGGGGGCCAGCATTGGCGGACCTATTGGTCGAGAAGCCGACTCGGGAGAGGTGGGCGGAGCTCCAGCAATATACGGTCTCAGTATATCGACACGAGCTCCAGACATATCTCGACGAGGGATGGGTCACCCCAGTAACCGATGATCTGTACCTCTGGGATGGACAGTACGACGACCGATTCGGGCTAGTGGAAGGGTTACGCGATCCTGCCGACCTCATCATCAACCAATGACACAAACCGAACCATTCAGCGTGGTGTTCCGGGGAAAACGAGCCTGCTTCTCTCGACCCGAGTTCAAGGTCGAACGGGTGAGCTACCCGGTCATGACTCCCAGTGCCGCACGTGGAGCGCTAGAAGCCATCTTCTGGAAGCCCGAGATACGCTGGGAGATTCGGGCGATCGACGTGTTGGAGCCTATCAAGCAGCAGAGCATTCTCCGGAACGAGGTCGCTGATGCGCAGTCTCATCGGCAAGAATCGTTCTTCGTGGGCGACCGACGGCAACAGCGTTCGAGCCTCGTCCTCAGGGATGTTGGGTACCAGGTTCACGCCGAAATGGTCTTAGAGGCTCACGCGACCGACCCGATTCCGAAGTACACGAATCAATTCGAGCGTCGGTTACATCGTGGGCAATGCTTCCAGCAGCCATACCTTGGGACGCGGGAATTCGTCGCTTCGTTCGAACCACCGACGAGGGAGGAGGATCCAATCGAGCTAGACATGGATATCGGTACGATGCTATTCGACATCGCCCGGATTCCAGACGATGAGCGGTCCGAAATGTCGTTCATCAGACATGGTAAGGACGGGAGACACCAAGCTTCGGGATTCACGAGACCGATCTTCTTCGAGGCGAGGATTGAGAACGGCCGGTTGGACGTGCCAACACAGCTGTACGACCAACTTCGAGAGCTGGAGGTGAGCTAGTGCTTCGACAGTGTGTCGAGTTGGCCGTTCGATTGGAAGAGACCGGAGACCTGCTTCCGCTCGGCTATAAGCGATTTTCGAATAACTCGCCGATTCAGTGGATCGTCGAGGTCGATGTGGACGGGAGGGTCGACGTTCGGGAAGCAGATATCGACGACCCCCGACCAGCTCGAGATCGATCTGGAAAACCGAGCGAATCGAACCTCAAGCCATACCTCCTCGCGGACCAAGCGAAATACGCCGTAGGAATTCCGGAAGATGGCGACGAATCGGAGGCTGAACTTCTCTCGAGAGGGTTCCGTGACCTGATATCTGAGGCTTATGAGGCAACTGGTATCGAGGACTTATCGAGTCTCGTTGATGGACTTGAGAATCTCGATCCAAAGGACCCAGCCCTCGATGGAATCGAACCAAAAGAGTTCGTGACAGTGACGACGGTCAACGGCGGGCTGATGTTCGAACGCGAGCCAATCAGGGAGTTCTGGGCATCTTACGTACAGCGGGCATTCACGAGCGATGACGTCGGGACATGCTCGATCTGTGGCTCCGAGCGACCGATACTCCAGACGCTCCCGCAGAAGGTCACACTCCTCGGCGAGACCTGTCATATTTCATCCTTCAATCGGACAGCGTTCGAATCCCACGGGAAGAAACAGACGCTGAACGCATCCATCTGTTATCCGTGCGGCGCTCGAGCCGCCCAGGCACTCAATTACCTAACGAAGAACAGCGAACACAACTTCCGGATTACCGAGGACCAGCTGGCCGTGTTCTGGACGACCACAGGCGGGATCGAGACCGAGGACGGACAGTCAATCGACCTCGCAGCCCAGATCAAGGCCTCGCTCGAGGGAGATGTCGACGATGAGGAGACCTCAGGCGCGTCGCTGGCAGAGGTCGAGGAAATCCTTCGGGTGCCGTGGACCGCCCGAGAGCCTTCGTTACTTATCGAAGATGGCGTGTTCCTGGCGGTCATCTCCCCGAACAAGGCGAGACTCGTCGTCCGTGAATGGATGACGGCATCACCGGACGAATTCAAAAGGCATCTTCGGAATTTCCTCGACGTTCAGCGTATCGAAGGTCCCTGGGGAGAACCACCAACAGCGTTCGGGCTTCGGCAGATTATCACACCGCTCGAGGCGCAGGTCATCGATACTGAATCTCGCCGCGTTGCCACGTATGCCCCGGTAGAACCGAACCTCACACGAGCCCTGCTTAGAACGGCGTACACGGGCATCCCCCCGCCCGTCGGACTGGAAGCTCGTATCGTACACAAGCTCCAGAACCCGAGCCTGTGGAAGCTCCCCTGGCTGACCCACCGAGCGATGGCGCTGCTGAACCTCGCCAGGTCCACTCGACAGGGGCCCTTCCAAGGAGACAACATGCCAGAAGGAACTTCCGAACGACTCGATCCACAGAACACGAGTACCGCCTACCGCTGTGGACGGCTCCTTGCCGTCCTCGAGGACATCCAGGGCCAGGCCCAGGGATGGAATCTGAATACGACAATCGTGGACCGGAACTTTACGGCTGCCTCAACCGCGCCAGCGCTGACCTTCCCCAGATTGCTGCAACTCGCCGAGACCGCACACATCCCGAAGATCCGTCGGGATAAGGGCGATAAATTCGTCCGTGAAAATCTCGAGGAGGTCGTTTCGGCAATCGGTTCGTTCCCAACGGCCCTAGGAACGAAGGAACAAGGCGACTTTTCCCTTGGATTTTACCATCAGAGAGCAGAGTTCCGACGGAAGAGAGACGAATACCTGTCCCAACAAGAAGAAACCCCAGAGGCTGACCAATGACCATCAACGACCCGAGCCGACGACACGAATTCGTGCTCCTGTTCGACGTTAAGAACGGGAATCCGAATGGCGACCCGGACGCCGGGAACCTCCCCCGAATCGACCCAGAGACGCGGCACGGCCTCGTCACGGACGTGGCGCTGAAACGAAAAATCCGAGATTACAACACCCTGGTCAGGGGCGAACAGGACGGCTATCGCATCTTCATCCAGACGGAAGATGCCCTCAACGCCCTGATCGAACGCGGTCGCGAGGAAGCCGAGGTTGAGCCATCTTCCAACCCTCCGCGAGGCGACCAGATGAAGGTCCGCGACTGGATGTGCCAGAACTACTTCGATATTCGGATGTTCGGAGCCGTTCTGTCCACCGGGGACTTCAACGCAGGGCAAGTTCGGGGTCCCGTTCAAGTCGCCTTCGCCGAGTCCGTCGACCCCATCCTCCCATCGGATCTCACCATCACCAGGCAGGCGCGAACCACCGAAGAACGGATGGAGACGGGGGAGACCGAGATGGGCCGGAAAGCCATCGTCCCGTACGGGTTGTACCGGGCTCATGGGTACTTCAACCCGTATCTCGCCGAGCAGACCGGCGTGACGAGTGACGACCTCGACGTCCTCTGGGAGTCGCTCGCCAACCTATTCGAGTTCGATCGGTCAGCGGCGCGAGGCGAGATGGCGACTCGAGGCCTCTACGTTTTCACCCACGACAATAAGAAGGGGAACGCCCCCGCACACAAGCTGCTTGAGTCTATCACCGTGACCAATCAGAAGGAGGATGGTCCCCCTCGGTCGATCGACGATTACGCCGTCGACGTTCCGTCCGGCCTCCCAGACGGCGTGTCCCTGACGCCGATCGTCGAGGCCTGATCGTGTCGTGGGCACCAGACCAGCTGGTGCCGATCTCCGCGCTCCAACACTACCGGTACTGTCCTCGACAGTGCGCACTCATCCACGTCGAACAGACCTACGACGAGAACTTGTACACGCTCCGGGGCAATCGCGCGCACACCCGTGTCGACGAAACACACTCGGAACTCGTCGAAGGCGTCCGCCGAGAGACGTCACTCCCCATCTGGTCCGACCGATACGGCCTTACGGGGAGAGCGGACGTGGTCGAGTTCCAGGGTGATGGAACCCCGTATCCAATCGAGCATAAGGTCGGGAAGCGGAAGGCACGTGACGCCGACGAGGTCCAACTCTGTGCACAGGCCATCTGTCTCGAAGAGATGTTCGGGGTGTCGGTCCCCGAGGGGGCGCTCTACTATCGAGCTTCGAGACGTCGCCGAACGGTTCCGCTAGATGGACCGATTCGCTCGATTACGTTCGAGACCATCGAGGCCGTCCACGACCTCCTCGAGCAGCATCGAACCCCTGCCCCCGTGGCTGACGAACGTTGCCCGAAATGCTCACTGAATGAGTCGTGCATGCCGGACACCGTTTCCCGGCTCATCGGAGGTTCGCTGTGAACAAGCAACTACTCAACACGCTCTACGTCCAGAGCCAGGGGGCTTACCTTCGATTGGACCACGAGACGCTGGTCCTTGAAACCGACGACGAGGACCCGTTTCAGGTCCCACTACACCACCTCGGTGGCATCGTTCTCTTTGGAAACGTTCTCGTCAGCCCATTCCTCCTCTTTCGCTGTGCGGAAGATGGTCGCTCCATCGCCTGGTTCACCCGTGGTGGACGGTTCCAGGGACGACTCCAAGGGCCCGTCTCCGGTAACGTGCTGCTTCGGCGTGCACAACACGAGGTGATTTCTGAGAAGACCACCAGCCAGTCGCTGGCCGCGGCGTTCGTCAGGGGCAAGTTGAGAAACGCTCGGTACGTCCTCCAACGGAGCCTCCGAGACGGCCTCGAACACTCGCAACCGGTAGCGGAAGGCATCGAATTGCTCGACGAGATGATCGAGCGCGTCCCTCGAGCAACGTCACTCGATGAGCTACGGGGGATTGAGGGAAACGGTACCATGCTCTATTTCGGACTATTCAACGAACTCATCCGTTCCGAAGAACCATCGTTCGTGTTCCGTGGACGAAATCGGAGGCCACCACGGGACCCGGTTAATGCCCTGCTGTCATTCGCCTACTCCCTGCTGACCACGGAGGTGGCGGGTGCCCTCGAAGGGGTTGGCCTCGATCCACAGACGGGATTCCTTCACGCGTTACGACCGGGGCGACCGTCTCTCGCCTTGGACCTCATCGAGGAGTTTCGACCTGTGATTGCCGATCGAGCGGTCCTCTCGCTCATCAATCGAGGACAGCTATCCGCGGGCGATTTCGATGAGCGAGAGGGTGGTGCAGTCATGTTGAACGAGACGGGAAGGAGCACGTTCCTCGAACACTGGCAGGCGAGAAAACAACGGGCTGTGCAGCATCCAGTCTTGGAGCGTTCCGTCGCCTACGGATTGCTCCCACACGTCCAGGCCCGGCTTCTCGCTCGGACGATTCGGGAGGACATCGACGAGTACCTGCCGTTCCAACCGAAGTGAATCACGGTGTACGTCCTAGTCGTTTACGACGTGAACACGACGACGAAGCCTGGCCGCAGACGGCTTCGTCACGTGGCCAAAATATGCAAGAACTACGGCCAACGGGTCCAGTATTCCGTCTTCGAGTGTGACGTCAGACCAGCCCAATTCGAGGAGATGGAAGACGAACTCAAGCAGACTATCGATGAGGAGTGGGATTCCCTCAGGATCTATAAGCTGCCGAAAGATCGAGACCGAGCGGTGATCGTCCACGGTCAAGACCACTTCACTGACTTCGACGATCCGCTTATCTTCTGAACCATCACATCGTGTCCGCGAACCTAGAGTGATAGTCTGACCCCGGGGAGGTTCGCGGACGGCCAAATTGACGGGGGACAGGACCTGTACCCGGGAAATCATCCGAACTAATAGATTTACTGCGGTGGAAATCAGCAGAATTAGGGGTTTCCCGTACCATGCATGAACCGCGTTACGTCCCTCGAAATGGGGCTTTGACGCGCCGTCGCACCGGGGCTCCGGCCCCGGTGAGGATTGAAACACCCTCAGGGGGAGGGGGTGTGTCACTCTTGCTCGCGTCGCACCGGGGCTCCGGCCCCGGTGAGGATTGAAACGACTACGCCGACGCGGAGGGGTCGCCGTGAGCGTGTCGCACCGGGGCTCCGGCCCCGGTGAGGATTGAAACCCGAAGGTCACGAGGCCCATCCCGACGACGCCGATGTCGCACCGGGGCTCCGGCCCCGGTGAGGATTGAAACGCCTTCCGCCCGACGTCCATGTCCGAGAACAGGACGTCGCACCGGGGCTCCGGCCCCGGTGAGGATTGAAACCCGAAGCCCGGGCGGACGACCGCGAGCTTGCCGCGTCGCACCGGGGCTCCGGCCCCGGTGAGGATTGAAACGCGAGCAGCTGGAGGACTCGACGCCGTCGTGCGGGTCGCACCGGGGCTCCGGCCCCGGTGAGGATTGAAACTTACTGTCGTTTGTTGGTGAGCCACCCGCGCGACGCGTCGCACCGGGGCTCCGGCCCCGGTGAGGATTGAAACCCGTTCCCACCCGACCCGAGCCCGTGGTTCCTTCAAGTCGCACCGGGGCTCCGGCCCCGGTGAGGATTGAAACCAGCGATTAGCGGAGGCCAGCGCCCGGATACGGCTGGTCGCACCGGGGCTCCGGCCCCGGTGAGGATTGAAACGTTTCGCTTGAGTCGGCCCTTCGCTGCGTCCGTGAGCGTCGCACCGGGGCTCCGGCCCCGGTGAGGATTGAAACCTCGATCGTGAGGGCATCGATGACCTGAACGACCTGTCGCACCGGGGCTCCGGCCCCGGTGAGGATTGAAACAAGTGCGCGCTGGCGCTGGTGTTCGCTAATAAACCGTCGCACCGGGGCTCCGGCCCCGGTGAGGATTGAAACCCGAGTGGATCGGTCTACATCGAGTGGAACCTCGAGGTCGCACCGGGGCTCCGGCCCCGGTGAGGATTGAAACATCGCCCGCTGGTTGATGAGAGTCCAGGCGGTCCAGTCGCACCGGGGCTCCGGCCCCGGTGAGGATTGAAACATCGGCTCTGGCGCTGTCGGGGAGAAGTACCGTCGTCGCACCGGGGCTCCGGCCCCGGTGAGGATTGAAACGACGGGAGTGGGCCGGGGACGAGCGGCCACCTCAACGTCGCACCGGGGCTCCGGCCCCGGTGAGGATTGAAACGTCAGCTCGAAGGTGGTCTACCGGATGCGTGGCGAGTCGCACCGGGGCTCCGGCCCCGGTGAGGATTGAAACCAGAAGGTGACGCGCGACCTCATCAAGAAGGCGCGTCGCACCGGGGCTCCGGCCCCGGTGAGGATTGAAACCTCACGGAGCATGGCGGGACGTGGACCGTGGGCGGGTCGCACCGGGGCTCCGGCCCCGGTGAGGATTGAAACATCTCGAAGATGGTGTCGACGGAGCTCACCGAACGTCGCACCGGGGCTCCGGCCCCGGTGAGGATTGAAACGAGAAGCATTGAGGGATATGTTAGGAAACTCAGGTCGCACCGGGGCTCCGGCCCCGGTGAGGATTGAAACATGTGCGTTTGAGCAGGCCGTAGCGCCCGGCCCATTGTCGCACCGGGGCTCCGGCCCCGGTGAGGATTGAAACTCGCTTCTGGACGATGAGGTTGTGCATGGCAACTGGGTCGCACCGGGGCTCCGGCCCCGGTGAGGATTGAAACGTGTTGGAGGTGGACACGACTAACCGCCTCGTCGTGTCGCACCGGGGCTCCGGCCCCGGTGAGGATTGAAACATCCGGTCGTGGGTCGCCGTCGTGGACCTGCCGGGTCGCACCGGGGCTCCGGCCCCGGTGAGGATTGAAACGGGTGCTGGCCTGCCGGCTGTTCGAGCAGGCGCACGGTCGCACCGGGGCTCCGGCCCCGGTGAGGATTGAAACACTCATGGAGGTCCTCCATGCGGAAGCTCACCACGTCGCACCGGGGCTCCGGCCCCGGTGAGGATTGAAACTCAAATGCGTCGGGAAGCGGGAACGATGTCTCGAGTCGCACCGGGGCTCCGGCCCCGGTGAGGATTGAAACTCAAATGCGTCGGGAAGCGGGAACGATGTCTCGAAGTCGCACCGGGGCTCCGGCCCCGGTGAGGATTGAAACCCTTGGAACTGCTCACAGAACCATCTCCCGGCGGAGTCGCACCGGGGCTCCGGCCCCGGTGAGGATTGAAACTCGGCCCACGGGATGGACAGGGCCACCGTGGCCCCGTCGCACCGGGGCTCCGGCCCCGGTGAGGATTGAAACGCCCGGATGAGCGCGACGGTGAACCGGAGGTCGATGTCGCACCGGGGCTCCGGCCCCGGTGAGGATTGAAACATCGCGAGCTCGGAAGCGGTCCGGGCCTGGTCGATGTCGCACCGGGGCTCCGGCCCCGGTGAGGATTGAAACAGCCGACATGGCGCGACGGTCACCGCGGTCACCGGTCGCACCGGGGCTCCGGCCCCGGTGAGGATTGAAACGTCGCGGCACCGGTCTCGGCGAGCTGCTGATAGCGTCGCACCGGGGCTCCGGCCCCGGTGAGGATTGAAACCCGCAACGCTGCTCTCGATCATGTACCTCATCTACCGTCGCACCGGGGCTCCGGCCCCGGTGAGGATTGAAACCTGGAGGCTCCCGAGCGCACCCCTCAACCTCATCAGTCGCACCGGGGCTCCGGCCCCGGTGAGGATTGAAACCCGAGTACATCGGTTGTGTCTTGATAGCCAATCCGCGTCGCACCGGGGCTCCGGCCCCGGTGAGGATTGAAACGCCGCCCCAGAGTAGCCCAGCGCCGAAGCTCATGGTCGCACCGGGGCTCCGGCCCCGGTGAGGATTGAAACTCGAGGGCGTCATCGAGCTGCTGCTGCCAGCGGCGTCGCACCGGGGCTCCGGCCCCGGTGAGGATTGAAACATGGAGAAACTCTACGAGGACGAGATACAGCGGAAGTCGCACCGGGGCTCCGGCCCCGGTGAGGATTGAAACTCGATGCGGATATCGAGCATGCTGAGCTCCGTTGCGAGTCGCACCGGGGCTCCGGCCCCGGTGAGGATTGAAACTCATGCGCCCCTCTTGATTCCAATGCCCGGTTAATGTCGCACCGGGGCTCCGGCCCCGGTGAGGATTGAAACCCCACCGTGTCGCCGCCGTGACCGCCGGACCCACCGTCGCACCGGGGCTCCGGCCCCGGTGAGGATTGAAACACGGGGGAACGTAAGCGCAGGGGTAGTGGGATTAGGAGTCGCACCGGGGCTCCGGCCCCGGTGAGGATTGAAACGTGTCGCTCGTGAGCGACCGGAAGCGGTTGAGGCGTCGCACCGGGGCTCCGGCCCCGGTGAGGATTGAAACCCGAATCTCGACGGGAACGACGACAAGGTGTTCAAGTCGCACCGGGGCTCCGGCCCCGGTGAGGATTGAAACGACGTAGGCTGGAACGCTCATCGTATATGCACCGTGTCGCACCGGGGCTCCGGCCCCGGTGAGGATTGAAACGCCATGTGATTCGTCTGGATCGGCGACCGGGACGTGTCGCACCGGGGCTCCGGCCCCGGTGAGGATTGAAACCGATGAAGGTGCTGTAACAGCGCCTCCGAGCGCAGTCGCACCGGGGCTCCGGCCCCGGTGAGGATTGAAACATCTGGCCCACCTACCCCGCCTTTGGCGCTATCAGGTCGCACCGGGGCTCCGGCCCCGGTGAGGATTGAAACTCGCCGACCTCATCGAGCACTTCGAGGACCCCGGGTCGCACCGGGGCTCCGGCCCCGGTGAGGATTGAAACGATTACTCGACAACGCTCATTATGAGCGGTCGGAGGTCGCACCGGGGCTCCGGCCCCGGTGAGGATTGAAACTTCATCATCGCCCTGCAGGCCAGCATGGCCGGCCCGTCGCACCGGGGCTCCGGCCCCGGTGAGGATTGAAACTCGGTGCCGACCTCGCTGTTCCTGCCGCGGCTCAAGTCGCACCGGGGCTCCGGCCCCGGTGAGGATTGAAACATCGCCATCTTCGGCGTGATGATGTGGGCCGCCTGGTCGCACCGGGGCTCCGGCCCCGGTGAGGATTGAAACGGGAGGTGGCGCGTGTCGCTGGCTGACGCTATCGAGTCGCACCGGGGCTCCGGCCCCGGTGAGGATTGAAACGTTGGAATCAGGTATAGTCTTGAATCAACGATGCGTCGCACCGGGGCTCCGGCCCCGGTGAGGATTGAAACGGCTCGGCGGCGACGAACCGGTCAGCCCGTCTCGCGTCGCACCGGGGCTCCGGCCCCGGTGAGGATTGAAACATACTGCCCGTGGAATTAGAGGCCGTCACGCGGACGTCGCACCGGGGCTCCGGCCCCGGTGAGGATTGAAACTCCAAGTTCATAGTGTCAGAATGCACCGGATCAAAGGTCGCACCGGGGCTCCGGCCCCGGTGAGGATTGAAACGTTCCCCTGGCGCCGCAGAAACGGCAGCGCCGCGTGTCGCACCGGGGCTCCGGCCCCGGTGAGGATTGAAACCATAGCCGACGATACCGATTCGTACACCACCAATAGTCGCACCGGGGCTCCGGCCCCGGTGAGGATTGAAACAGTTACACAGAGGAGCACTATACATTCGGACACTCGTCGCACCGGGGCTCCGGCCCCGGTGAGGATTGAAACTCTTAGAGACGGTGGACGTGCCGATCATCTCGCGGGTCGCACCGGGGCTCCGGCCCCGGTGAGGATTGAAACGCGACTTGGTCCTGGAGGGGGAGCGGAACCTTAGAGTCGCACCGGGGCTCCGGCCCCGGTGAGGATTGAAACGCGCCGGACGCGTCGGTGATCTCGACGATGGTCTCGTCGCACCGGGGCTCCGGCCCCGGTGAGGATTGAAACATCAGGGAGCACCTCCATAGACCGCAGCGCTCGGCGTGTCGCACCGGGGCTCCGGCCCCGGTGAGGATTGAAACAACAGGTGGATTGCCGTGAACCGGTTGTCCCGGAGGTCGCACTCGAATCCCGGCCTCCGTGACACGTGTCCCGGGAGCATCGATAGACACCGCCCGCCGACACCGCCCCTCCTTATTACCTCAGACCGACGTACGCCCACCAATGACCATCCTCGACACCCTCCGCGCCTGGCTCGGCGTCGAGGCCGAGACGGGGGCCAACAAGGCCGCGGACCCCGAGGACCTCTTCGGCATGAGCACGGCCTACGTCACGATGGCGGCGGACCTCGACTTCGAGTCGCTCGACCAGGGGGCGCTGTGCTTCTCGGACGTCGACAGCACCGACTTCACCGACACGCTGGAGAACGTCCGGGAGCTCGTCGAGGCCGGGGACGAGGGCACCGTCGCCGAGGTCCACCGCGACAGCCACGGCTACCACTGGGTGGTCCTCCAGGACCCCGACTTCGAGGACCTCGTCGTCGGCGTCAACGCGGCCGCCGACGAGTTCACCGTCCGGGGCTACGGCTCGCGCCTCCTGGCCGCCGTCTTCGGCTTCGAGCGCCACCCCGACCGGTTCCGGAGCACGGCTGACGGGGATGCCCAGGGAGAGCCCGAGCGGGCCTACTGGGTCTACTCGTTCCGCCGCGGGGCCTATTACCCGTTCGCCCCTCGGGCGGGGAACGAGCGGGACAACGGGCTAGAGTTCAAGCTCCGGAGCGTCCTCGAGGGCGAGCTCGACGTCGAGCCCGACGAGTCGTACTGGTACCCGCTCTGGCCGGACGCCGATGGCGGGCACCCCTGGGAGTGAGGCGCGGGCGAACGAGGCGCCTCAGCCGAGCCGACCCGCGCCACGCGAGCCGAACGGCCGGCCCATCGGGTCGTGGGCGTGGCCCACGAGCAGCGCGACGAGGTTGCCGGCGACGGCCAGCCCGAGGAGGGGCGCCTCCAGTCGACCGGGGACGACGACCACCAGGGGGAGGTAGACGAGCGGGAGGGCGACGGCCAGCCAGAACGCGACCGTCCGGACGGTCGTCCCGAGCCGACCGACCAGGGCCACCAGGACCCGGCCCGGCCGGGCGTGACCGAACCGACGAGGGAACGAAGCGTGCTCCATGGGGAACCGATGGACGGGCGACGATAAGGCCGCTGGGGAGGCTCAAATGACGATTGCACCGTTCCGGGCGCCCCGGACCGACGGCCGTTCGACCCCCACCCAATCACTTTCACCACCCTGTCTACGGGACTTTATATAGCGGGGCGCAGAACGGGCGGGTATGGCAGCGAAGGACGCGCTCGAGGACCTCCCCGGCGTCGGGCCGGCGACCGCGGCGAAGCTCGGCGACTCCGGCTTCGACTCGTACCAGGACCTGGCGGTCGCCAGCCCCGGCGAGCTCGCCAACCTCGCCGACATCGGCGAGGCGACGGCGTCTGACATCATCCAGGCCGCCCGCCAGGCCGCCGACGTCGGCGGCTTCGAGACCGGCTCGATGGTCCTCAAGCGCCGCGAACAGATCGGCAAGCTCACGTGGGGCGTCACGGCGGTCGACGAGCTCCTCGGCGGCGGCGTCGAGACCCAGTCCATCACGGAGGTCTACGGCGAGTTCGGCGCCGGCAAGTCCCAGGTGACCCACCAGCTCTCGGTCAACGTCCAGCTCCCCCGCGAGCACGGCGGGCTCGAGGGCTCGGCCATCTTCATCGACTCAGAGGACACGTTCCGCCCCGAGCGCGTCGAGCAGATGGTCCGCGGCCTCGACGACGAGCTCCTCGCCGACACCCTGGCCCTCCACGGCGTCGAGGGCGAGCCCGACGACCCGGCGGCCATGGACGCGCTCGTCGAGTCGATGCTCGACAACATCCACGTGGCCAAGGCGTTCAACTCGAACCACCAGATCCTGCTCGCCGAGAAGGCGAAGGAGCTCGCCGCCGACGCCGAGGACGACGACTTCCCGGTGCGCGTGCTCTGCGTCGACTCGCTGACGGCCCACTTCCGCGCCGAGTACGTCGGCCGCGGCACGCTCGCCGAGCGCCAGCAGAAGCTCAACAAGCACCTCCACGACCTGATGCGCGTCGGCGACCTCCACAACGTCGCCATCCTCGTGACGAACCAGGTCGCCTCGAACCCCGACTCGTTCTTCGGCGACCCGACCCAGCCCATCGGCGGCAACATCCTCGGCCACACCTCGACGTTCCGGCTCTACCTCCGCAAGTCGAAGGGCAACAAGCGCATCGTCCGGCTCGTCGACGCGCCGAACCTCCCCGACGGGGAGGCCGTCATGCGCGTCGAGGAGGGCGGGCTGAAGCCCGAGTAGGTCGGCCGCGTAATACATATACTACAGCGTCACGTACGCCCCGATGATGCCAACCGTCAGCGTCCGGGTTCCCGACGAACTCAAAGCGCGGATGGATGCACACACCACCATCAACTGGAGCGCCGTGTTGCGCGAGTCGATCCGTCGGGAGCTCGACGAGCGCGAGGGGCGCCGCCTGGCGAGGGCGGTCGCTATCAACGAGCGACTGCGCGCGCAGATTGAACCAGACGACGTGGCCGACCAGAACACGGCCGAGCTCATCCGTACGTGGCGGGACCGGCGTCGTGGGCCGGCAGAATGAACCTCGTCGTGGACGCTAGCGTCGTGGTAAAGTGGTACATCCCCGAGCGGGATCACGCGGCCGCGCTGACCATCCGGGACGAGTATCTCGACGGCGTCGTGGACCTCCATGCACCCTCGTTGCTCCACTTCGAGGTGCTCAATGCCCTCCGATACTCGGGAGCGTACGGGAACGAGTCGTTGGCGGCCGCGGCTCGCTCGCTCGCCGACTATGGCATCGAACAGCATCCGCTCGCTGACGTGGGGCCCGTCGCTGACGTCGCGACCGAGCTCGACACCACGATCTACGATGCCAGCTACGTTGGGCTGTCATCGACCCTCGACGCGACGGCGTACACCGCCGACGAGGCGCTCCTCACCGCCGCTTCGGGGACGACGTTCGACGAGCGGGTGGCCCACGTCTCCGACTACGGATAACGAGCGTTCGGCACGTCCCCCCGATCGGCTGGCTGCAGGTTCGATTCGGAATCGATCCCGGGCGTTGCGGGGGGTCCGCGGACACGAGCTGACGTCGCCGTATCGAATGGATGTGGGACGGCTGCTGCATGGCGAGGGTCCTACTCCGTGCTCGTCACGTCGACGTCCAGCTCGCCCTCGTAGAGCCGGGCGCCGTCCTGGAGCACCTTCTCCGCGAGCACGGCGCACTTGATGCGCATCGGGGTGACCTCGACGCCCAGCAGGTCGAGGACGTCGTCGCGGTCGAGCGCGTAGAGCTCCTCGAGCGTCATCCCGCGGACCTCGTCGGTGAGCAGGCTCGCCGACGCCTGGCTGATGGCGCAGCCGTCGCCGCGGAAGGCCACGTCCTCGACGGTCTCGCCGGCGTCGTCGAGCTGCACGTCCACCGTGATCTCGTCGCCGCAGGAGGTGTTCTCGCCGACGTGGGTGAAGGTCGGCTCGTCCAGCTCGCCGTAGTTGTGGGGGTGGCGGTAGTGGTCGAGGATCTGCTGGCGGTACATGTCCGCGCCGGATACCATCGTTGGTCGTCGTAGGGGTGACCGGCCTAAAAGGGTACCGTCACCGGGACCGGTGGCGGCCACCGATGCCGCCTCCGCCGGGCCGGGGATACATCCATCCGCGGCCCCAACCCCGTCCATGGCCCCTCGGTTCACCCTCCTCGACGCGTCGTTCGACGACGACCACGCCGGCCGGAACTTCCGCCGCGCGTTCGACGCCGACGTGGAGCGTTTCGCCGTCCGCGAGGGCGAGCTCCCAGCGGATCCCGACCGGTTCGACGCCGCCGTGCTCAGCGGCTCTCGGGCGGGGGTCGGCGACGACGCGGCGTGGATCGCCGACGAGCGGGCCTGGGTCGGGCGGGCCTTCGAGGCCGACCTGCCGCTCCTCGGCGTCTGCTTCGGCCACCAGCTCCTCGCGGCGGCGCTCGGGGGGCGAGTCGAGCCCATGGGCGAGTGGGAGGTCGGCTACCACGAGGTCCAGCACGCGACCGCCCCGCTGTTCGACGGGGTGGACGAGTGGTTCACCGTCTTCACCGTCCACGAGGACGCCGTGACGCGGCTCCCGCTCGGCGCCCGGCTCCTCGCGGCGAACAACTACTGCGTCCAGAGCTTCGCGCGGCCGCCGGCCTTCGGCGTCCAGTTCCACGCCGAGTTCCCCGTCGACTCGGCCGCGCACGTCATGCGCGAGCGCGGGCTCCCCGAGCGCCACGTCGAGCGGGTCGTCGGGCAGCTCGAGGACGGCCGACACGACGACGTCGAGACGGCGCGTCGGGTGCTCCACAACTTCGAGGCGTACGCCCGCGAGCGGCGGTGAGGTGCGGGGCCGGCGCGCGGTCCACCGGCGGTGCTGGCTACCCGAAGATGTCCTGCGCGGCCTCGACGGCCTCGACCAGGACGTCGACCTCGTCGCGGGTGTTGTAGAGGTAGTACGAGGCCCGCGCCGAGGCGGCGAGCCCGAGCTTGTCGTGCAGCGGCTGCACGCAGTGGTGACCCGCCCGGATGGCCACGCCGTGGTCGTTGAG
>Ga0209918_1000822_pt1 | contig 18822 bp, 23 predicted proteins | sample SalPonD_shore_MG_FD_185712 | JGI IMG/M metagenome (GOLD analysis project Ga0209918, IMG submission 185712) | Salt pond soil microbial communities from South San Francisco under conditions of wetland restoration - Salt Pond MetaG... | ecosystem: Environmental > Aquatic > Marine > Intertidal zone...
GTGAGGGGTGAGGGGTGAGGCGCAAGACCTGTGCGGCCGCGCGCGGCGTGGTGGACCGGGCCGGCGTTTGCCCGCGCCCGGCCCGCGGCGTTACAGTGGAAGCGGTGTCAAACCACTGGGACCGCGCCGATGACAAAGCTCGAGTTAATCAGCTTCGACCTGTGCCCGTTCGTGCAGCGTTCGGTGATCACGCTGCGCGAGAAGGGCGTGGATTTCGACCTCACCTATATCGACCTGCAGGACAAGCCGGCCTGGTTCGTCAAGATATCGCCCTTCGGCCAGGTGCCCGTGCTGCGCGTGGGCGATACGGTCCTGTTCGAGTCGGCCGTCATCAACGAGTACCTCGACGAGGTCAACCCGCCCTCGCTGCATCCGGATGACCCTCTGCGCAAGGCCCTCAACCGCGCCTGGATAGAATTCGGCTCCAGCCTGCTGGTCGATCAGTACCGAATGATGACCGCCGCCGACGAGGCCGGCTTCGAGGAACACCGCCAGGGCCTGGAGACGAAGTTCCAGCGCCTGGAAGAGCGCCTCGATGAACGGCCCTTGTTCAACGGCAGTGCCTTCTCATTGGTCGACGCCGCCTATGCGCCGCTGTTCCTGCGCCTGTCGCTGATCGAGCAGTGGCGCCCCCTGGACCTCGCCGAAGACCACCCCAAGGTCGCCGCCTGGAACGAGGCGTTGTTGCAACGGCCCAGTACGCGCGAGTCGGTCCTGCCGGACTTCGCCGAGCGCTTCGAGGCCTACGTCCGCGACCACGGGCCTTATCTGGCCGGCCTGATGGGCGGGGCGGGCCGCTGAGTCCGCAGGACCCTCGCACGCGCTCAGAGGCGCGCGTACGCTCAGAGGCACGCGTAGGCGACCCCGTCCTGGACCTCGATGGCGAGCGGGCTCAGGGCGCGGCCGACGCATGGACCCCAGAGGCAATAGCCATCGTCCGGGCGAAACAGGGCCCCGTGCATCGCGCACTGGATGTGTTGGCCGTCGAGGTCGAAGAATTCATGGGGCAGCCAATTGAGCGCGACGCCCGTGTGGGGACAGCTGTTGATGTAGGCGTGCAGGCGCCCCCGCCAGTTGACCACGAAGGCCTCCAGCGGGCGTTCGGCCAGGGGCAGGGCGAATTGACGCGCCTGTCCCTCGGCGAGCTCGGAGACGGCGCACAGGCGGTGGCGCACCACGGCTAGCTGTCCGGCTGCACGCCGCGCGCGCAGGCCTTATACTCGAATCCAGCGCCATACCATCGCCGGCACGAGCCTCCCACGCCATGTCCGACTCGACAGCGCAACCACCCGACACGGGCTTCGCCACCGCCCAAGAGGCCGAGGCGGCCTTCTACGAGGCCTTCCAGCGCGCGGACCTGAGCGCCATGCGCGCGGTGTGGCTGGCGGCCGACTATATCGAGTGCATCCATCCCATGGGCGAGCGCCTGCGCGGCCTCGAGGCGGTCATGGCCGGGTGGCGACGCATCCTGGAGCCCGGCCCGGTCATGAGCTTCGAGTTGGAAGACCTCAGCTACACACAAAGCGGTTCGATGTCCATCCATACCGTGACCGAGCATATCACGCTGCGCCAGGGCGACCAGCACCTGCACAGCCGGGTGCTGGCCACCAATATCTACCTGCTCACCGAGGGCGGCTGGCGCCTGATGCTGCACCACGCCTCGCCCATGCCGAAAGAGCCGGCCGGCTCCGAGCCGGCCGTGGTTCACTGAGCGCACACCCGGCCTCAACCGGCCACGTGCACCACCACCTCGCGGCTCGCTGGCGCGTGACGGTGCTCCCACAAATAGAGCCCCTGCCAGGTCCCCAGGGCCAGTTGGCCGTCCAGCACGGGGATGGCCATCGAGGTGTTGGTCAACGCCGCCTTGACGTGGGCGGGCATATCGTCGGCGCCCTCCAAGGTGTGGGTATACAGACTGTCGCGCTCGGGCACGAGCCGGTTGAGCCAGGCCTCCAGATCCCGGCGCGCGCTGGGGTCGGCGTTTTCCTGGATGATCAGGCTGGCCGAGGTGTGGCGTATGAATACCGTGCAAAGCCCCTCGCGGATACCCGCTTCGCGCACGGCCGCGCTGACCTGGTCGGTAAAATCGTGCAGGCCCTGACCGGGGACCGACACGGAAAGTCGTTTGATCATCGGCTGTTCTCCTCACGTTTGCGGCCCGCTGGCGCGAACCGCACCACTTCCACGGCCCACTGCCCGGCCTCGACGGTGAGGACCAGGCAAGAGGGGCCGCCGTAGGTCCGCGAGCGCCCGGCGGCGCCCGGGTTGAGCACCCAGGGCTTGGCGTCGGTGTCGCACACGAGACGGTGACTGTGACCGTAGAGGATCGCCCGCGCCCCACCGAAGTCCTTGCGCAGGCGCCGGTGGCGCTGGCGCGCTGCACCATGGCGGTGCCCGTGAACGACCGCCAAGCGCCCGCCCGGCAGCGCCAACTCGGCCTGCTCGGGCAGGGCGGCGAGGCGGGAGCGATCCGCGGCGGGCCATTTCGCCGGCATGTCGTTATTGCCCCGCACGGCAATCACGGTCTCGCACCGCGGTCTCATTGCCGCGATCACCGCCCAGGCGCCAACATCGCCCGCATGCACGGCGCAATCGCAACCAGCCACCACGTCGGCGATGCGGGGATCGAGTATCCCGTGCGTATCCGACACCAAGGCGACGCGGATCGGGTCGGCCCTATTTTTTACGACAAAAAACATCGCCCGCGACTCCACATTTCGCGATATTATGCTATTTTATTATCCAAACTTGTTTGTCTCGATCCTACAATAACTCAGGAGCACCGCATGGCGACGAAGAAGAAAGCTGCAAAGAAGACGACTGCAAAGAAGACCACGGCCAGGAAGAAGACCGCGGCCAAGAAAAAGACAACGGCCAAGGCCGCCACCAAGCCCATCAAGTCGATCAAGGAGCCCTACACCAAGACCCAGCTCTACAGCACCATCGCCGAGCGCACGGGGCTGAAAAAGAAGGATGTCGACTCCGTCATGACCGAGCTGGCCGACATCATGAACGGCCACGTCAAGCGCAACGGCGCCGGCGTGTTCACGCTGCCGGGCCTGATGAAGGTCAAGGTAGTGCGCAAGCCGGCCACCCGGGCGCGCAAGGGCATCAATCCCTTCACCGGCGAGCCCACCGTGTTCAAGGCCAAGCCGGCCCGCAACGTGGTCAAGGTTCAGCCGCTGAAGAACCTCAAGGAAATGGTCAAGTAGCTCTACCGACCGCCGGGGACACGCTCCCCGGCGGTTTTTTCCCGGCCCGCCCAACGGCGGCCGCCCCGCTCAAGTCCCCGCGGCCTCCAGCAACGGCTCGATATCAGCCACCGTGTCCACGACCCAGTCGACCTGTGCCCGGCGCGCGGCCAGGCGCTGCGGGCTGAATTGCGCGGCGATATAGCGGGTGATCAGCACGGGCCGCAGACCGACCGTTCGCGCGCCGCGGTGCTCGTCGCTGCCGCCGTCGCCGACGAACAGGCACTCGGACGCCTCCAGGCCCAGGGCCTGAAGGGCCCGCTCGTATATCGGCCCCTCGGGTTTGCGCGCACCGCACTCCCAGCTGAACACGGCCGCATCGAACAGCGGGGCCAGCGGCGAATCCGGCCAGGCACTCACCTCCCCACTGGAGGCATTGGAGACCAGCGCCAGGCGAACGCCCCGTTCGCGCAGGGCCTGCAGGCCGGCCAGGGTCTCGGTCTCGACATGCCGCAGGCTGTGGTCAAAACGCCGCTGGCGCTCCTCGGCGGCCCGCTCGATAAGCGGCAGGGGAATCGAGGGATCGAGGCTGTGCGCCAGGGCGCGGATCGTCTCCACGTGCCGGGTCGGGCGGCAGATGTCGTGCAGGGGGCCAAAGCAGCCGGCATTCCAGGCGGCGCGATCCACGCCCAGGATATCCGCCGTATAGCGTCCCACGTGCTCGGGCACGGCGCCGACATCGACCAAGGTGTGGAACAGGTCGAAGCAAATCCCCGTGATCGGCGCGCGCCCTTCGCGGCCCGCGGCGCCAACATTTGCAAATTGCACGGCCATGCGCTATGTACTCATTTGAGAGCCCCTAAGCTTTGAATCCGGGGGCCGGTTCACCGTCAATCGGAGGTGTGTAAATGACCGCCAGCTATACCCCGCTATCCGTCACCACGCTCGCATCGGGTAGCTCCTATCACCGCCCGACCCAGATCCTGCCCGAAAGGGTAACGCTGGACGATCCCGCCATCAACGTCATGACGGATCTGGCCAAGGTCACCGCGGTCACCATCGAACCGGCGGCCACGCTCAAGGATGCCAACGCGAAGATGATCAACAATCGCGTGCGCCTGCTGCTGGTCATCGACAACGAAAACACCGTCCTGGGCCTCATAACGGCCACGGACATCCTGGGCGAGAAGCCGATGCGCTACATGCAGATGGTCAACGCCAGGCACCGCGACGAAATCCTGGTCCGCGACATCATGACGCCCCAGCAACAATTGGAAGTGATGCAGATGGTGGACGTGGAAAATGCCTCCGTCGGCGACGTCGTCGCCGGGCTGCGCCGCGAGGGACGCCAACACGCGCTGGTGGTCGATATCGACGAGAGCACCATGAGCCAGATGATCCGGGGCATCTTCTCGGCCAGCCAGATCGGCCGCCAGCTCGGCATCAAGATCGAGACCGCCGAGATCGCCAAGACCTTCGCCGAGCTCGAGGCGGCCTTGTCGACCTGAATGCCTCGTTCGGCCGGCGGGTCAATACTCGCCGCCTCTCGGCCGGTTGCTGCGGCCGCGGGCCGGCCGCCCTCAACGGCCCACAAAAAACCCGGCGCCTTGCGCCGGGTCTTTTGTGGGCTTGGCGGCCGCCCGCTTAGAAGTGGTGCACGTAGCCGATATTGACCGAATTGAGCTGGTACTTGGCGCCGTTCAGATCGCCGTCCTTGACGTAGCGCAGATAATCCACGCTGATGGCGCTGGTGTCGTTGCCGTAGAGCTCGAAGCCGACGCCGTAGGCCGCCCCCGAGGAGCTGTCGTTGGTGGTGCCGGCACCGGCCACCTCGTAGTGGACCTTGGCGTAGCCGTAACCGCCCATGGCGTAGAGGCGGAAGTTGTCCAGGGCCACGACGTTGTAGCGCAGGAACGCGGCCGCGGCATAGGTCACGCTCAGGCGCGTGTCGATTCCGGCGACGCCCTTGCGATCGTCGTGCGTGGAGGCCAAGTGAACCTCCACCGCCACGCGCTGGCCGACAAGGTCATAGCCCAGCTTCGCCGCCGCGCCCTCGGGGTGATAGGTCTGCCCGCCGTCGAAGTCGAAGTTGGTGTGCATGTAGCCGATGCCCCAATAGGCATGGCCTTCGACCGCCGCGGCCGTGCCGCTCACCGTCAATAAAACCGCAAATACCAGGTATCGTGCTGCTCTCATAACCCACCCTCTTGATTGTATCCTGATTCAGCTCAGGCGCCGGATGGCCCGCCGGCTAGAAACGTATCCGCACTCCGACGAAACCACCCTTGTCCACGTTCACATTGGGGCCGCCCTTGATGTCGGTCTTTATCTTGCGATAGCCCAGATAAACGTTGGCCTGCGGTATGATCTGATAGCCGACGTGAACGGCGTATTCGGACATGTGGTCGCCGTCGAGCCCCGTGACCACCTTGGGCGCGTAATAATAGTGCGCGCCGACGCCAAAGCCGTGCAGGGCCTGGGGCGCGTAATTGAATCGCACACCCAACGCCAAGGCCATGACATTGTAGTGGTCCAGGTCCACGTAGTAGATCCGCCCGCCGACGCCCAGCTCGAGCGGGCTCTCGTAGGAATCGTTGTAGACGTGCAGGTCCAGGTTGAGGACATTGTTGCCGTCGTCGTTGTGCAGGAGTCCGCCGCCGACCTCGGCACGTCCGTACTGCTTGCCCCAGACACTGGTGGCATAGTTGAAACGCGCACTGCTGTTGCTCAACTCGGCTTGGATGGTCTGGGCGAAGACACTGCTGCTCGCCAGCGCGAGCAGACCGGCGATCACGATCCGAAGCAACATGAGAAACCTCCTGGCAGGTCGCGGTCCTTCGCGAGTGATTGTTGTGAAAGGCATTTTACGTATCATATCGCCATTTTTCGAGCGATACAGCAAAATTTTGCCCGCTCGCGCGGCGCAGCGCGCCAGGGCGAACACCCGATGCGGACCGGGTTGGCGGCCCCGCTATTGCGAGCGATGCGCGCGAATGGACTGCAGGGTTTGGCGATAGGTGTCGGCCTGGGGTCCGCCGAGCTCGGCGGCGCGCCGCGCATAGGGCTCGGCCGCCTCCCAGCGCCCGAGGTCGGCCAGGGTCTGTGCGAGGTTGTTCAAGGCGGGGGCATAATCGCGATGGGCGCGCACCACCGCGCGATACTGCTCGGCCGCCTTTTTCAACTGCCCCTGCGCGTAATAGCTGTTACCCAGGCCCATGGCCGCCGCGATGTCGTGCGGCCAGCGGTCCAGGGCCGCGCGGTAGGAGGCCTCGGCGGCGCGCCAATCGCCCAGGCGTTCGAAACCGACGACCGCCTGCAGATAGCGCAGCGGCTCGGCGTGGACCGGCATCTGACCGGGTCGCAGCACCACGACGGCCCAATCGTGGCCCCGGTTCCAGGTACGTTCGAACAGCTCCAGGGTCTCGGTGTGCATCGCCTCGTCACCCGAACGCAGGGTCAGGCGATCGGCCTGCAGGTCATAGCCCACGACTACCGCGTAGTGCCAGCGCGGATACCAGCTCAGCCCCAGATTCTGCAACACCAGGACCGGGCGCCCGGCGTGGACCTCGGCAAGCACGTCGTCGAGCTTGGGCCGCAGGACATAGGCGATGCGCCCGTGACGCCTGGCCGCGGCCAACAGCTCGACCTGGAGGCTGCCCTTGCGTTCGGGCACATAGACCTCGGGCACCAGGGCCTCGGGCGTGAGCGCCACGCCGCTCCAATTGAGCACGGTGGCCAGGGCGGCTGGACCGCATTGGTGTATCTGTTGGGGATAGAAGGGCACGTCGGTGAGCAGCACCGGGTGCGCCAACTTGGGCGGAGGGGTCTTCAACAGATGCTGCGACTGCGGCGGCGCGGCGCATCCGCCGAGCAGCAGCACCAAAAGCAAAAGGCCGCCCGGCAGATACCGGGCGGCCGTTCGCACTATCCCGAACAAAGTCGCGACGGGCCTCAGTTCACGGTCTTCTTGACGAAGGGAAAGATGTCCGTGTAGCCGAGGATGTCGGTGATCAACAGCACGAGGAAGATGAACACGGCCACGCCGAGCACATCGCCGCCGGCCGGCGCCTTGCCGACCTTGCCCGCCAGGGCATGTACTTCGCGGTCGGTCATCGTATCGACGCGGGCGATCGCCTGCTGGGGATTGACTCCGTAGGATTCGAGCTGTTTGCGCACGTCCTTGCGGGCCAGCAGGGAGCGCAGCTGCGCGCGGTCATGCTGGGCCTGCTGCGCATTGACGATGGTGTTGGTGGTCACGATACCGGCCATGGCCGCCTGATTGAATCCGAGCAGCAGCGTGGCCAGCGCCAACAGGTAAACCAGGGACCGTCCGCTCTTTCGCAATTTGTTCATTCCAGGATTCCCCCGTGTTGAGCTGGGTGTGATGAGGACAGCTATGATAGACCTTTCGCGCTGCCGTGTTAAGGAATGGCGAACCGTCGGCCCATGCGCTGTGACACAGACCACAGAGTGCCGCGCGCGGCGCGCAAGTTCGATGCCTCACGGCGTATTGCGCGCCGCCTCCTCTTGCATGACGCGCTCGATCTCCGCGAGCAGGCGATCGCGCTCGGCGGCCGATTCGGGCACCGGGTGCTCGTCGGTGGCCTGAATGCGGCGATTGTGGGCGACCTGGTCGATGCGATCGCGCACCTCGGGATTGCTCTGGATGAACTCCAGAAAGGCGCGGCAGTCGATGCGCAGGACCTGTGTCTGCGTCAACGCGGCGACGGTGGCCGCGCAGGGGGCCCCGGTCAACAGGGACCACTCGCCGAAGTAGTCGCCGGGGCGCAGCACGGCGAGATTGAGCGGCTCGGCATCGACCGTGTGGTACACGCGCGCCAGACCGAAGACGATAATGAACAGCGCCTCGCCCGGCTCGCCTTCCTCGATGATGTGACTGCCCGGCGCAATGCTGAGCAGCGCCGCGCGCTGCTCCAGATCGCGCAGCGCGCCCGGCGGCAGGCCGTTGAACAGGCGCACGGCCCGCAGCGCCGTTTCCGTGATGCGGTGGCGGTAGCGCTCGACCACGGCATCGCGCAGGGCGGGCAATCGGCGCATGAGCTCATCGAGCACGCCGCCGGCCAGCTCGAGCACCACCGAGGGGCGCGTGACCGTCACCGTCGACACGCGCGGCGAGTTGAACAGGGCCGCGATCTCGCCGAACAACTCACCGCGCCCCAAGGTGGCCAGGTGCACCACCTCGCCCTCGACGGATTCGGTCACCTCCACCTCGCCGACGACGATGATATAGACCCGGCTGTCGCGCTGATTCTCCTGAACCAGGCGCTCACCGGGCAGGGCTCGGCGGACCACGCCGTGGTCGAGCAGGAACTGGCGATCGGCGGGGCTGAGCAGGTCACTGAAGGTGGTGTTGGTATCGAGCGCCTCGTGCACCGCCTCGACGATAGTGCGGCCCGTGCCGGGCCCCCCGTGCGGCATCCCGCCGCAAACCGCCTGGTCCTCATCCGCCATGACCGCCTCCCACGCCCGTCCGGTTCCATGCTCGACCCGATGGGGCCCGAAATACAGGAAATTCCTCACAATTTAAGCGCAAAGGCGTTACAGCCTCAAGCTCGCGATACCACAAAATCAGCGACTTAGCCCCGCCGGTGGTCCGGGCCACGGGCCGGCGCCGCGCCCGCCGGCTCTGGAGGCCCGGGCCGGCGCGGGGTAGTATCGCGGTAGCGGCCCGGGCCCATGGGGCCGGCCGCACAGGGCAGGGCCGAAGCCGACGGCGAGCGGCAGAGCGACCGAGAAGACCCGGCAAGGGACGAGACGGACCACACGCATGTTCATCCCACTGGACAGGAAGCTCGACTGGCGCAATCCGCCGGTCCTCACCGTGCTGTTGATCCTCATCAACGTGTTCGTCTATTACGCCTGGCAGACCAACGACACCGAGTATACGAACGAGGCCTTCACGTATTACTTCGACTCGCGCCTGCCCGACATCGAGCTGCCCCGCTACGTGGCCTACCTGCGCGAGAACGGCCGGGCGCAAGCGGCGCGGCGGCTCGGCCACAAGCTCGACGACGGCGGCGAGCGCGGCCGGGTGGCAGTCTTCATGCGCATGCACGGCGACGGCCCCTTCCTGGACCGTTTGCACCACGACCGCATCGTGCGCCCGGGCGACGCCGACTACCGGCAGTGGCACCAGGCCCGCAGTCGCTTCGACGAGATGCTCAACCGTTCGGTCGTCTACCGCTACGGCCAAAAGCCCTACGAGTTTTCCGTCCTGACCTGGTTTACCCAGATGTTCCTGCACGGCGGCCAGGGACATCTGATCGGCAACATGGTCTTTTTGTTCATCTTCGGGTTCGTGGTGGAAATCGCTATCGGCCGGCCGGTGTTCCTGTTCGCCTACCTGCTGGCGGGGCTGATCTCCGGCGCCCTGGACGTCGCCTTCCGACCCGAAAGCATGATTCCGGCCATCGGCGCCTCGGGTGCCATCGCCGGCCTGGTGGGCATGTACACGGTGCTGTTCGGCCTGCGCCGGATACGCTTTTTCTTCATGCTCGGATTCTATTTCGACTACGTGCGGGCGCCGGCCATCGTCCTGCTGCCCCTATGGCTGGGCTATGAGGCGTTCAATCAGATCTTCTACCCCGACGAGGTCAACCGCATCGCCCACATCGGCGGGCTGCTCGGCGGTGCCCTCATCGGCTATCTGGCCAAGCGCTACTCGCCGACCGTCAACCACGACTACATCGATGAACAGGCCCGCCGGGAACAGCGACAGCGCGACTACCAGCGCGGTCTGGACCACATGGCCGCCATGGAGCTCGACGAGGCCAAGGCCGTGTTCGAGCGCCTCGGCGCCGATCACCCCAACGATCGCAACGTGCTCCTGCAGCTGTACAACATCGCCAAGATCAACCCCGCCAGCGAGGACTATCACGCCCTGGCCCGGCGGATCTTCAACCTCACCGGCCAGGATGTCGCCACGCTCAAGCTCATCAACGACACCTACAACGAGTACATCCGCAAGGCCAAACCGGGACCTCGGTTCAACCCGGACCAGCTGATGACCCTGGCGATCCGCTTCGCGGGGGCGGGGTATCTGGACGATGCCGAGAAGATGGTCGTGCACATCGTGCAAAAACAGAAAGGATTTACGCGCAACCCCGAGGGCCTGATGGCGCTGGCCAACGGTTTTCGCCGCGGCGACCAACCCCAGCTCTACCGCAAATACCTGTCCGTCCTGCTCGAGCGCTTCCCCCACAGCCCGGAGGCCGAGCACGTACGCCGGGCCATCGCCGCGAGCGCACCGGCGGCCGAAAATCCCGGCTCAGCCTGAGACCTTCTGCAGGACGTCGAGATAGCCGCGGATCTCCGCGCCCAGGTCGTGGTCGGGATATTTTTCCACCAGATAGGACAACAGCTTCTTGGCGTTGTCGTCCTGATTGAGCTTCTCGCTCATGATCTGCGCGGCCAGCAGGTAGTTGCGCACCACGTCGGCGTGATTGGGAAAGGCCGCGTGGAAGTTGTTCAGCAGGGCCAGGGCCAGCTTCGACTGGCCGCGGGCGTTGAGCTGCGTGGCCAGTTCGTGCACATCGGCGCCGTTGGACGGCTTGCAGGCCGGGTCGAAGCGCACGCAGTCGGCATAGATCTCCATTGCGCGCGAGCCCTTGTTCTCGGACATCAGCCGGGAAATGAATTCGCCGCAGTGTCGGCTCAGCCGCTCCTTGTCCTGGGTCGTCACCAACAGGCGGTGATAGCGCTCGCGCAGCGCCAGGTCGGCCGGTGAGGCCTTGACCTTGGCCTCCAGACTGCGCAGGGCCTCGTCGAAGCGCCCCTCCTTGATCAGTATCTCCACTTCCTGCAGCTGCGGATTGACCGGCGCCTGCGCCACCGCCCGCTCGACCTCCTCGGCCTCCGGCTCGACGTCGATGGTGTAGCCGAGCTCCTCGTGATACTGGTAGATGACATAGCCCATCATCGTGAACATGATGAGCGAGAAATACATCAGCAGCAGATTGCCCAGCGGCACGTAGATCATCGGCGAGAGCCAATGCGGCAGCAGGCTCATCGCCCACTGACCGCCGCCGGACAAGGCCAGCAGGAAGAAGAACAGTACGAAATAGGGCAGGCCGATACGCCGGATCATGGAGCCCAGGATCAGCGGATTGAGTGCGGCGAAGAAACTGTACTCCACCGCCAGGACCATCGTGCTGGCCGGCAGCGCCACCGTAATCATCAGATAGAACAGATCGGATGCGAACCTGCCGAACAGATCGAAAATGGCAAAGTTGGCGAACGAAAAGCAAAACAGCAGCATCAGCTGCTTGAACGGCAGCACGAGCTCGTCGAACAAGGTCCCGCCGCTGAACTCGGGCGGGCTCAAGTGGCCGCGCGCGGTGTGCTCCAGCACCACATAGGCGTATTTGACAAAGGCGATGAGCACGAGCAACTCGATGAGAAAGCCCAGCGGGATTACGGGGACCAGGACGCTGACCACCGACAAGGCAATCAGGTACATCAGCGCGGAGGGCTGGGCCGGATAGAGGAAAAAGCGCGGGATGCGCCGCCAGAACGGCGTAATCACATTACCGGCCCCCAGGCTGTCCACCTCCTGGTGGCAGACGGGACACTGCGGATGGGCGCGCGGGTGCGTGCGCGTCACGCACGAGGCGCAGAAGTTGATGTGGCAGCTGCGACAGACCCAGCGCGCCGGCGTATCGGTGTGGTATTTACAGGTGATCTGGCCCATGGGGCATGCGCTCTCCCAGGGCCCTTCCCTGACCCCGCTTTTTGCCGGTCAGGTTATCCGCTTGCCGACGCACATGCAACAAACGGCCGGGTGTCAATCGGCGGCCACGGTGCGCTCGCCGGCCCAGGCGCGCAGGGCGGCGATGCGCTCGGCCATCAGGGTCGACAGGGGGCGGGTGCGCCGAATCTCGGCCTCCAAGTGGCCGACGCCCATGGGCTCGTCCTGGGCCTGGGCGGCGTACAGGGCCGAGACGATGGACTGCTCGATCTCGGCGCCGGAGAAACCCTCGCTGAGCTGGGCCAGGCGCGCCAGGTCGAAGTCGTCCGGGGCCAGTCCACGCTTTTTCAGGTGGATGGCGAAGATGTGCGCGCGCACCTCGGCCTTGGGCAGGTCGACGAAGAAGACCTCGTCCATGCGTCCCTTTCGCACCAGCTCGGGCGGCAGCGATTCGATGTCGTTGGCCGTGGCGACGATAAATACGGGCGCCTGTTTTTCGGCCATCCAGGTCAGCAGCGTCCCCAACACCCGGCGCGCGGTGCCGCCGTCGCCCTCCTCGCCGCCGATGGCCTTTTCGATCTCGTCCACCCACAGCACACAGGGTGCCAATACCTCGGCGGCATGCAGCGACTCGCGCAGATTGCGCTCGGTCTCGCCGTGATACTTGTTGTACAGCGAGCCGAAATCCAATCGCAGCAGCGCCACGCCCCAGACGCCGGCGACGGCCTTGGCGGCCAGGCTCTTGCCGCAGCCCTGCACACCGAGCAGCAGCACGCCCTTGGGCCGATCCAGCTGCGGACCGGCCTCGCTCGCCGGCTCGAGAAAGGCCTGGCGGCGCTGCTCCAGCCAATCCTTCAGATGGCGCAGGCCGCCGACGTTGGAGAACTGCTCGGTGTCGTACTCATAGTGCAGTATGCCTTCCTGGTTGAGCAGATCGTACTTGGCCCGCATCACCGCCGGCAGGTCATCGTGCGTGATGGCACCGTCGTCATAGATGGCCTTGGTGGCCAGGCGGCGCGCCTCGCGCGCGCTCAGGCCCATGAGATTCTGCACCAACAGCTGAAAGGACTGGGCGTCGGCGCGAACCCGCCGGCCGTTGTTCGCCCCGGCCCATTCCTCGGCCACGTCCATGACGATCCGGCGCAGTGCCGCGCGGTCGGGCAGCTCCAGCGCAAACCGCGCGGTGAAGCTCTTCAGCTCCGGCGGCGCCGACACGCGGTGGCTGAGCAGCACCAGCGTCTGGCGGCTCTGCTCGGCGACCAGCGCAATGTCCTTGAGCAGACGGACGTGCACCGGCTCATCGAGGTAGGGGTGAAAGTCCAGCAGGACGTAGATCCCGGCGTGGCCGGAGGCCTTGATATGCCCCAGCACGTCCTGCGGCTTGGCGTTGTGGCGCTGCGGGCTGAATCCCTCCTCCAGGCGGCGCAGCCCCTCGGTGACGCTCCAGACATACAAAGGCAGGCCCGTGGAGGCCTCCAGCGATTTGAGCAGACCGATCACCCGCCGCTCTTCGCCGGACTCGATGACGATGATCGGGATCCGCGATCGGATCAACAATTCGAGGTCGTGGCTGTCCGTCATGGGTTTTGGCGTCATGCCGCCTCTTCGGGGCGGTCTGTGTTGTTAGCGTCCGGAGCCCGGCCCTCAGCCGACCAAGGCCTCCAGGCGCCGCTGCGAGAGCGGGCCGACGAGCATGTGCTCGATGACACCGCCGCTGACCAGTACCGTCGTCGGCGTGGCCATCACGCCGAAGGCGCGGGCCAGTTCGAAGTCCGCGCTGATGTCGAACTTCAGGACATTGGCATGTTGCCCGGCCAGGGCGTCTATGCGCGGCCCCATCGTGCGGCACGGACCGCAGTTGGGGCTGTAGAAATACAGCACAAAACGATCGAGGCCCCGCTGCGCCGGCGGCAGATGCGCCTGAAAGTCCGGCGCCTTGCGCCCGCGGGCGCGCCAGCCGGCGACGACCACGCGCAGTTGCAGGGCCGCAAACAGCACGATGACACCGCCGAGTATGTAGGGCAGCCACTGCATCGCTCAGGCCTCACGCCAATAAGTATCGAGGGGCGGGTTGCGCGCTGCGGGAAACGGCATACCATCTCCAATTCGAGTCCCTGTGGCCACGCGCCGTCACCCCGCATTTCCCGACGTTCGGCCGCCCCGGCGCAGGACCCGCCGCGGCACGCGCCGGGCGGTGCGCGGCCCGAACAATATAAAGGGTTTTGCCATCAGGTGTAAGACGCGCGGAAAATCCAGGCAGGTGCGCCGATCGCTGACCGCCGGGGCGGTGGTGCGTTCCAGATAGCCGTGCAGCCAGCGCAGCCGACCGCCGGGCCGCGCGGCCGCGTGCCGCGGCGCCTCACCCACCGCGCCAGGGCCAAGGCCGAAAACGCCGACACCGATATTCCCTGACCGCAGACCGGATTGAAGGCGCTCGGCGCGTCGCCCATGACCACCGGTCCCCCGCCCCACCGCATCGCCCTCGAACCCGACGACGCGCCGGGCCGTCGCGCCGGTGACATGGGGCAGGGCCGCGACCCGCCGGCGCAGCAGGCACTCGAGCAGGCCGCGGCTGACGGCATGGAACACCACCCCGGAGTCAAACCGCGGCGGCCAGCCGGCGGCGAAACGCGAGTGCCGGTCGGCCGCCGCGTCCAGGCGCGGCGCACCGGCCGCCGCCAGCTCCCGGGCGAAGCCGGGCAGCAGGCGCTCCACGGCCGCCGGCCAGCGGCAGATGCACGTGGCGCCCCGGCGAGGCCCCGGGCCGGCCCAGCGGCTCGCGCTCCAGGACGAGGACCCGGTCGAACGCCGCGCTCAGGGCACAGGCGGCCAGCAGGCCGGCGATGCCCGCGCCGACGACCACCGCCCGCGGGCGCGGCGCCGCTGCGGCGGCGCCGGTGTCGGCTGTCCCGAGGTCGTGCATTACTCACCCCTGCGACCGCCCCCCATCGGGCGTCGCCCGACCATACCGGCGGCACCCGACGCAGACCAGCACCGGGCCCGGGCCTATAATTGGACCCAGGAGGGCCGGCGGCGTGACCCACTGCTCAGGTCGAGCCCGCGCACCGCGCCGGGGGCGAACCGTCGGGCCCGGCACGGGTCGAACCCCAAGCCCACTGACTGACTTCAAACGCCGACGCGCGAGGAGGTGCGACATGGACATCGATCTGGTGGACGTCACGGTGCAGCTGCAAGAGGACATCAGCGCAGAGCAACTGCACGGTCTGGAGAGTGCCCTGCACTCGCTCGACGGCGTGGTCAGCACCCACGTGCCGGACCACAACCGCCACCTGCTGCTGGTCGAGATGAACCCGCGGCGCGTCGACGCCGACGCCGTGCTCAATCAGCTGCTCCAACGCGGCATACACGCCAAGCTCCTGGTGCCCCAGCAGCTCTGAGCCGCCCGGGGCGGGGCCCTGAAGGCGCCGAGACGATATGTTATCCTAGTCGGTCCCGACAACTCGGGGACCATTCACCCGGGGTGCGCCGGCCGTGCGCGCCCCACCGGCATTCGCAGGCATCATGTCAGACGACGAACTGAAGAAATACGAGGGCCGCGACCTGCACCGCGGCCCCGAGCGCAGCGCCCCCTATCCGGTCAGCCGCCTGGCGCCGTCCATCGAGCTGGTGGACATGGCCCGCGAGATCGCCCAGGCCGACGCCATGCTCAACAATCGCGCCGGGTCCAAGCTGAAGGTGATCGCCGATCAGATCAAGGCGCTGCAGGACGCCGCGCGCGAGGTGCTCGAAGAGGCCAGGCAGGATCAGGAACTGCACCGGGCCGAGTGCGCCTTCAAGCGCCAGCCCGGCAAGATCTATTATCTCTATGAGCGCGGCGACGGCTCGCGCTACTTCTCCATGCTCTCACCCGAGGACTGGCGCGGCACGCCGCCGCATAGCTTCGCCGGCGCCTATCGCCTCGAGGCCGATCTGTCCTGGACCCCGGCCGAGCACATCGAGGAGCAGGACGGCAGCGACGATACCCAGGCCATCATCCAGCGCCTGCTCGAAGACCGCAGCCTCTAGGGTCCGCCGTCCAACCAGCGCCGGCGCAGCGCCCGAAAGTGGCGCACGACCTCACCGTCCCGGCGCCCCAGACTCCAGGCGTGCTCGCCCGCGCCCCGCTGGGCGAGTACGTAGTGGCCATAGGCGAGCTGTCCCACGGCCTGCTGGCCAGCCCCCAGCCGCGCACCGATGGCCACCTGGCCGATCGCCACCGCGCCCATGGCCACTCGGCCGATAGCGAACACCCCCTTGGCGACGACGCGCCGCCCCGTGCCCAGGCGGATGCCGTAGGTGACATGCAGCCACGGCAGACCGAGCAAGGCGGCATGGGACTTGAACTCCGCGAAGCGCCGGCCGCCGGGGTAGACATGGCGCCGCCAGGTCCCCAGCGCCGTGCGCTCGACCCCATAGTCCACCGACGCCCGCCCCCGCTCACTCAACCGCGCCGGCCCCGGTGTCGCTGCGCGGCGTGCGCGCGCGGCGCGGCCAGCTCGCGCAGTGCGACCAGGTCCAGACGCTCACCGCGCTCGGGGATGAACACCCGCTGCGCCGGCAGCTGGCGCAGCCGTTCGGCGAACGGGTCCATGGAGTCGGGCTCGCCGTGGACCAGCGCCACCGGCGGGCGGTCGACGAAATTCCCGTACCAGTCGAACAATCCGTCGCAATCGGCGTGCGCCGAGAAACCGCCCACCGTGTGGACCTGCGCGGCCACGCGCATGGTCTCGCCCCACAAGGAGATCTCCTCGGCGCCGTCGACCAGACGCCGGCCCAAGGTGCCCTGGGCCTGGAAACCGACGATCAACACGTGGCAGTCGCTGCGCCAGATGTTGTGCTTGAAGTGATGACGGATCCGCCCGCCGTTGCACATGCCGCTGCCGGCGATGATGATGGCGCCGTCGCGAACGCGGTTGATCCCCATGGACTGCTGGGGCGTGCGGGTGAGGTGCAGGTTGGGCAGCATGAAGGCGCTGCCGCTGCGCCGTTCGAACACGCTGGCCTCCACGTCGTAGAGATCGGGATGGCGGCCATAGACCTCGGTGGCCTCGATGGCCATGGGGCTGTCGAGGAACACCGTCCACTCGTCCAGGCCCCATTCGTCGAAATGACGGCCGAAGGCGTAGAGCAGCTCCTGGGTGCGCCCCACGGCGAAGGCCGGGATCAGAATATTGCCCTTGCCGCGGCGGGCGCTGGTGATCACCTCCTCGAGCTCGGCCCAGGTCTCGTCCCAGCCGCGGTGACGGCGATTGCCGTAGGTGGACTCCATGATGACCAGGTCGGCCTCGGCGACGGCCGTCGGGTTGCGCAGTATCGGCGCGCCGCGGTGGCCGAGGTCGCCGCTGAACACCAGCTTGCGCCGCACGCCCCCCTCCTCGAGCGTGAGCTCGGCGATCGCCGAGCCGAGGATGTGGCCGGCATCGCGCAGGCACAGGTGCACGCCCGGCAGCAGTTCACGGCTCTGGCCGTAGTCCAGGGCGTGGAAGCGGCGCATCACCGCCTGCGCGTCCTTCATGGTGTACAGGGGCTCGAGCGCCGGCAGGTGCTTGCGTTGGCGCTTGCGGTTTTCCCACTCGGTATCCTTCTCGTTGAGGTAGGCCGCGTCCTTGAGCATGATGCGGCACAGGTCGCGGCTGGCGCGGTGCGTATAGATCGGTCCGCGGTAGCCGGCCTTGTACAACAGCGGCAGCCGCCCGGAGTGATCGAGGTGGGCGTGGGTGAGGACCACGGCGTCGATGTTCGAGGCATCGAAGGGAAAGGGATCGCGGTTGCGCGCCTCCTCGGCGCTGCGGCCCTGTATCAGCCCGCACTCGACCAACACGCGCCGCCCGCCGACGTGCAGCAGAAAACACGAGCCCGTCACCTCGCGGGCAGCCCCTAGAAACTCGATTTCCATGCGGCCCGGCCCTCTGTCCAACTCCTACGACGCACGCCCGTGCATTTGCCCGCCCAAGGCCTCGGCCAGGGCAGCCAGTTCCCCCGCACCGGTCTCCAGGTAGTCGGCCAGCGCCGGGGCCAGGGCACCTGCGCCGAGCATACCACAGCCGCTGAGCACGCCCGCGCCCGGCGCCCACTGCAGCTCGGCGCCGCAGGCCGCGCCGGCCGACGCGTACAATGCGTCCACGTTCGCGCCGCCGGCCGAGGCCGCCAGCAGCGGATACCAGATCAAAAAACCCGCCCCCGCCGCGGCCAGGCACCGGGCCGCCCGGCCGACCTCGTCCCAGTCGCCCCGAGCGCGCGGTGCATAGGCGGGGTCGAGGAATATCAGGTGGGCGTCGGTGTGCCCGGCCACTCCGGCGAAGCCGTCGCGCGGCTGCACACTGACGCCGGGCCACAAGCGCCCGGCCTCCAACTCGGCACACAGGAGCGCCCCCGGATCGGCGTCGCCGTCGGCGCCCGTCTCGTACAGGGCCATCGTGTAGGGCACCACTTCGCTGTCCAGATACTGGCCGACCAGGTACCAGGAACCCGGATAGGCCGGGCGTTCGGCCTCGGGATGCAGGGCCGCGTCCAACAAGCGCAGATAGGGGTGGGCCCGCAGCGCCTCGGGCACCGCGGCCAGCAGCCGGCCGGCTCCCTCTTCCCAGGCCCCGCCGTCGATCAGCGGATAGCGTCCGGCCCCGGCATGCGATTCGACGTAATGGATGGGATCGCCGAGGAAGGCGCGGCGCTCGACCAACTCGCGCACCAGGCTCAACAGGACGAAGTGCTTCCACACATCGGCGCGGTTGCCGGCCTTGTCGCCGTGCGAGTACACGCTCAACCCGCCGCCTCGGCCTCGCCCGGTGCGCGCTGTTCCCCGGGGGCGGGGACACCGGTCGCACCCAGCGCGGCCAGGTACCGCGCGCCCTTCTCCGCCTGTTCGGCCAGGCGGCGCATATGACTGAACAGATCCAGATGCTCGACCACGCGGCGCACCGGCAG
>Ga0209918_1000824_pt1 | contig 18806 bp, 12 predicted proteins | sample SalPonD_shore_MG_FD_185712 | JGI IMG/M metagenome (GOLD analysis project Ga0209918, IMG submission 185712) | Salt pond soil microbial communities from South San Francisco under conditions of wetland restoration - Salt Pond MetaG... | ecosystem: Environmental > Aquatic > Marine > Intertidal zone...
AGAGACGGCCCGGGACATGATTCTGTGCCCCTGCCTGCCCGTGACAGCAGGCCGGCAGCCGCAGGATCAATCCCGGGCGGCATCGGGCCGGAACCCCCGGATTTCATCCCGCCATCCAGAAGTCCACGTGTGTCAAAGCGTGGATGAATGGTCTTCTGGGCGGGATTCCGCCCCAGACTCCGCCCGTGTGCGGCGTCAAAGGAGGAACCCCGGTTTTTAATCCGGAGGCTCCATCGTTTCCGACACGCCATGCCTCACAGAATTTGATCCGGATCACTCCCCGTGAATAAGAAGAAAAATGTCATTGATATCACGATCCCCAACTCGTATACTCGTTCATTACAAAATCAGTAATTGTTTTGGGATACAGTATAATTTTAGTATCCAGGGAATTACGTTGGCTGGTATTCGGAAACGATTTCAGCAATCAAACGGAAGCGATCGTTACGACACTCCGACCATAACCTGCGAGGTAGAGCGATGGATCGAATGCGCGTAGTAGCAGTACTCCTGGCTGCACTTCTCCTGGTGCCATACGGATGTAACCAGTTGTTTCAGCCGGACGATTTGGGAGCGCCGGTGCCCGGCAATGCCGGCGTGCTCCTGGTAACAAACGTTCAACCTTCCTCGGTGGACTTAGCCTGGGGCAAGGCCAACGACGATAAGAGCAAACAGCAAGATCTGGAATATCAAGCCGTTTACTCCCAGTCTGATAATATTGCTTCCCTGGAGGGGGCCTCGGCGAACGGGACGGTGGCCATGAACTGGACCCGGGATGTGGGCCAGGCGCATATCACCGGGCTGACCGCCGGAACCGATTATTATTTCAACGTCCTGGTCCGGGATGGCTCCGATAACGAAGCCGCTTACGTCATGACACTGGAAAAAGCGGAACAGGCGCCGGTGGATACCACAGCCGATGTCGCTCCGGTGCCGGGCAACGGGGGGACCCTGGTGCTCTCCGATGTGCAGGATTCCTCTCTGACTTTATCCTGGGCGCCGGCCAGTGATAATACCACCGACCAGACCGACCTGGAGTACCGGGTCGTGATGTCCCAGTCGGATAATATCGCCACTGTTGAGGATGCCGCAACGAACGGCACGCAGGTCCTGAACTGGACCGCCGATACCACGGCAGTGGAGGTATCCGGCCTGTCGGCGGATGCGGCCTACTATTTCAACGTGCTGGTCCGGGATGCCGCCGGCAATGTGGCATCCTATGTCATGACCCAGGCCACCACCGCTTCGGCACCGGTGGACGAAGCCCCCAAAATCATCTGGGCGGATCAGGGCCGGGATATGGTGCTGAGCGCCAACCTGGACGGCACCGGCATAGATACCCTGCTGAGTGATTACCGGTTGAATCTTGACACCCCTAACTATCTGACCATCGATCGGGCCAGGAAGAAGCTCTATGTTTCGGACTGGGGCACGGATCGGATTATTCGCATGGGTATTGATGGTTCGAATCCCGAGGTGATCATCTCCAATCCGGACGTAGACGGTCCGGTGGGTATGGGATTTGATAATACGGGTGACCGCCTTTTCTTCCTGGATCAATACACCGATCGTATCCAGCGAAGTGCCCCGGACGGCAGCCTGATCGAACAGTTAATCACCGGCGTGCTGAATATCGGATACGGGATGGCCGTGGACGGCGAGGCCCATGAGATGTACTGGACCGATTGGGGCGACACATTGGTGTACCGCGCCTCAATGGCCGGGACAAATCGGACTGCCATTCTGACTTCCGCCGACGGCATCGTTCGCCCCCTCGGATTGGCAATTGATCCCAACGCTCATCAGATCTATTTCACTGGTGCGGTCAATCAAAAAATCTACCGGGCGAACACGGACGGCACCGGATTGCAGCCCATCATCTCCACCGGTCTCCAATTCCCCATTGCCTGCGCCCTGGACCTCACGGCGGGTAAGGTGTATTGGGCCGATGCCAATACCAAACTGATTGAACGTGCCAACCTGGACGGCACCAGCCGGGAAACAGTGCTGGATTTCAGTAGTATGGCCGCGAGCCCCTATGCAGTGACTATCTGGCGGCCCTAGGCAGGCAAACCACCGACGGAAAATAAAAGGGCGCTTCGGCGCCCTTTTTTGTTTACTTCCCTGAACCCACAAGCGAAACGGTCTCTCGCAAAGTCCGCAAAGCATGCACAAAGAGAACGCACAGAAAAAGGTCCACGGAGTACCCGGATTCACATGGAAAACAAAAAAAACCACGAATTTCACGAATGAACATTCATGAAAAGACTCTTGTTAAGAGGAAAGAGCAGAAAGAAAACGAGCAGTTAGCAGTGGGCAGGTGGTAAGCCCCGCTGTTGCGTACCCCCGCAACAGTGGGCAACCCCAACACAGGTGGTTGCTCATTCCCGTTTATCCCGTCATCTGTCTGCGGGAGCCGGCAGGCGGGAAACCCACTGTGTCAACAGAGGGATGAAAGCGATATGCCCCTCCGGCGGGATGTCGCCGGAGCATGAAGAGGAACCCCGGCTATGAGGCCCGGGGGCTCCATTTTTTTGATCGGTGTCAATCCGTGGCTCTTTATTGCCAACTGCCCACGCCGATAGAGAGAACATTACTTTAACAATTCGTAGAATTGAAGCGTGACACATCGAGATCCCGATCCGAAAATTTCAAAATCTACGATTTTGACAAATTTACGCTACCGGGGCCGCTGACTCGTCTTTGTACTTTTTGTGGCAATTGAGTTTTCGGCAGGCGGAGGTTCGACCTCATCTGTCATTGTTGACAATTCTTCAAGCGTTTACTGATCAGCCCTGATTTCCAGGGAATCCGTTTTGAGCTTCTCCCATTCCTGGATTTTAAAACCCCAGGATTCAAAGATTTCCCGGATGTCCCGGGGACTTTTTCTCAGAATTTCTTCCAGGATGGGAATAGTAACACTGATGGCATCGCTGCTCATGATAATGCGCTCGGCGACTTCCTTAATAATTTTGTTCTCGGATACCGCAATCGTCAATCCCTCCTGGCGATTCACATGAAGCATCACGTGGATATCGGAACTCCCGTCTCCGACATAAATAATACGGTTATAGCCGATATTTAATTCAGTCTGCAACTGCTTGAGGACGGTGACTTTGCCATAGCCGGCCGGGGAGTGCTTCACCGCCTGGATTTCTCCTGACGCATTGTATTCATACCGGGTCCCGAAGATATTTTGGGGAGGCACAATACCCTCCAGGGCTGACACGACGGCCTCTTCGGGTCCTGCCGATATCACGTAAAATAAAAACTGACATTCTTCCGAAATGTCATTTAAGAACCGTTGCAATATACCGACGTTGTTCTTCAGACGGACGCGCTTGCCGGCTTCCATCAGGTGCTCTGATCGTACCTTGCGAAATTCCGGATCATGCAGCAATAAATAAGTCAGTTCGGCACCTTCCTGGACGAAATGCTGGTGGGCCAATCCGGCTACTTTCTCTTCAAATCCATTGATATTCAATATTTTACACAATTCCACACCGGTATCGTTAAAACTGAGCGTCTGGTCAAAATCACTGGCCAAGAGATACCGTCTGGTCGTTTTTCCATTATTCACTATGCCATTCTTCATTATGTAGTGCCCCCCTTTATAGCCTCTTTTCAAATAACGTCCTAATGTCAGTAGATACGGGTGAAAAATCATATGAAATTTTTGTAAATAGGTGTTCGTACACATATTTAGCCAATATAGACAGAAGTGCAATTTAAACAGATAGTTGTGAAGGCGATTGAGTCTCTGTAATTCGCGTCATCCGCCTGAAGACTCACCGGAGTGAGAAGAGGAAAGAGGTGAAGGGGAAAGAGGGAAATACAGTTGGCAGTTGGCAGTGGGCATAAAGACCGCCCATGGATTGATACGGAAACCTCTACGGATTCACGCAGATCAAAAAAATAAACAGTGATGAGCAAATACCTGTGATTGGGCTACCACCTGTGTTGGGGTTGCGGAGCAGAGGGGTTCGCCAACTGCCCCCTGAGTTTTGCACCTTTTCTGGCTGAGTATGTATTCGGGAGCGAGGCCGGGCATCCGTGATGATCCGTGTAATCCGCGGACCACTGTTCTTTACGGCCTTCGCGTTGGAACGTTTACACCTGTGTGCATCGGCGCCATTTTTACCGGCGGCCAACTGTTTTTCGGGTGGGGCAGCTCGGATTGCCTCTGTTGTCTCTGCGGCCAGGCTGTGCATCAGTTTTGTGCTCAGAGCGTAGCCAACCAGGCTTTTTCCATCCCCGGGAGTGACGTTCCGTAAATCTCTTTAAAGCAGAGGTCGAACTGCTTCAGGTCCTCCTTGCGGTGGGGGGTAAGCAGATGGCAGAGGTCCTTGAACTTCGGCATTCCATACTGCTGCAGAAGGTATTCCTCAAAAGCTGCCCATTCGTTGTACATGATATCCCGGCGAGCTACGTCCTGAATCACGCCGTTCGGAACGGGAGTCTCGAGTGGGATATATTGGTCTTGTTTTATATAGGTTCGAATTGCCGAGTCGAACGAGCGGAGGTGGTGCCAACGGAGCCAGTATTTACCGGCCAGCCAGGTAGCGAAGCCCTCGTTAAGCATGGGTGAGATCGATAATCTTCCCATCCAGTTTCGCTGCATCTGATGTCCCAGTTCATGAGCAAAAACACCCAGGATTCGCTCGCGGGACAGATGTCCGGGACTGAATATAAAGATAAAATTACCTCCCGCACTGCCACGAACCGTTGCTGTACTGGAATCCGGCCGTCGGATATCGACGTAGATCGGTTCTTGCAAAGAGGTGTCTATTTTTTGCTTCTGAGAATGATACACCTGGATGAATTGATGTTGCAGCCAGTCCTCGGAGGGACTCGGCAAACCACGCTCGGCTCCTACAATAAACAGAGAATCCTCCGGTATTTCCATAGAAACGATCCTGGAAATCGGGGAAAGGAGGATACTCATCAGTAAAAGCAGCAGGATAGATAGACGACGTTTCATAACTCTGCTCCGGTATGCTTGGAAAGAACTACAGGTTAGAGACTCTAATAAGAATAATCTGCTAATTCCCGGAATGCAAGGGAAAGAAACTTCGGAATCAGCCTGAATCTGTTATAAAAGACTCGGAACGTGACCCTAAAAACTCTAGGGAAAAAGAGCGGGATTCAAGGGGACTTCAAGATATATAGCCAGCTCTGTTGTGCCTTTTGCGGCAGATCGGTCTCCATTCCGCGGGGTATCTTTTTATTGCTTTCTTCCATGAATTGAGTCACATTTCATGTACCTCTCACGAAGAAACTTTCCCCACAGAGCCGGGCAAACTGGTATAGAATGACCAATGGGTGACGCGATTGATTCACCGCTGAGAGTTTTCATTGGGCACACCGTCAAGGGGAATCACCATTACATCGAAGGAGGAAAAATGCCTTCCGGAGCACGAAACAGTCTGTGCACCCGCCGGGAGTTTCTGCGGGCTTCGGCCGGGGTGCTGGCCGGCGGGATACTGCTCCCGGGAATCCATGCGAAAACGCCGGCGCCGGCGCAGATCTCCCTGGGGAAAACGGGCCTCTTGTGCACCCCGTTGGGTTACGGCGCCAGCCGGACCCGGGAACCCGCCCTGATCCGCGCCGCGCTGGCGCACGGCATGAATTTCTTTGATACCGGCCGGAACTATCTCATGGGACAAAACGAGGTGATGGTGGGAGAGATTCTGAAAGGGATGCGGCAGGACGTGGTCATCCAGTCCAAGTTCGATCTGCGGATCCGGGAGCGGGGTGAAGCCCTGCAGGCTCCGGACGTGGGGCGTCGGATAAAAGCTCAAATAGAAACTTCGCTTGATGCAAGCCTGCAGGCGCTGCAGACCGATTACATCGACACCTTCATTTATCATCAGGCCGGCTCGGAGGACTTACTCTTCCACGAGGCGGTTCTGGAGACGCTGGATGCCGCCCGGCGTGCGGGGAAGATCCGGGCGGCCGGGTTTTCCGCGCACAATGAGGACATGCACCTGCTGGAGCGCACGCTCCGGCAGCCGTTCTACGATGTGGTGATGATCCCGTATAATCATCGCGGCGCCTACGTGCATTCCCAGACCGGCCGGTCCAGCCAGTGGGATCAGCCGGCCCTGGAAGACCTGCTCGTCGCATTACATGCCGGCGGAGTGGGCGTCATCGCCATGAAAACCTGCTCCGGTGGACCGTATTCCCTCAACCCCGGCCAGCCGCCATCCTACCGGGATGCCCTGAAGTGGGTGATGGACCGGGAGTTCGTGGATTGCACCGCCACCGCCATGCTCACGTTTGAGGAAATCACGGAAAATGCCGCTTCCCTCAGTATGTGAGGGGACGTTCCTGCATCACATGCCCGCCTAATAATTCCATACCCTCCGGGCGCCGGCAATATCCCGCATAGCGCCCCGCTACAGCCATCTCTGGCCAGAGATGGCATCTTCCGGGAAGTGTGACCTGCCGGCAGCACGACTGAACTGCCCGGGAACCCACCGGTCCTTTTCCATTCCGTTCAAATCTCCCCCCAGGGATCTCTCTTCGAATCGCCGCGTATAAAGGCGCAAACGGTTCCGGGGGCTTTCCCCTTGATTTTGCGTGAGAATTGGAGATATTAGGCAGGTTATGAAGTTCTTCAAAAATCTTCGAGAATATATCCGCACCTTCCGGTTCAGTTTCCGGGCGTTCGGCCTGGTGTGGTCCACCAGCGCCCGGCTCACCGTGCTGCTGGCCATCCTTACGTTACTGGCCGGGGTGTTGCCGGCCGGCATCGCGTACGTGGGGAAACTGATCGTGGACGCCGTGGTGCAGGCGGCCAAAAGCGGGCTGGCGGCCGACCGGCAGCAAGCGTTGGTCTACGTGGCGTACGAGGGCGGCCTGGTGATCGCCATGGCGGCTATCCAGAAGGGGATTCAGATCAGCCAGTCGTTGCTCCGGGTCCTGATGGGACAGAAGGTGAACGAGATGATCCTGGAGAAGGCCCGGATCCTGGACCTGGCGTACTTCGAGGATGCGGATTTTTACGACAAGATGACCCGGGCCCGCCGGGAGGCGTCCAGCCGGCCGTTGAGCCTGATCAATGGCGTGTTCGGACTGGTGCAAAATGGGATCACGCTGCTGACTTACGGCGGCTTGCTGCTCCAGTTCTCCGGGTGGGCGGTCCTGATCCTGGTGGTGGCGTCCATCCCGGCTTTCCTGGTGGAAGCGAAGTTTTCGGGAGAAGCCTTCCGGCTGTTCAGCTGGCGGGTGCCCGAGGCCCGGCAGCAAAATTATTACGAAATGCTCATGACCCGGGAGGAGTATGCCAAGGAGACCAAGCTCTTCAACCTGGGGCCTCTGTTTATTCGCCGGTATAAAGAGATTTTCGAAAAACTGTTCCACGAGGACAAAAGCCTGACCCTGCGCCGGGGAGTCTGGGGCTACGTGCTGGGCGTGATAAGTACCCTGGCTTTTTACGGAGCCTACGGCTGGATTGCCTGGGCCACCATTGCCGGCGCCATCACCCTGGGGTCCATGACTATGTACGTGGCGGTATTCAAGCAGGGGCAATCGGCGATTGCGGCCAGTCTGAGCTCCATCGGGGGGATGTACGAGGATAACTTATATCTCTCGACCTTGTACGATTACCTGGATCAGCAGGTGGAGCGTCCGCCAGGACAGGCGGTGACCGGTCCGGATCCCAATCACGGCGTCCGGTTCGAAGGGGTGAGTTTCACCTATCCCGGCACCGACACCCGCGTGCTGGAGGATGTGACCTTTCACCTCCGGCCGGGCGAAAAACTGGCGCTGGTGGGGGAGAACGGCTCCGGCAAGACCACCCTGATTAAACTGCTCACCCGGTTGTACGAACCGAACAAGGGGCGGATTCTGCTGGATGGCCGGGATCTGCGGGAGTGGGAACCCGACGTGTTGCGCAAACGGATCAGTGTTATTTTTCAGGATTTCTCCCGCTACCAGCTCATCGTGGGGGAAAATATCGGAGTGGGGGACGTGGATCGTCTATCGGACGAGCATCACTGGGAACATGCGGCGGAAAAAGGGATGTCCGCCCCGTTCATCCGGCAAATGGAGCAGGGCTACCGAACCCAGCTGGGGAGATGGTTCGCGGACGGGAAAGAGCTCTCCGGCGGTGAATGGCAAAAAATCGCCCTCTCCCGGGCCTTCATGAAATCCGAGGCCCAGGTGGTGGTGCTGGACGAACCCACCTCGGCTATGGATGCGGAAGCGGAAGCCCGGATCTTCACCCGGGTACAGGAAATGGCGCCGCACCAGATGGCCATCCTGATATCCCACCGGTTTTCCACGGTGCGGATGGCGGACTACATTCTGGTGCTCAACAGCGGCAAGATTGTGGAACAGGGGACGCACGAGGAACTCATGGCCCTGGACGGCCGGTATGCTCATCTGTTTAAGCTCCAGGCCGCCGGGTACCAGTAAGCGCCCGGCGAACGCCCCGGGTCGGTGCCGGCCCCACCCGGTCGTTCAGGCTGCGATCTGGAACCAGTTGTGTTTTTCCATCCGGCGGAGTTCCTGTACGACCGCCTCCAAAATAAGATCGAGCCCTTTTTCACTGAGCTTCAGCCGGTCCATGAGGACCCGAACCTGCCGTTTATTTCGGACCGGGGCGTGGGTGAAACCAATTTCTGCCTGCTGGCAGAGGTAATTGGCAATGAACAGTGTCGCGGCCATGCGGATGGAATCCGCCGAGGCCGATTCCGGGGCATGATGATAGCCGATGGCCATCACCAGATCCACGGGGAGGTTCCAGTTGTTGGCCAGGGCCATGCCGATGTTGGTGTGGTCGAATCCGAACGCCTCGGTCTCCAGCCGCAGGAAGTCCCGTTGTTCCTCCCGGCTGCGTTGCAACACCCGGACAAAGTCCTGATGCAGAAATTGATCCTCCACAATGATGCCGATATTATGGAGCAGTCCCGCCGCGTACACGTCGTCCCCCCGCAGCGCTAATTCCCGCCGGTAGATAAACTTGGCGGCCAGGGCCACGGCCACGCTCTGTTTCCACAGCGCCAACCGTGAGTACCCGTGGATCACAGTATCGTCTGCAAACAATTCGGCCACCTTTTGATTCAAGGCCAGTTCTTTCACCACGTCGAAGCCCAGCAGGATCACGGCATCCTGCACTTCGCTGACCCCCCGGCGCCGGGAATAATACGCCGAATTGGCCCGCCGCAGAATCCGGCCGGTCAGGGGAGGGTCCAGTTCGATGACCTCCTTCAGGTCCTTTGCCGAAGAGTTGGGATCGTTAATGACCCGCACGATCTCGGTGACCACCCGCTCCACCGAGGAGATATAGGAGTTGTTGATCAGATCGTAGAGTTCCCGGTTTTTCTCTGGCTCCATGTTTCACCTTCGCGTCGTTCAGGTAAGGGTTGTCAGTTGGTGTTTGCAACAGAACCGCAGCCGGGGTCACCACCCAAAATTAGCGCTCAGCCGGATCGGCGAATGGGGCGGGCGCATGAGCAAGCGTGCGTCCTGGGATCCCCGGGCTGCCGCCCTCTCCGAATGACAAAAATTATGCCTGTCCATGATGGGTCCTGCTATCGCGCGGGTTCGCAGGCCGTCCCGGTCCGTCATACGATTCGCCGGATCGACCAGCCGGTCGAGTCCGGTGCCCGGCGGGTCGAACCGGAGGATTCGGTCCGGCCGGCGATTCCTGCCGGAGCCAAAATCGACTTGCTATGCGGATGGGCCGGTACTAAGTTTTACTTATCGCTTGTGTCGTATCATTCATCACGGAAATTTCGAATATTATAAATGCAGGGATGACGTTGAACCGGTTCCGGCCGGCAGCAGGTGCCGCCGGACGCCGGTGAGCAAACCAATACACTCGTCAGGTGACAGAGAAAGAGAAGCGAGGGGACTATGATCGGATTTAGAGCCGACGCGAGAGTGGCGAAATTATTTACCGGATTGTTGTTCATTCTTTTTACAAGCGGATGCATGGCACCGCCGGACGCTTCGCGGTACACCCTTCCCATGACTGACGGGTGGTACCTGCAATCCGCCGAGAGGGCGGGGGCCACCGGAGCAGATATCTCTCTCCCGGGATACGACACCGGAGGGTGGTACGCCACGGAGGTCCCCGGCACGGTTATGGCCGCGCTTATCAAAAACGGGGTGTACTCCGACATCTTTGTCGGGGAGAACCTGGAGAATATTCCCGGGGATCAGTTCCGGCAGGGATGGTGGTATCGCAAGGAATTTACCTTGGATCCGGACGGCAAGTCGGGAAATAGGCGGTTGATATTCCGGGGGATCAACTATGCCGCCGATATCTGGCTCAACGGCCGGCACATCGCTTCCGCCGACACGCTCCTGGGCGCTTTCCGGCAATTCGACGTGGATATCGCCGGGGCGGCGGAGCCGGGAACCAACGTGCTGGCCGTAGAGGTTTTCCCGCCGGAGCCCGGCGACTTTACCATTGGTTTCGTGGACTGGAATCCCCGGCCGCCCGACGCGAACATGGGGCTTTGGCGGGGCGTGGAATTGCGGCGGACCGGGGTCGTTTCCCTGGAACGGCCCTTTGTACGGACCGACCTGGATACGGAAACGCTAACCCACGCGGACCTGACTATTACCGCCGTGCTGGAGAATCACAGCGACCAGCCGGTGTCCGGAACCGTCACCGGCCGCATCGGGGATATCCGGCTTACCCGGTCCTACGCCCTGCAACCCCGGGAGCGCCGGCAGATCCGGTTTTCCCCGGAAGACCATCCCCAGCTGCGCATGCAGAACCCCCGGCTGTGGTGGCCGCACACCATGGGTGAACCCAATCTGTACACCCTCGAACTCGCCGTGTTGAACGGCGGCCGTCCCGGCGATGCCCGGTCCGTGACCTTCGGGATTCGCGAGGTGACGGATTATATGAACCCCGACGGCTACCGGGGATACAAAATCAATGGAAAGCCGATCCTGATTCGGGGCGGAGGCTGGGCGGATGACCTGCTCCTCCGGGAAGATCCGGATCGTCTGGAAGCCCAGGTGCGGTACACCAAGCTCATGAATCTGAACACCATTCGCCTGGAGGGTTTCTGGGGGAGCAGCCAGACCTTGTACGATCTGGCCGACCAGTACGGGATCCTGCTCATGGCCGGATGGAGCTGTCAATGGGAGTGGGAGGAATACCTGGGAGGGCCGACGGACCGGTTCGGCGGGGTGAGGACCGAAGACCAGATGAACCTGGTGGCCCGGTCTCTCAGTGACCAGGTGACCTGGCTGCGGAACCATCCCAGCATTTTCGTCTGGGTACTGGGCAGCGATATGCTGCCGCGGCCGGCCCTGGAGCGGAAGTACGATGCCCGGCTGGCCGTGGTCGATCCCACCCGGCCCACCCTGCGCTCCTGCGCGACGGCGGTCAGCGAGGTCACCGGGCCCACCGGCGTGAAAATGAACGGCCCCTATGACTATGTGACCCCCAACTACTGGTACGTGGATTCCACCCGGGGCGGCGCCTACGGGTTCAATACGGAAACCGGGCCCGGACCTCAGCCGCCGCCGCTGGAGAGCCTGAAAAAAATGATCCCGGAAGATCATCTCTGGCCCATCGACGACGTCTGGTATTACCACTGCGGGCGCAACGAATTCAACGATTTGGATTATTATCTGGACGCCTTTAACGCCCGGTACGGCCCGGCCCAATCGGTGGAAGAATTCGCCACGAAAGCCCAGGCTGCCAATTACGAGGCCATGCGGGCCATGTACGAAGCCTTCGGAGTGAATAAATTCCGGGCCACCGGCATCATCCAGTGGATGCTGAATTCCGCCTGGCCGGAACTGTTCTGGCAGCTCTACGATTATTACCTGATGCCCAACGGCGCTTTCTTCGGCGCCCAAACCGGCTCCCAACCCCTGAATATCGTCTATAATTACGGGGATCAGGATATCTACATGGTGAACGATACCCCCGGGGACGCGACCGGGTTGACCGCCCGCATCCGGGTGTTCGATCTCCGCTCCCGGGAGGTGTTCTCCAGTGACGTCCCGGTGGGCATGTCCGCCAACTCCTCCGGGAAGATCTTCGAAATGCCGGCACTCGCGGACGCGGGACCGGTCTATTTCCTGGACCTGTCGTTGCTGGACAAAGCGGGCATGACGGTCGGCGATAATTTTTACTGGCTCTCTGCGAAGGCGGATGTGCTGAATGATAAAGCGGCCACCTGGTACGTAACCCCCAACCGGGCCTATGCCGACTTCACGGCCCTCGATGATCTACCGGACGTCGCCCTGGACGGATCCTACCAAATCCGGCGCGCCGGCGGGGAGCGGGAAGTGCGGGTGGTGTTACGGAATCCCGGTGACACCATGGCCTTCTTCGTGGAGGTGAATCTCTACAGTGAGGAGAGCGGCCAGTCGATTCTCCCTGTCTACTGGGAGACCAATTACATCTCATTGCCGCCGGGGGCCCGCAAGGAGATCCGGGGCCGGTTTCCCGGAGAGGATGTGCCGGGGGAGACTCCGGCCGTGCGGATCAGCGGCTGGAACGTGCCGGCGGCAACTCTCTGACGGATGGAGGGCTGGGGCCACTTCTGATATTTCGGGAGCGATATGCTCCGGGGTGATCTCTGCAAAAGAATTCGTTTTCCGGGCAAGGGAAAACCGGTATATTGAATGAGTAAGTTCCAAATCCAGAGGGGAGGATGGTTATGCCGAAACGCCGTGAAGCCAAGAAAAAAATTCTGACGGTGCCGGGGCGGGGCAGACGATGGTTTGGGAAAAACAGACAGCAGGTGCGGTCCCAGGGAAAGAAAGGCCCCGGGAATTCTCCCAATAAAAAACCCAACGAATGAGGCCATAGATTCCGGTTTCCGGCTGGAGAGACCCTCTCTCCGGAAAGCGGCCTGTTAGAGCCGTTCACCCGTGATGATCGCTCGCCCGGGGGGATAGACTGCGCTCGGAGGGGCTCATGTATCTCCGTACTACCTATTGATCTTCTGTCCTTAATTACCGAATTTCAATAAAAACAAAAAGATAGGTCCCTTATGGCGCGTTTATACCCCATGCCCCGGCGAAAATTTCTTTCCTTGATGGGCACCTCGTTGTCCGCCGCTGCACTCGCCACTCCCGGCAGCGGGGGGAATCAGGTGCCCAATATTATGCTCTTGATCGCTGATGATGCCGGGTGGAATGACTTCGGGTGTTACGGGAATCCGTCCATTCGCACGCCCCACATCGACCGGATGGCGGAACAGGGCGTGCGGTTCACCAACGCCTTTGTCACAGCGCCCCAGTGCAGTCCCAGCCGTGCCAGCATCTGGACCGGGAAGTATGCCCACTCGACCGGTACCGAGGATTTGCACTCGCCACTCCCGGAAGATGAACAGATCCTGCCGGATTTGCTGCAGTCCGAACACTACTACTCAGGCAACGTGGGTAAATTACACCTGGGGAAGGCTGTCCGGAGTCAGTTTGACTATTACAGCCGGGACGTGGAAAACTGGGAGAAGTTCCTCCGCAACCGGCCCGCCAACCGACCCTTCCTCCTGGGGATTGGTTTTCACGAACCCCACCGGCCGTACCTGCGGGAGAAATTTCGCACCGGGTACGCAGCGGAGGAAACGCTGGTACCGGTTTATCTGCCCTCCGTACTTCAAGTCCAGAAGGACCTGGCCCGGTACTACACCGAGATCTCCCGGATGGACCGCCGGATCGGCAAACTGATGGCGTACCTGGAGTCGGAGAATCTCACGGAAAAGACGCTGGTGATCTTCTTCAGCGACCACGGACTCCCGTTTCCCCGGGCCAAGGGATTCTTGTACGATCCCGGGATCCGTACGCCGCTAATCATGCAGTGGCAGGGAACGATGGAACCGGGGATTCGGCGGGGACTGACCAGTCTGATTGACCTGGCGCCCACGCTTCTGGACCTGGTGGGACTCGATATCCCCACAGATCTACAGGGGCAATCCTTCCTGCCCCAGCTGATGGACGAGACGGCCGCGGGACGGTCCCGGATCTATTCCGAGCGTAACTGGCATGACCTGGACGATCATATCCGGTCGGTCAGAACGCCCCGGTACAAGTACATTCGCAATTATTATCCCTGGGAGCCCTATACGCTCCCGGCCGATGTGTACGGATCCCCGACCTTCAAGGCCATGCGTAAATTACGGAAAGCCGGAGAGCTCACCGAGGTCGAGCGGCAGATTTTTCTCTGGCCGCGGCCGGAAGAGGAGTTATATGATCTGGATAATGATCCCAACGAGTTTCACAACCTGGTGGGGGAAGCGGCGTACCAGGAGGTCCTGACCCGGTTACGGGCGGATGCGGGGAGCTGGGAAAACCGGACTCACGACGTCTCCCCGGCGAAACGGAAACCCAACCGGTACGATTACTGGAAACATGTGGAGATCAGCTAGGCGCCGGCCATTTCCTGTACATTTCCCTCAAATTTCCCTTGATTCACGTTGGATATTCTTTTAATTATTCAGGACTTTTTATATAACATACAGTACATGATGATTTGAGAAGAATTGAGGCGGAGAAGAGAATGTACAGAGCGCAACTGAAAAAGCGACGGTACTTTCGCGAGGCCCGTCAGGCGTTCGCGTTTGCTCCGGAAACAACCGCCCCGGGCCAGCCGGCTGATCCTGCAACTGCGGATCGCCGGATACAATGAACCGGTTCTGAAACCACAGAGCCACCGCAAGAAAGGATCGTCTATGTCACGTTACCTTCGTAGCTTCGTCATTGCCGGTTTGGTCGCTGTTCTCAGCGTTGCCGCCTGCAATAAAGAAACCACTCAACCGCAACAGGATCCCCTGGTGGGGACCTGGGCGTTATCCGATATGGAACAGACCATGGTGCTCAAAACCGCGGAGGATTACAGCCAGACGCTGGGTATTCCGCCGGGATACACCCTGGTTGACACCACCATTACCTGGAATATGTTCCAAATGCTGGGTGTGTCCCTGACGGTTGATCTGAAGGAAGACAATACCTTCAGTATGACCGGCAAACTGCCGGTTCCCAGTGACACCCTGGGGCAGTTGCCCTCGGTGCTGCAGCTGACCGATCAGGGGACGTGGAGCGCTGCCGAGGACATGAGCACCTTCACCATGCAGGGGAACCTTTACACTCTCGCCGGCCAGCTGACCTTGAATAACCAGGATAATCCGACCATGATCGGACTCGCTTATGCCGAATCCTCCCAGGATACGTTATTCTATCCGGTCGATCTGACCCAGGACGGAGTGCCGGATACGGTAGTCAGCCTTGTGCTGCAGGATTCCACCGCCACGACGCTGGGATTCACCAAGCAGTGAACCCGTTACGGGTATCGGGGAGACGAGCCGCCAAAGATCCGTCTCCCCGGTATTCAGTGATATATATTCGAAATACCCTAACTCTTAATTTCGGAGGGACGCTATGAGGCGTGTCATTGGTGGGCTGTTTACTGTTCTGCTCCTGTCCGGTACCGTATGGGCCGGGGGCATTGTCACCAACACCAACCAGAGTGCGGAATTCATCCGGCTGCTCAACCGGAATGCCTCCACGGCGCCGGACGCCGTCTATTACAACCCGGCCGGTATCATGCGCATGGCCGACGGGCTGCACCTGTACGTGAGCAATCAGACTATTACCCAGGATCGGAAGGTCATCGCCCATTTTCCCGCTCTGAACCGGGAGACATTCAACGGGGAAACCTCCGCGCTTTTGTTCCCGAATGTCTACGCGGCCTATAAAACCGGGAAACTGGCGGTGTCTGCCGGATTGATGCCCATCGGCGGCGGCGGCAGCGCCAAGTATCCTCATGGGTTGCCGTCCTTCGAGCTGCCGGTGGCCAGCCTGGTGGGATTACCCGCCGGATTGGTGAACCCGGCTCTGCAGCCCTACGGGGTTATCACCGGGTATTCCATGGATGCCAGCTTCGAGGGGTCATCCATTTATCTGGGCGGGCAGGTGAATGTGAGTTACGCCCTCTCCGATATGCTGGATCTGGCGGTGGGCGCCCGGTTGGTGTCGGCCAAGAATACGTACCAGGGATCCCTGGACAATGTGGTATTGAATGCCACCAACGGGCAGATCACCGGCGTGATCCCGAATATCGAAGTGGACGCGACCCAGACCGGCACCGGCTATACCGGTATCGTGGGAGTGAACGCCACGCCGGTGGAGGGCTTGAACATCGGCGTCCGGTATGAACTGTTGACCAAACTACAGGTGACCAACGATACCAAAGAGGACGGAACGACGGCACTGGTGGAGGGCGGGATGTTTCCCGATGGCGCCAAAACCAATGCGGACATTCCGGCCACCCTGGCCCTGGGCGCGGCCTATCAGGTGTTCCCCCGGCTGAAAGCCCATGCCGGCTTTACCTATTTCTTCAACAAGGACGCCAATTGGGACGGCCTGCAAAAGTACGTGAATAATGGGAGCGAATACGGCCTGGGACTGGAGTACAATGCGGCCGGAAATCTTTGGCTCAGCGCCGGCGTCCTCCAGTCAAAACTGGGCGCCAAGGACAGCTACCAGAGCGATCTGAATTACGCCCTGGACGCCAACTCCATCGGGGGAGGGGCCGCCTACCAATTCGACTCCGGACTGGCCGTGAGCGTGGGCGTGCTGCACTCTTTTTATCTCCAGGGACAGAATGCCGAAAGCATTCCCAGTCTGAAGCAGGAGTATGAGAAATCGGCGACGGTCATCTCGGCCGGAATCCGGTACGCTCTGCCGTAACCGGAAACGGAAGCATCTCTCCGGTTGAAGGGGGACACCCCGCACCGGAGAGATCCGGCGGCGCTATTCCCGGAAGTACGTTGCACCGTGGAACCGAACCCTTGCTTGCCTTTTTCGGCGGGAATCCATGCTGACGGATTCCCGCCTCTATTTCATTGCGACCCGCCGGCAGTGCGGATGTAAGTTGTTTCATCTCTGCCGGGACTCTAATTTGAAAAGCAAAGCCAGCGATTCGACTCGCAAGATCACGAGAAAACTTATGCTTGCCCTGATTCCACCACAGCCCACATTTTGGCCCCGGGTTCGAAGGACCGGTAAAGAGGGGCAGGGGACATGAGTCACGGGTGTGATCTGCCGCACTGTACCCTGGAGCGACACGGCGATCAGGCCCGGTGTATTCTGCACCTGGAAGACCAAACCAAAGATCCGGCCTTGTTCGAAGAGATCCTGCAGGAGCGCATCCGGGAGAAGGGGCATGAGTTCAACCAGGTGTATTTTCCGGAGGTGTACAGGATAACCGCCGATATCGGGAGCCGGGTCCGGTTTCTCAAGTGCCGGTTCCCCAAGGGCCTGGAAGCGGACAAACGGGTATTCGGCGCCCAGGTCAGTATGGAATATTGTGTCTTCGAAGGGCCTGTGTCCCTCCAGCATTGCCATTTTGAGCAGGATCTCCTCTGCATCGGCAATACCTTTCACTCCTCCCTCTCCTGGTACGGAACCGGCTTTCACGGCAACACTTACTTCGGCTTCGATGATTTCCGGCAGGGAGCCAATTTTTACCGGACCAATTTTCTGGCGGAGAAGCGTTTCGTATTCCGGAACTGCCGGATGGGATACTCCCTGTTTCATAACACCGATATCGATCACATGGAATTTATTCTCTGCGAGTGGCACCGGTCCTACGTGCTGGCCGAAGAACAGTATGATTTCCGGATAGAAACCGCGTTCGGAGCCATGGGGATCCCGGATACCTATATTCACCGGTTCCTGAGCCGGCTGCACTCGCACCTGGGCAGATCGGATCTGATCCCGCGTACCTTCTTCCCCCGGCAATACCGGCGGCAAAAGCGGATCCGGCAGGAGGAGGGCGCCCTGTACCTGGTCCACGGCGGCTGGAACGATCTCCTCATGGCGGAGGACACCTATCGCAAACTGCGGCTGACCTATTCCCGGCAGGGAGAACCGGAGATCGCCGGCGAGTTCTTTTACCGGGAGCGGGTTGCCCGGCGGCGGCAGCGCAAGCCGTTCCGGCGGATCTGGGAGTATTGTACCCAGGAAGTCCTGTTCGGCTACGGCGAACGGCCGCTGAACGTCCTTTTGAACAGCGGGCTGGTGATTTTCCTGTTTACCCTGATCTATTCCCGATCCGAGGCCCTGTATCACGGCGCTTCCCGGAGTTTCGATTTCCTCTCGGCGCTCTACTTCAGCGTAGTGACCTTCACCACGCTGGGATACGGGGATTATCATCCCGAATCATGGCTCCGGTTCCTGGCGGCGTTCGAGGCCCTGCTGGGAGCTGTCTTCATCGCCCTGTTGATCGTGACTCTGAGCCGGAAACTCATCCGGTAATATTTCTCGCCTACCTGTCCCTGCCGCTTCAGGCCCACTTCGGCGCTTGAGACCGATAGCGTTCCCAGGTCCTCTACCCGGAGGGGTAACCAATCTCCCAGGAGAAATCAGCGAATAACCGATCCCAGCCGGCCGGTCATGCTCCCGGTGAGAAAACAGTTAACTCCCGCCCATGAAATTTTTATATTCGGCAGATGCAAACGACCGGGGGACGGAGACACCGGAGAAGGGCGGACCATGGAGAGGGTACGCCGACCGGGAATTCCCGTGGAACAGTGCGGAATGGATCGGAACCTGAGATGGCGACGGAGATCGGGAATGCGTAATTATCTGATAGTGGCATTGGGCGCCGGGTTGGGTGGGACGGCCCGGTACGGGCTGTCCAGGGTGGTGCAATCTGTTTTTCCCCCCAACTTCCCCTACGGGACGCTGGCGGTGAATCTGGTGGGAAGTTTTCTGCTGGGGATGATCATGTATCTGTTTGACGCGGAGGTGCTCATCCGGCCGGAAACCCGGCTCTTTTTTGCCGTTGGGTTCTGCGGGGCCTTGACCACGTTTTC
>Ga0209918_1000827_pt1 | contig 18729 bp, 25 predicted proteins | sample SalPonD_shore_MG_FD_185712 | JGI IMG/M metagenome (GOLD analysis project Ga0209918, IMG submission 185712) | Salt pond soil microbial communities from South San Francisco under conditions of wetland restoration - Salt Pond MetaG... | ecosystem: Environmental > Aquatic > Marine > Intertidal zone...
GGAAACCCACCTGGGCTGGGCCGCCAAGGGCCTGGGCCGCAAGATCGGCAACATGCTCGCCGCCCAGACCGCAGTGGCTGAAATCCGCAAGTACCTGGAGGCCATTTACAACAGCAGCGGCAAGAAGGAAGACATCAAGTCATTGAGTGACGAGGAAGTGCTGGCCCTGGCCGCGAACCTGAAGGAAGGCGTGCCCATGGCAACGCCGGTGTTCGACGGCTGCGGCGAGGACGAGATCCGGCGCATGCTGGAGCTGGCCGATCTGCCCCAGTCCGGGCAGACCACGCTATGCGACGGCCGCACCGGTGATTCCTTCGACCGGCCGGTCACCGTGGGTTACATGTACATGCTCAAGCTGAACCATCTGGTGGATGACAAGATGCATGCCCGTTCCACCGGGCCGTACAGCCTGGTCACCCAGCAGCCGCTGGGCGGCAAGGCCCAGTTCGGCGGCCAGCGTTTCGGGGAAATGGAGGTCTGGGCCCTGGAGGCCTACGGCGCCGCCTACACCCTGCAGGAAATGCTCACGGTCAAGTCGGACGATGTCAACGGACGTACCAAGATGTACAAGAACATCGTCGACGGCGACCATCACATGGAGGCCGGCATGCCGGAATCCTTCAACGTGCTGCTCAAGGAAATCCGTTCCCTGGGTATCGATATCGAGCTGGAGCAGGAATGATCAGCGCGACAGCAGGCACCATACGTTCTTCCTTACGGAGGTATGAACCTTGAAAGACTTACTCAAGCTTCTGAAACAGCAGGGACAGACTGAAGAATTCGATTCCATCTCGATTGGTCTCGCTTCTCCCGAGAAGATCCGGTCCTGGTCCTTCGGTGAGGTGAAAAAACCCGAAACCATCAATTACCGCACTTTCAAACCGGAGCGGGACGGCCTGTTCTGCGCCAAGATTTTCGGCCCGGTGAAGGACTACGAATGCCTGTGCGGCAAGTACAAGCGCCTCAAGCACCGCGGCGTGGTGTGCGAGAAATGCGGCGTGGAGGTGACCCTGTCCAAGGTGCGCCGCGAGCGCATGGGGCATATCGAGCTGGCCAGCCCGGTGGCCCACATCTGGTACCTGAAGTCGCTGCCGTCCCGCATGGGCCTGCTCCTGGACATGACCCTGCGCGAGATCGAGCGGGTCCTGTACTTCGAGGCCTATGTGGTCATCGAGCCGGGCATGACCCAGCTCGAGCGCGGCCAGCTGCTCACCGAGGAGGGCTACCTGGAAGCCATCGAGCAGTACGGCGACGAATTCGACGCCAAGATGGGCGCCGAGGCCATCCATGAGCTGCTGCGCTCCATCGATATCGACGCCGAGGTTGCGGAACTGCGCCAGGAAATCCCGCAGACCAATTCCGAGACCAAGCTGCGCAAGCTGTCCAAGCGCCTGAAGCTGCTGGAGGCCTTCCACCATTCCGGCAACAAGCCGCAGTGGATGGTGCTGGAAGTCCTGCCGGTGTTGCCGCCGGAGCTGCGCCCCCTGGTACCCCTGGATGGCGGCCGCTTCGCCACCTCCGATCTGAACGATCTGTACCGGCGGGTCATCAACCGCAACAACCGTTTGAAGCGGCTGCTGGACCTGAATGCGCCGGACATCATCGTGCGCAACGAGAAGCGCATGCTGCAGGAAGCGGTGGACGCCCTGCTGGACAACGGCCGCCGCGGCCGTGCCATTACCGGCACCAACAAGCTGCCGCTCAAGTCCCTGGCCGACATGATCAAGGGCAAGCAGGGCCGCTTCCGCCAGAACCTGCTGGGCAAGCGCGTGGACTATTCCGGCCGTTCCGTCATCGTGGTCGGCCCGACCCTGAAGCTGCACCAGTGCGGTCTGCCCAAGAAGATGGCCCTGGAGCTGTTCAAGCCCTTCATCTTCAGCAAGCTGGAGCGCCGCGGCCTGGCCACCACCATCAAGGCGGCCAAGAAGCTGGTGGAAAAGGAAGGGCCCGAGGTCTGGGACGTGCTGGAAGAGGTGATCCGGGAACATCCGGTCATGCTCAACCGCGCGCCGACCCTGCATCGTCTGGGTATCCAGTCTTTCGAGCCGGTGCTCATCGAGGGCAAGGCCATACAGCTGCACCCGCTGGTCTGCACCGCCTTCAACGCCGACTTCGACGGTGACCAGATGGCCGTGCACGTGCCCCTGTCCCTGGAGGCACAGCTGGAAGCACGCACCCTGATGATGTCCACCAACAACATCCTGTCCCCGGCCAACGGCGAGCCCATCATCGTTCCCACCCAGGACGTGGTGCTGGGCCTGTATTACATGACCCGCGAATCGGCCGGGGCGAAGGGCACCGGCATGCGTTTCGCCGATATCGACGAGGCGCACCGCGCCTACGAGAGCGGCGCCGTCAGCATCCACGCCAAGATCACCGTGCGTATCGACACCACGGAGGTGGACGAGGAGGGCAACGGTACCCCCGTGCGCAAGCGCGTGGAAACCACCGTCGGCCGTGCCCTGTTGTCCCGGCTGCTGCCCGAGGGCATGCCCTTCGAAATGGTCAACCAGGCCATGACCAAGAAGGCCATTTCCAAGCTCATCAACACCTCGTACCGCAACCAGGGCCTGAAGGCCACGGTGGTGTTCTCCGACCGGCTCATGTACACCGGCTTCTACTATTCCACCAAGGCGGGCGTGTCCTTCGGCCTGGAGGACATGGAGGTGCCGGTGGAAAAGGGCGGTATCATCAGCAAGGCCGAGGAGCAGGTGAAACAGTTCGAGCAGCAGTACACCTCCGGCCTCATTACTGACGGCGAGCGCTACAACAAGGTGGTGGACATCTGGTCCCATACCAATGACCAGGTGGCCAAGGCCATGATGGACAAGCTGGGCGTGGACGATGTTACCGGTCCCGACGGGAAAACCGTCACGCAGCCGTCCTTCAACTCCATCTTCATGATGGCCGATTCCGGCGCCCGCGGTTCCGCCGCACAGATCCGGCAGCTCGCCGGCATGCGCGGCCTCATGGCCAAGCCGGACGGCTCCATTATCGAGACGCCGATCACGGCCAACTTCCGCGAGGGCCTGGACGTCCTGCAGTACTTTATTTCCACCCACGGCGCCCGCAAGGGCCTGGCCGACACGGCGCTGAAGACCGCCAACTCCGGCTACCTGACCCGGCGCCTGGTGGACGTGGCCCAGGATCTGGTGGTAACCGAGGAGGACTGTGGTACCGACAGCGGCATGACCCTGGGTTCCCTCATCGAGGGCGGCGACGTGGTCGAACCCCTGCACGAACGCGTCCTCGGCCGGACCCTGGCCAGGGATGTGCTGAAGCCGGGTTCCGACAAGGACGTGCTCATTCCCGCCGGCACCCTGCTGGACGAGCGTTGGGTGGAGCTGATGGACGAGAAGGGCATCGACGAGGTGGTGGTGCGTTCCCCCATTACCTGCGACACCCGCTACGGCGTCTGCGCCGGCTGCTACGGCCGCGATCTGGGCCGCGGGCACCGTGTCAACATCGGCGAGGCCGTGGGCGTGGTTGCCGCCCAGTCCATCGGCGAGCCGGGCACGCAGCTGACCATGCGTACCTTCCATATCGGCGGTGCGGCGTCCCGGGCAGCCGCGGTCAGCAACATCGAGGTCAAGTACGGCGGGACCCTGAAATTCCACAATATCAAGCTGTTGGAACAGGAAACCGGAAATCGCATCGTCATTTCCCGCTCCGCCGAGGTGGCCCTGCAGGACGATATCGGTCGCGAGCGCGAGCGCTACAAGGTGCCCTACGGCGCCGTCCTGAAATTCAATGACGGTGACATGGTCAAGGCCGGGCAGCAGATCGCCAATTGGGATCCCCATACCCACCCGGTCATCGCCGAGGTCAAGGGCAAGGTACAGTTCAGCGACATTACCGAGGGCGTGACCGTCAGCCGTACCACCGACGAAATCACCGGCCTTACCAACGTGGTGATCATGGATCCCAAGCAGCGTCCCGGCAGTGCCAAGGATATGCGCCCTGTGGTCAAGCTGGTGGACGAGAAGGGCAAGGAAGTGACCATCCCGGGCACCGACATGCCTGCCCACTATCCGTTGCCGCCGCGGGCGGTTATCACCGTCGAGGACGGCGACGAGATCAAGGTGGGCGACGTTATCGCCAGGCTGCCGCAGGAATCCCTGAAAACCCGCGACATCACCGGCGGTCTGCCCCGCGTGGCGGACCTGTTCGAGGCGCGCAAGCCCAAGGATCCGGCCATCTTGGCGGAGATCACCGGCACCGTGAGCTTCGGCAAGGACACCAAGGGCAAGCAGCGCCTGGTGATTACCGACAGCGACGGCGACCAGTACGAGGAGCTCATTCCCAAGTGGCGCCACATCAACGTGTTCGAGGGCGAGCATGTGGAGAAGGGCGAGGCCGTGGTGGACGGGCCGCCCACGCCCCACGACATCCTGCGCCTCATGGGTGTCCATGCCCTGGCCACCTACATCGTCAACGAGATCCAGGAGGTCTACCGCCTGCAGGGCGTGAAGATCAACGACAAGCATATCGAGGTCATCGTCCGGCAGATGCTGCGCAAGGTGGAAATCGCCGAACCCGGCGATACCGGCCTGCTCAAGGGCGAGCAGCTGGAACGGGCCCGGGCCCTGGAGGTCAACGAGGAAATGGAGGCCCAGGACAAGACCCCGGCGGAATTCGAGCCGGTGCTGCTGGGTATCACCAAGGCCTCGCTGTCGACGGATTCCTTCATTTCCGCCGCCTCCTTCCAGGAGACCACCCGGGTCCTGACCGAGGCCAGCGTCAACGGCAAGCATGACGATTTGCGCGGGCTCAAGGAGAACGTCATCGTAGGCCGGCTGATCCCGGCGGGTACCGGCCTGGCCTACCATACCGAGCGCCGCCGCCAGCGGCTGGAGGGAGCCCAGGAGGGCGAGGGCCTGACGCCGCAGCAGGCCGAGGAAGCCATGGCCCTGGCCGCCGAGGAACTGGCCGCCGAGGAAACGGCCCAGGATCCGCAGACCCCGGACACGGCCAGCGGCTGATTCGGGACTCGATGCTCGGGATTCGGGGCTCGCAACGGAGTCCCGGGTCCCGGCCGACCCGGCGTCATACCCCGGCTGCTAGAGTGGATTTTTATGCCCTCCGGAAGGCCCCGGCCGCGTAGCGGCCCGGGGGCTCTGTCCGGCGCCTGACTCCGGCCCTCCCTGGAGCCCGCGGGAGAGTGGAAAGGATCCCCGTCAGAAACTCTTGTGGCTAGTAGCTAGTGGCTTATAGCTTTGTTTCTGATAAGTCCTTGACAGCCTAGGAAATAAAGCAATAAAATCCCGCCTCTTAATGACAGGCCGGAGAACTCCGGCCTGTCATTATTTTTCGCGCCCAGGAAACCCGGCGGCAGGGACGAGGAACCCGACTGCGGCAACTCCTGGGCATCGTTTATCCACCGGCAACTCACTGATCGTACTGTCCCGGGCCCCGGGGCGGGTGTAAGTATTCACTGAGGACCGGTCACAGCGCACAGATTGCACCGAACAGACAGGTATACATGGCTACGATCAACCAACTGGTACGCAAACCCCGCAAACGCCAGCATGCCAAGAGCAACGTGCCGGCCCTGCAGGGCTGCCCGCAGAAACGCGGCGTGTGCACGCGTGTCTATACTACTACGCCGAAGAAGCCGAACTCGGCCCTGCGCAAGGTCGCCCGTGTCAGGCTGACCAACGGCCATGAAGTCACCACCTATATCGGCGGTGAAGGCCATAACCTACAGGAACACTCGGTGATCCTGATCCGCGGCGGCCGCGTCAAGGACTTGCCCGGTGTTCGTTACCACACCGTGCGCGGCACCCTGGATACCTCCGGCGTCAGCGATCGTCGCCAGGGGCGTTCCAAGTACGGCGCCAAGCGCCCGAAGTCCTGAGGTAGCAAGCCATGTCACGCCGCAGAGTTGCTGAAAAACGTGAAATCCTGCCGGACCCCAAATACGGGAACAAGGTCCTGGCCAAGTTCATCAATATGGTTATGCGCAACGGCAAGAAGTCTATTGCCGAGCAGATCGTGTACGGCGCCCTGGACGAGATGCAGAGCAAGGGGAAGCCGGATCCCCTGGAGGCCTTCAAGACGGCGCTGGACAACGTGCGCCCGGTGGTCGAGGTCAAGTCCCGCCGCGTCGGCGGCGCGACCTACCAGATCCCGGTGGAAGTGCGCCCTGAACGCAGCATGACCCTGGCCATGCGCTGGCTGGTGGACGCCGCCAAGAACCGCGGCGAGAAGAAGATGGGCCTGCGCCTGGCCGGCGAACTGCTGGATGCGGCGGAGAATCGCGGTACCGCGATCAAGAAGCGTGAGGATACCCATCGGATGGCGGAGGCCAACAAGGCCTTCTCCCATTACCGCTGGTAAGACACGGACAACCGAAACAGACGTTTATATTTTTTAGAGAGCATACGTGGCAAGAGCAACCCCAATCGAACGCTATCGCAACATCGGCATCATGGCCCATATTGATGCCGGTAAGACGACGACGACTGAGCGTATCCTTTATTACACCGGTATCTCGCACAAGATCGGCGAGGTGCACGACGGTGCCGCAATCATGGACTGGATGGAGCAGGAGCAGGAGCGCGGCATCACCATTACCTCTGCCGCCACCACCTGTTTCTGGCAGGGCATGGCGCAGCAGTTCCCGCAGCATCGCATCAACATCATCGATACTCCCGGCCACGTGGACTTCACTATCGAGGTGGAACGTTCCCTGCGCGTGCTGGACGGTGCCTGTGCGGTGTTCTGCGCCGTGGGCGGCGTGGAACCCCAGTCCGAGACGGTCTGGCGCCAGGCCAACAAGTACGAAGTACCGCGCATGGCCTTCGTCAACAAGATGGATCGCGCCGGCGCCAACTTCCTGCGCGTGGTGGAACAGATCAAGCAGCGTCTGGGTGCCTTCCCGGTACCCATCCAGCTGCCCATCGGGGCCGAGGACCAGTTCCAGGGCATCGTCGACCTGGTCAAGATGAAGGCCATCTACTGGAGCAACGAGAATTTCGGCCTGACCTTCGAGGAGAAAGAGATCCCCGAGGACATGCAGGAGCTCTGCCAGGAGTGGCGCGAGCACATGCTCGAGGCCGCGGCCGAGGCCAACGAGGAGTTGATGAACGCCTATCTGGAGAGCGGCGATCTGACCGAAGAGCAGATCAAGCAGGGCCTGCGCATGCGTACCCTGGCCAATGAGATCGTACCCGCCCTGTGCGGTTCCGCCTTCAAGAACAAGGGTGTACAGGCCCTCCTGGACGCCGTCATTGAGTTCATGCCCTCCCCCACCGAAGTCAAATCCATCCGCGGTATCCTCGACGACAAGCATGAAACCGAGGAAGCACGCCATCCTTCCGATAGTGAACCCTTCGCCGCCCTGGCCTTCAAGATTGCCACCGATCCTTTCGTCGGCAACCTGACCTTCTTCCGCGTCTATTCCGGCGTGCTGAAATCCGGCGACACCGTCTATAACCCGGTGAAGGACAAGAAGGAGCGCATCGGGCGCATCCTGCAGATGCACTCCAACAGCCGCGAGGAAATCAAGGAAGTGCGCGCCGGCGATATCGCCGCCGCCGTCGGCCTCAAGGATGTCACCACCGGCGATACCCTGTGTGACATTAATAAGGTCATTACCCTGGAACGCATGGAATTCCCGGATCCGGTCATCGCCGTGGCGGTGGAACCCAAGACCAAGGCCGACCAGGAAAAGATGGGCGTGGCCCTGGGCAAGCTGGCCCAGGAGGATCCGTCCTTCCGCGTGCATACCGACGAGGAATCCGGCCAGACCATCATCTCCGGTATGGGCGAGCTGCACCTGGAGATCATCGTCGACCGCCTGAAGCGGGAATTCAAGGTCGAGGCCAACGTGGGCAAGCCGCAGGTGGCCTACCGCGAGACCATCCGCAAGATTGTGGAAAAGGCGGAAGGCAAGTTCATCCGCCAGTCCGGCGGTCGCGGCCAGTACGGCCACGTGCTCCTGAAGCTGGAGCCGCAGGAGCCGGGCACCGGATACGAGTTCATCAACGAGATCGTGGGCGGCGCTGTGCCCAAGGAATACATCTCCGCCGTGGACAGGGGCATACAGGAACAGATGACCAACGGCATCGTCGCCGGTTACCCCGTGGTGGACGTCAAGGTAACGCTGTACGACGGTTCCTATCACGAGGTTGACTCCAGTGAAATGGCGTTTAAGATCGCCGGCTCCATGGGTTTCAAGGAAGGCGCCGCCAAGGCGAGTCCCGTCCTCCTCGAACCCGTCATGAAAGTGGAAGTGGTAACCCCCGAAGACTACCTGGGCGCTGTGACCGGTGACCTCAACCGGCGCCGCGGCATGCTCCAGAACACCGAGGATTCCCCGGCCGGGAAGATCATCCGGGCCGAAGTCCCCCTGTCGGAAATGTTCGGCTATGCCACCGATTTGCGTTCGGCGACCCAGGGGCGGGCCACGTACACCATGGAATTCGGTAAATATAACCAGGTGCCTCCGAATATCGCAGAGGGCATTATCAGTAAAAACCAATAAACCAGCATGAGGTAAAGAGTTGTGTCCAAGGCAAAATTCGAGCGCAAGAAACCGCATGTAAACGTCGGCACGATCGGTCACGTGGACCACGGCAAGACGACGCTGACGGCGGCGATCACGAAGATCATGTCGGAGAAATTCGGCGGCGAGGCACGTTTGTACGACCAGATCGACAACGCGCCGGAAGAGAAGGCGCGCGGCATCACGATCGCGACGGCGCACGTGGAGTACGAGTCGGACAAGCGTCACTACGCGCACGTGGACTGTCCGGGCCACGCGGATTACGTGAAGAACATGATCACGGGCGCGGCGCAGATGGACGGCGCGATCATGGTGGTGAGTGCGGCGGACGGTCCGATGCCGCAGACGCGGGAGCACATTCTGCTGGCGCGGCAGGTGGGCGTGCCGTACATCGTGGTGTACCTGAACAAGGCGGACCAGGTGGATGACGCGGAGCTGCTGGAGCTGGTGGAGATGGAAGTGCGGGAACTGCTGGACGCGTACGACTTTCCGGGCGAGGACACGCCGGTGACGACGGGTTCGGCGCTGAAGGCGCTGGAGGGCGACACGAGCGAGATCGGCATTCCGTCGATCGAGAAGCTGGTGGCGTCGATGGACGATTATATTCCGGTGCCGGAGCGCCCGGTGGACCAGCCGTTCCTGATGCCGATCGAGGACGTCTTCAGTATCTCGGGCCGCGGCACGGTGGTCACGGGCCGCGTGGAGCGCGGGAAGATCAAGGTCGGCGAGGAAATCGAGATCGTGGGCATCAAGCCGACGCAGAAGACGACGTGCACGGGCGTGGAGATGTTCCGCAAGCTGCTGGACGAGGGCGAGGCGGGCGACAACGTGGGCGTTCTGCTGCGTGGCACGAAGCGTGACGAGGTGGAGCGCGGCCAGGTACTGTGCAAGCCGGGCAGCATCACGCCGCACACGAAGTTCGAGTGCGAGGTGTACGTATTGAGCAAGGACGAGGGCGGCCGCCACACGCCGTTCTTCAACAACTACCGTCCGCAGTTCTACTTTCGGACGACGGACGTAACGGGAGCGGTGACGCTGCCGGAGGGCACGGAGATGGTGATGCCCGGAGACAACGTAAAGATGACAGTGGAGCTGATATCGCCGATCGCGATGGAAGAGGGCGTACGCTTCGCCATTCGCGAGGGCGGCCGCACCGTCGGTGCCGGTGTCGTCTCCAAGGTCATAGAGTAAACGGAAATGGCAGAGCAACAGGTCATACGCATACGCCTCAAGGCTTTCGATCACCGGCTGATCGATCAGTCGACCCGGGAGATCGTGGAAACCGCGCGCCGCACCGGTGCGCAGGTGAAAGGGCCTATTCCTCTGCCCACGAAAAAGGAACGTTACACGTTGCTGGTGTCGCCGCACGTCAACAAGGACGCGCGCGACCAGTACGAGATCCGTACCCACAAGCGGCTGATGGACATCGTCAATCCCACGGACAAGACCGTGGACGCACTGATGAAACTGGACCTGGCCGCCGGCGTGGATGTGCAGATCAAACTGAGCTAAAACATGAACCACGGAGAACACGGAGATCACGGAGAAAAGCAGATGAATATGTCTGAACATATTTTTTTGCTCCGTGTCCTCCGTGCTCTCCGTGGTTAACGGTAAAGAATTGAAGAAGCCGATATGAGCATTGGAATCGTAGGGCGCAAACGCGGCATGACCCGGGTCTTCACGGACCAGGGCGACTCCGTGCCCGTCACCGTGATCGAGGCGACCCCGAGCCGGGTAACCTGCCTGCGGGATGCCGAGACCGACGGTTACCGCGCCGTGCAGGTAGCCTGGGGCGACAAGCGCCGCAACCTGATCAACAAGCCGGCGGCGGGCAACCTGGCCAGGGCCGAGGTGGAAACGGCCGAGGGCCTGCTGGAATTCCGGCTGGAAGAAGGCGACAACGTCGACCTCGCGCCCGGCGCCGAGATCAAGGTGGATATTTTCAAGGACGGCCAGAAAGTGGACGTCTCCGGCACCACTATCGGCAAGGGCTTCGCCGGTGCCATCAAGCGCCATCATTTCAGCGGCCAGCGCACCACCCATGGCAACTCCCGCGCCCACCGCGCGCCGGGTTCCATCGGTCAGTGCCAGACGCCGGGACGTGTGCTCAAGGGCAAGCGCATGGCCGGCCAGCTCGGCAACGTCAAGCGCACCACCCAGAACCTGGAAGTGGTACGCGTGGACGCGGAACGCAACCTGCTGCTGATCCGGGGCGCGGTCCCCGGCGCCAAGGGCGGCCGGGTCATTATCACACCCGCCGTCAAGGCCGGAACGCAGGAGTAGGCGTCATGGATCTGAAACTGCACCAGAGCGGCAACAAGAAGGCGGGCAAGCTGTCCGTCTCCGATGCCGTCTTCGCGGCACCCTACAACGAGGCGCTGATCCACCAGGTTCTGAACGCCTATACCACCCGCGCCAGGGCCGGCACCCGGTCCCACAAGACCCGGGCCGAGGTCCGGGGCGGCGGCAAGAAACCGTGGCGGCAGAAGGGTACCGGTCGTGCCCGCGCAGGCACCAACCGCAGTCCCATCTGGCGCGGCGGCGGCATCACCTTTGCGGCCAAACCGAAAGACTATCGCGTCAAGGTAAACAGGAAGATGTACCGCGGCGCCATCCGTTCCATCCTGTCGGAACTGGCGCGCCAGGAGCGGCTGAGCTGCATCGACGAATTCACCGTCGACGAGCCGAAGACGAAGAAGGCGAAAGAGGTACTGGCCGGCATGGGGCTGGAGGAGACGCTGATCATCACGGACGCGCTGACCGAGAACGCGTTCCTGGCAACCCGCAACCTGCCCCGGGTGGACATCATCGATATGGCCGAGATCGATCCCTATACGCTGATCGGCTTTAACAACGTCCTGATCACCAAGGCGGCCGTGGAAAAGATGGAGGCGTGGCTGGCATGAGCAGCGTACAGAGCAAACAGGAAAAGCTGATGCGGATCCTGCTGGAGCCGCGTGTCACGGAGAAAAGCACCATGCTCGCGGACAAGAACCGCCAGTACGTGTTCCGCGTGGAGAAGTCCGCCACCAAGCCGGACATCAAGCAGGCCGTCGAGCTGATGTTCGAGGTCGAGGTGGAGTCGGTGCAGGTGTGCAACGTCAAGGGCAAGGTCAAGGCCTTCCAGCAGACCGTGGGCCGGCGCTCCGACTGGAAGAAGGCCTATGTAAAGTTGAAACCCGGCTTCGACATCGATTTCGTCGGGGCCTGAGGAAGTACCGTCATGGCATTACAAAAACCAAAACCGATTACCCCCGGCCGGCGCGGCATGGTCAAGGTGGTGACGCCCGATCTGTACAAGGGCGAGCCCCACGCGCCGCTGGTGGAAAAACAGAGCAAGCGGTCGGGCCGCAATAACAACGGCCATATCACCGTCCGTCATCGCGGCGGCGGCGCCAAGCAGCGCTATCGCGTCATCGACTTCAAGCGCGACAAGGACGGTATACCGGCCACGGTGGAGCGGATCGAATACGATCCCAACCGCACCGCGAACATTGCCCTGTTGCTGTATGCGGACGGCGAGCGGCGCTACATCGTCGCTCCCAACGGCGTGAAGCCCGGTACGAAGCTGCAGTCCGGCGTGGACGCCAGCATCGAGGCCGGCAACTGTCTGCCGCTGCGGAACATCCCGGTCGGCACCAACGTGCACTGCGTGGAACTGAAGCAGGGCGCGGGCGCGCAGCTGGCCCGGAGCGCCGGTTCCAGCGTGCAGCTGGTGGCGCGCGAGGGCGGCTATGCCACCCTGCGCCTGCGCTCCGGCGAAATGCGCCGGGTGCCCATACAGTGCAAGGCCACCGTCGGCGAGGTCGGTAATTCGGAACATTCCCTGCGCAAGCTGGGCAAGGCCGGCGCCAAGCGCTGGCGCGGCGTGCGCCCGACGGTTCGCGGTGTCGCCATGAACCCGGTGGATCATCCCCACGGTGGCGGCGAGGGCAAGACCTCCGGCGGGCGGCATCCGGTTTCTCCCTGGGGCCGGCCGACCAAGGGCTACAAGACGAGAAAGAACAAGCGCACGAGCGGCATGATTGTGCGCAAGCGGAAAGTGTAACGGAGGTCACGTGGCAAGATCGATCAAGAAAGGGCCGTTTGTGGACCACCATCTGGTACAGAAGGTGGACAAGGCCGTTACCAACAACGACAAGCGGCCGATCAAGACCTGGTCGCGGCGCTCGATGATCCTGCCGGAAATGGTCGGCCTGACTATCGCCGTGCACAACGGGCGCGATCACATGCCGATCTTCATTACGGAAAACATGGTCGGGCACAAGCTGGGTGAATTCGCGGCTACCCGCACGTTCCGCGGCCACGCGGCCGACAAGAAGACCAGGTAAGGATGAATCGGGATATGTCCACGTCAGCAACATTGAAATACGCACGGCTGTCGCCGCAGAAAGCGCGGCTGGTGGCCGATCAGATCCGCGGCAAAACCGTGGAACAGGCGCTGAACATACTGACCTTCAGCAACAAGAAATCTGCGGCTGTGGTGAAGAAACTGCTGGAGTCGGCCATTGCCAACGCCGAGCACAATGACGGCGCCGACATCGACGAGCTGAAGGTGACCGAGATTTTCATCAACCAGGGACCGACCCTGAAGCGGCTGCGCCCCCGGGCGCGCGGTCGCGCGGACAGAATACTCAAACCCACCGCCCACCTCACCGTGACGGTGGCGGAACCGGAAAAGGCGGACTAGGCATGGGACAGAAAGTACATCCAACGGGCATACGGCTGGGCATCATCAAGGACTGGACCTCGACCTGGTATGCCAATTCCCGCGATTATTCGGGCTACCTGCATACCGACCTGGAGGTGCGCGACTACCTGCGCGGCAAGCTGGCCAATGCCTCGGTGAGCCGCATCCAGATCGAGCGGCCGGCCAACAACGCCCGGGTCATTATCCACACGGCCCGGCCGGGCATCGTTATCGGCAAGAAGGGTGAGGACATCGAGCGCCTGCGCCAGGAGGTTTCCCGGATGATGGGCGTGCCGGCCACGGTCAGCGTCGAGGAGATCCGCAAGCCGGAACTGGACGCCTACCTGGTGGCCGAGAGTGTCGCCCAGCAGATCGAGCGGCGCATCATGTTCCGCCGCGCCATGAAGCGGGCGGTGACCAACACCATGCGCCTCGGCGCCCTGGGCATCAAGATTTGCGTTTCCGGCCGCCTCAACGGGGCCGAGATCGCGCGCACGGAGTGGTATCGCGAGGGCCGTGTGCCGCTGCACACCCTGCGCGCCGATATCGATTTCGGTCTGGCCGAGGCCAAGACCACCTACGGCGTTATCGGCATCAAGGTCTGGATCTTCAAGGGTGAAGTGTTCGGCATGGAAGAGCCCGAGGAAGAAGCCGCTCCGGCACAGCAGACGACCACCGCTTAACCGAACGGATCAGACAGTGTTACAACCGAAGAGAACAAAATTCAGAAAGCAGTCCAAGGGCCGCAACCGCGGACTGGCGCAGAACGGCAACCGGGTCAGCTTCGGCGACTTCGGTCTCAAAGCCACCACCCGCGGGCGCATCACCGCGCGCCAGATCGAGGCGGCGCGGCGCGCCATCACGCGCCACGTCAAACGCGGCGGCAAGCTGTGGATCCGGATCTTTCCGGACAAGCCCATCAGCAAGAAGCCGCTGGAAGTGCGCATGGGCGGCGGCAAGGGCAACGTCGAATACTGGGTGGCCCAGATCCAGCCGGGCAAGATGCTGTACGAGATAGAAGGTGTCTCCGAGGAGCTGGCGCGCGAGGCGTTTGCCCTGGCGGCAGCCAAGTTGCCGGTGCAGACCACCTTTACCAGCAGGACGGTGCTGTAATGAAACCGTTCGAACTCAGAAAGAAGTCCGCCGAGGAGCTCAATACCCTGATGCTTGATCTGTATCGCGAGCAGTTCAACCTGCGCATGCAGCAGGGTTCCGGCCAGATGACCAAGCCCAGTCGCATGAGCGAGGTGCGCCGGGACATCGCGCGGATCAAGACTATATTAACCGAGATGGGCAAGGGCGAGACGGCATGAGCGAAGCGGAAAAGGCACCCAGGACATTACGCGGACGCGTGGTCAGCAAGAAGATGGACAAGTCCATCGCGGTAACCGTGGCACGCATGGTCAAGCACCCGGTTTACGACAAGTACCTGCGCAAATCGACGAAGCTGCTGGCCCACGACGAAAACAACGAATGCAACGAGGGTGATATCGTGATTATCGAATCATCCAGACCGATCTCCAAGCACAAGGCCTGGCGCCTGCAGAAGATCGTGTCCCGGGCACAGTAACCGGGCGAGGAGCGGAGAGCGCACATGATACAGATGCAGACGATACTCGACGCGGCCGACAACAGCGGCGCGCGCCGCTTGATGTGTGTAAAGGTGCTGGGCGGATCGAAACGCCGTTACGCGCACATAGGCGACATCATCAAGGTCAGCGTCAAGGAGGCGATCCCGCGCGGCAAGGTGAAGAAGGGCGAGACCTATAACGCCGTGGTCGTGCGCACCCGCAAGGGCGTGCGGCGCGCGGACGGCTCGCTGATCCGCTTTGACGGCAACGCGGCGGTATTGCTGAACAACCAGTTGCAACCGATCGGCACACGCATATTCGGCCCGGTCACGCGCGAACTGCGGGGCGAGAAGTTCATGAAGATCATCTCGCTGGCGCCGGAAGTCCTGTAGATAGCTACAAGCGACAAGTACTAAGGAATTATTTTTAGATGAACAAGATCAAGAAAGGCGACGAAGTGGTTGTCATTGCCGGCAAGGACAAGGGCAAGCGCGGTACCGTGACGCGCGTGCTCCCGGGCGACGGCAAGATCGTGGTCGAGAACATCAACATGGTGAAGCGTCATACCAAGGGCAACCCCCTGCAGGGCACGCCCGGCGGTATCGTGGAGAAGGAAATGCCGATCGAGGCTTCCAATGTCGCCATCTGGAACCCGGTGACCAACAAGCCCGACAGGATCGGGTTCCGGTTCCTGGAGGACGGGCGCAAGGTGCGTTATTTCAAATCCAACGACGAAGTCGTGGACATATAGGCGTCGTACAAATGTCTAAATTACGTGACTATTACAGAGATACCGTCGTCGGCAAGCTGACCGAACAGTTCAGCTACAAGACGCCGATGCAGGTGCCGCGCATCTCCAAGATCACCATCAATATGGGTGTGGGCGAGGCCATCAACGACAAGAAGGTCATCGACAACGCCCTGGACGATCTGGCGCGCATTTCCGGCCAGAAGGCGGTGGTGACCAAGGCGCGCAAGTCGGTGGCCAACTTCAAGGTCCGTGAAGGCTTTCCCATCGGCTGCAAGGTGACGCTGCGGCGCGAGCGCATGTACGAGTTCCTGGACCGGCTGATTACCGTCGCCATCCCGCGCATACGCGATTTCCGGGGCCTGAGCCCGAGAGCTTTCGACGGCCGCGGCAACTACAGCCTGGGGATCAAGGAACAGATTATTTTCCCCGAGATCGACTACGACAAGATCGACGCCGTCCGGGGCATGGACATCACTATCACGACAACCGCCCGCAGCGACGAAGAGGCCCGGGCGCTGTTGTCCGCATTCGATTTTCCGATACGGAGCTGAGGCAGGAATATGGCCAAGACAGCAATGGTAAACCGCGAGAAGAAGCGCCGGCGCATGGTGAAGAAGTACGCCGCCAAGCGCGCCGAACTGAAGGCAAAGATCGTGAACATGTCGCTGAGCGAGGAAGAGCGCGAGCAGGCCAGGGTTGCGCTGAACAAGCTGCCGCGCAACTCCAGCCGGATACGCATCCGCAACCGCTGCGCCCTGACCGGGCGGCCGCACGGCTATTACCGCAAGTTCGGCCTGAGCCGCAACAAGCTGCGCGAGGCCGCCATGCGCGGTGACATCCCGGGCCTCGTAAAAGCGAGCTGGTAACGGATAGCCACAAGTAACAAGGTTTACTTACAGAGACACAGAGAATGAGTTTACAAGATCCGATTGCAGACATGCTGACCAGGATCCGCAACGGCCAGGAGCGGAGCAAGCGCGACGTCAGCATGCCGTCTTCGAAGCTGAAGGCGGCGATTGCCAACCTCCTCAAGGAGGAAGGCTATGTTACCGACTGTAATGTCGGCGAGGAGGACGGCAAGACTATCCTCACCATCGAGCTGAAATATTTCGAGGGCAGGCCGGTCATCGAGATGCTGCAGCGGGTCAGCCGGCCCAGCCTGCGCCGCTACTGCGGCAAGGACGACGTGCCGAAGGTCATGAACGGTCTGGGCACGGCGATTATTTCCACCAACCGGGGCGTGATGACCGACCGCGCCGCCCGTGAACAGGGCGTCGGCGGCGAAATCGTGTGCGTCGTCTCCTGACGGATCAAGATCATGTCGAGAATTGCCAACTATCCGGTGCAAATACCCAAGGGCGTGGAGGTCAGCCTCGACGGCACCACCCTGCGCGTCAAGGGCGGCAAGGGCGAGCTCAGCCACGAGGTGCACAACCTGGTCTCGGTGACCCAGGAAGAGGGCCTGCTGCGCTTTGCGGCGAACAACAAGTCCAAGGCCGCACGCGCCCTGTCCGGCACCACCCGCGCCCTGACCCAGAACATGGTTACCGGCGTGTCCGAGGGGTTCGAGGTGAAGCTGGACATCATCGGCGTGGGTTATCGCGCCGCCGTGCAGGGCAAGAACCTGAACCTGACCCTGGGCTTCTCGCACCCGGTGAATTTTGCCATCCCCGAAGGGATCACCATCGAGACGCCCACCCAGACCGAGATCGTGGTCAAGGGCGTGGACAAGCAACTGGTCGGCCACGTGGCCGCCAACATCCGTGCTTACCGGCCGCCGGAGCCCTACAAGGGCAAGGGTGTGAAGTATTCCGATGAACGCATTATCCGTAAGGAAGCCAAGAAAGCTTAACAGCCAGCCATGAACAAGAAAGACGCAAGACTGAAGCGCGCGCGCAAGACCCGCAGCCGCATCCGGCTGCTGGAGGTGCACCGTCTGACCGTGCACCGGACGCCGCGGCACATTTACGCCCAGGTCCTGGCGCCGGACGGCGCCACGGTGGTTGCCTGCGCCTCGACCGTGGACAAGACCCTGAAAAAACAGGTCAAGTACAGCGGCAACGTGGACGCGGCGGCGGCCGTCGGCAAGGCGATCGCAGAGCGGGCGAAGGAAGCGGGTATCACCAAGGTCGCTTTCGATCGCTCCGGTTTCAAGTATCACGGCCGTATACGGGCACTGGCCGAAGCCGCCCGTGAAAACGGCATGGAGTTCTAGAGGAACCATCTATGGCAATATCAGATTCCATAACAGGCAACGAGGACCTGCTGGAGAAGCTGGTGGCGGTGAACCGCGTCGCCAAGGTCGTCAAGGGCGGCCGCATCTTCGGCTTCGCGGCACTGACCGTGGTCGGTGACGGCAACGGCCGCGTCGGATTCGGCCGCGGTAAGGCACGTGAGGTGCCCACCGCCATCCAGAAGGCCATGGAGAAGGCGCGCCAGAACATGATCGCGGTGCCGCTGAAGGACGAATCCCTGCATTACGCCGTCACCGCCCGGCACGGCGCCGCCAAGGTCTATATGCAGCCGGCCTCGGAAGGTACCGGCATCATCGCCGGCGGCCCCATGCGCGCCGTATTCGAGTGCGTCGGTATTCATAACGTGCTGGCCAAGTCGCACGGTTCCACCAATCCGGTGAACGTGGTCCGCGCCACCATCAAGGGCCTGCAGTCCATACATTCGCCGGAATTCATCGCAGCCAAGCGCGGCAAGACCGCCGAGGAACTGACGGACTGACGTTATGGCCAAGAGTAAGAAAAAGCTGAACGTGACGCTGACGAAGAGCCTTAACCGCCGTACGGACAGGCACACTGCCTGCGTGAGGGGGCTGGGGCTGCGCCGTATCGGCCATACTGTGACCGTGGACGACACGCCCGAGAACCGGGGCATGATCAACAAGGTCTCATACATGTTGAACGTGGAGGAGGCGTAAGCCATGCAGTTGAACAGCATACGCCCGGGGCGCGGTGCCAAGAAGGCGGGCAAGCGCGCTGGCCGCGGTATCGGCTCCGGCCTCGGCAAGACCGCCGGTCGCGGTCACAAGGGCCAGAAGGCCCGTTCCGGCGGCTTCCACAAGGTCGGCTTCGAGGGCGGCCAGATGCCGCTGCAGCGGCGCCTGCCCAAGTTCGGCTTCCGTTCGCGCCTGGCCCGCATTACCGAAGAGGTGCGCCTCTCGGAGCTGGGCAAGGTCGACGCGGACGTCATCGAT
>Ga0209918_1000829_pt1 | contig 18699 bp, 18 predicted proteins | sample SalPonD_shore_MG_FD_185712 | JGI IMG/M metagenome (GOLD analysis project Ga0209918, IMG submission 185712) | Salt pond soil microbial communities from South San Francisco under conditions of wetland restoration - Salt Pond MetaG... | ecosystem: Environmental > Aquatic > Marine > Intertidal zone...
TAGAGAATTCGCAAAAATTTATAAAAATTCCTAGGTTCAATCTTTTAAAGATTAATGTCTTATCTACCTGCAACCATCTTTTCTTAGAAATTCTTGAAAACAAATCCTTTTTCTCCCGTTTAAACAAGAGGAAAACTCTTTTTGATTTCATGAATATTTTTACCATTTCTATTTCTTTTTTTTTAAAAATTGGAAATTTAATTCTGAAGTAGATATAATAGTTATTCTTCAAATCGATTCTCTTGTTATTTACCCACAGAATAAAATTCAAGAGGCTAAAAAGAACAAGACTGAGCAGAATCTTTCCTAATAATAAGGTTTTTTCATTAATGATAAAGATTCTTAAATCGTTAAAAAGATAAAAAGAACTTGAAAATATGAGGAATATTAAACAAATTATATCATAAGAATAAAAAGTCTTTAACTCTAAATTTAAATTGTTTATCTCTCTCTTAATATATTCATTGATAATAGGAGTATTTCTATTCTTAAGAATACTTAAGATTTTTATTATAAAAAATGCACTAAAACCAAAAAATATCCAATAGAAACTGAAATAATTCCCTATTTTAAATAGATTATAATTATTTGATTGTATTTCATTTGTTGAAGTGGCTTCTAAGCCAATGATGATTATAATTATAAATACGAGTAAAATAGTAGATGGAATAATATATTTTAAAAGGCGTAATTTTAATTCTTTTTTTAGTTTGGAAAATATATTAGTCTCACCTCCATCATTCAGATCAAAACCTGAACTAAATGAATTTTCATTTTTAGTCATCTTCCTCAACCCATTTCTGAATTTTCTTTTTTTGTTCTTTTGGACTTTTCCAGTATTTTTTTATAAGTTCTTCAAAAATCTTTAAATCGGGATTTTCTTCTTTATTTAATTTTACAACATGAAATCGCGGTGTTTTCTCGATGATTTTTATATAGTTATTTTGTTCGAGATATTCAAAGGCATGCGATAATTTCTCTAATCTATCAATATTCAATTCATCCATTATATCAGATTTATTTATGACCTCTTCAGATTCTCCGATTTTCGCTAATCCCATCAATAATAGTAAACCGCGAATAGATGGAATATTTGCAGTTTTATCAAATATTCTACAAATAATTCTTAAGATTTCCGTTAAATCATTAAAAAATTCTATTTTATTTTGTGGTGTCAATTCTAAAGTTTTCTTAAAATTATCTAGTTCGTATTTTTTTATAAAATCATCAATAGAATTTTTCATTACAAATAAATAATATCTCTATTTTCATATAAAAATTTGATATTTTACATTTACCCAAACTATTCTATTGATTGCTAATAATATCAAAAATATTATGATATTAAATTCAATATACAACAAATATGTAATAGAAGCACATAAACGGGTATTCAAGTACATAACTATCTTGAATAATCTTTAAAAAAATCTTCCCTTATTTAGAAATTAAATATTAATTTAATTAATCAGTGAAAATGAATAAAGATTTTATAGCAGTGTTTCAAAGAAGGAAAATAAGTAATATAGGAAATTTTTTAATTCTTATTCTAGGAATAATTTTCCTAATTTTAAATTTTAATTTTATGTATATAAAACATAATACTTGGGGGTCCTTACCAGTAATTATTTATGTTTTCTATGAGAATTCGCACGTGATTCTTTTTTATTTATTGATTTTCCTCTCAGTGATTAATATTATAACAAATCTATTTGTAAAAATAATAAAATTAAGAGTTCTGATTTATTCAATACAATCTTTAATAGCCTTCTTTTCAATACTCCTCCTCTTTATTAATCCTCAATTTTTAATTTTATTTCCTGAGGGATCAACACCTACAAATTTGGAATATTTAGAAATCGGAGGATATCTATACATTATCTCGACTTTGGTTTTTATAGGTTTAATCTTTCATACTCTTTACAGAGAAAGATATCTTAAGCGATATTTTCAATACACCAGTCTTTTAATTGTAGCTCTTCTTTTAAGTTCCTTCATACATGAAAATGGACATGCTTTCTTCGTATTAATTTCTGGTGGAGAAATAACTGGTTATGCACCCTTTCCATTTTTAGATTGGAAGAATTTTGCAGGTTATGTCAATTTTCAAAATGTTCCAGATGAATTTTATATACTCGTAATGATGGGGGGAGAGATTTTTCAATGGGGCTTTATCTTTCTAGTAGGATTTATTCTATATTTCAAAAAATTTAATTTTTGGGTTAATAGATTCTTAATTTTCCTAATGATTATAGCATGGTTGGATTTTCCATTATACTCGATCAATAATACTTTTGGATTCCCTCATTGGTTTATTTTCGGGTCGAAAACGGGAGATATAGTAATCGTGTCAAGTACTTTAGGATTAGATATGCTTTATTTTAATATATTAGCTATAACTCAATTAATAATAGGAGCGCTAATTATCTATTTTAAAGTCATTAGAAAAAGAATTAATCTAGAAATGAGTATAGTTCATAAAAACATTCAGGAAATTGAAACTAATGCATAAATATTTACTTTATTTTTTTAACTCTAATCCCATTACTTATTCTTAATTGAAACTTTTCCATCTTTTTGCCCAATATATGCTTTTGAAGCCATATTGATAAATAGTCCAGTTTCAACCACACCAGATATAACTTTTAATTTTTGATTTAATTCTGAGGGATTTTTAATTACTCCAAAATCAGCATCTATAATAAAATTTCCATTATCCGATACTAATGGGCCAGCCTTGGATTGCGCCATTCTAAGTTTTGGCTCTCCACCCATCTTCTTTATCTTTTTCATGATAGGAACATAAGCCATTGGTATAACTTCAATTGGAATTCCCTTTTTCCATTTTTCTCCAAGAAAATCCGAATCTTTTCTAAAATCCGCTATAATAATCAATTTTTCAGAATTCGAAGCAAGAATTTTCTCTTGAACATGGCACCCTCCACCTCCTTTGATAAGATTTAGATATTTGTCTATCTCATCAGCACCATCGATATCCAGATCAATTTCTGAATATTGGTCTAATGACACTAATTCTAATCCATTCTCTACAATTAATTGATATGATTGAAAAGAGGAAGGTATGCATTTCAGATTCAAATTATTTTCTCGATTTAATTCCGCAATTTTTTTTACAGCATAAACAACCGTAGAACCACTCCCTATACCTAAAATCATCCCCTCTTTAATATTTTCTTCAACAGTTCTTTCTGCGGCATTTCTTTTTCCTTGCTCAATTAAATTATTTTTTACCATTTTAAATCATTTAATTATTTTTATAAAGTTATTTGCTTTCTAGTAAATCTAAAATTCTTATTGCTAAATGAGCCGCATTATCTCCATTATCAATTCCCACACATGCGACTGGAACTCCTGGGGGCATCTGAACTATTGATAATAATGCATCTAGGCCACCCAATTTAGCATTAACAGGTACACCGATAACTGGTTTATTGGTCTTTGATGCAATTACTCCAGGCAAGGCGGCAGATAATCCCGCAACTGCTATATATATTAACGCAGAACATGAGTTAACATAAGCATCGAGCTCTTCTGGATTTCTATGTGCGGAAAGGATTTTTAGCTCGTATGGTATTTCTTTCTCATCCAATACTTTTAATGCTTTATTATAGACTTCTTCATCAGAAGTACTTCCCGCAATTACAGCGACTTTTATTTTTGGATTATTTCTTTTACTTTGTTTACTCATAATAGTTTTTAATATAACACTTTTATTAAGGATTCTTTTTGATTCTCATAAAATATATTCTTTGTTGAGTTTACTTTAATAATAATCTAAATGAAGTGATCAAATTTAACATAAATTTTTGATTTTGTTACTTTTTTTATGAATAATCATTAATCTTATTCTCAAAACGATCAATCTAGTATTCAATTTCAAAAAGTTTAATATTGTTTTTAAATTTTCTAAATTACAATTTATAAGAAATTACTCAATCTAAACAAAATAAAGAGTTGAATTATTAAAAATGCCAGAAACAAAAGAAGTATGGTTAATTGATTATGCGAGAACACCATTTTCACGATCGAGACCAAAACAACCAGAAAGAGATGTGTTTGGTGAGATTCGAGGAGATGAATTACTTGCTACATTATTGATGAAGTTTTTCGATGAAAAGTTGGTTGATAAGGGAATTACAAAAGAAGATATCGATGAGGTTACGGTTGGATCAGCGATGGGTGTCTATGAACAATGGACATATGGTGGCAGGCTTCCAATATTTTTAGCGAGGTTTCCTGAGAGTACTCCTGCTCTCTTCGTTGACAGACAATGTGGTTCTGCTGGATCAGGGATGCATGTTGGAATAATGGAAATTATGACAGGCTATAGTAATTGTACATTAGCTACGGGAGTAGAACATATGACTCGGATTCCAATGAACAATGACTGGGTAAAACCAAATCTGAATATGATCAATAAAAAGAGTGAATGGTATAGACCTGAATATGACTTATTGACTACTATTAATATGCTTCAGACCGCCCAAAAATTATATGAACAAGAAACTCCTCACTTCACAAAAGAAGATATGGATAAATTTGGTGTACGAAGCCATAATTTAACTATTAAATCTCAAGAAGAAGGATGGTTTACATCAGGAGTTTGGGGCGGAGAAATTATTCCTATAGAAGCTCATGCTGAAGGAAATGTCGAAGAAACAGAAGTAATTAAAACGGATCAAGCCGCTCGAAAATCTAAATTAGAAAAAGTTGCTTCATTACCAAGAATCTCTAAACCATTTTATCTAGATAAAAATATCTATGGTGAGGATATTGGAGGAAGAAGTGGATATAAAGAACGAGAAGGTTCTAAAGATGGAGTTATCACACCTGGAAATTCCTCTCCATTGAATGCTGGTGCGACTGCAGCAGTATTAATGGAAGCTGAAGAAGCTAAAAAACGAGGCCTTGAACCTTTAGCAAAAATTGTCTCAATAGGATGGGCTGCTGTTGATCCTTCCGTTATGGGAAGAGGTCCTGTACCTGCTACTGAAATGGCCTTAAAACACGCTGGTTTAGAAGCAGATGATATTGATTACTGGGAAATTAATGAAGCATTCTGCATAGTTGCACTTAATTGTATGAAAGCGTTTAATATTCCAGAAGAAAAAGTCAATGTTATGGGAGGTTCTACTGCAATTGGTCATCCATTAGGATCTACTATGGTTCGATTGCCTGGAACTGTAGCTCGAATACTTAGAGATAAAGGCGCTAAATACGGATTAGCTAATGCATGCTGCGGTGGGGGACAAGGAGTCGCAGTTTTGCTGGAAAATCCAGATGCCTAAATCTTTCTATCTCTAAAAATTATTTTCTTTTTATTTATTCGTTTTATTTATTAATTTTTATTAAATCAAATTATATAAAATAGAAATATACAGAAATTCTCATTTTTTCTCTATTTTTTATTAAAAAATGACTATTAAATTATCGAAAATTTTGAGTTTCAATAATTCAAATCAGTAATATTTAAATATTAACTAATAACATCATATTTCACCACATAAAAGAAAGTGATATAAAAAATGGGTGAAGTTTATAAAAGTATCGAACTTGTTGGCACAAGTAAACAAAATTGGGCTGATGCGGTAAAAAACGCATATATAGAAGCCAAGAAAACCCTTCGAGGCATCAGAAACCTTACAATAATTCAATCTGATGTAAAGGTTAAAGAAGATACAGATACGCTGATATATAGGGTCCGGTGTCAAGTTAACTTCGAAATTGAGAAGTAAGTATGTAAAATAATCAAAATTCTATTATTTTTTTATTTTTGCGATTACTTGCGTGCTAGATTTAGTTAAATTATTCTAATTCTTTAAGCAAGTTAGGTAAAGTTTCTTTATTTATTATCAAATAATCTCCATCGAGTTTAAATTGGTACTTATCTCCCCATCCGATTATTAAATCAATTACTTTTGGTTTTTCGATTTTAAGAATCTCCTCAAGCATCTCAATTTTTACAGTATTAGACATCTTAAGCAAATTTTTTAATTTCTCTAAAGATTTATGATCAATTTTATCTAATATCGGAATTTCTAACTCACTCGATGAATCGATTAATTGTTGTATATCTCTTTTAGCTTGAGTGGCATAACTGAAATTTTTATCAATTTTTACTGCTTTAGTATATGCTTTTAAGGCTTTAATAAAATCATGCAAATCTTCATAAATTAAACCAATATTATAATAGCAATATTTATAGTCAGGGTTTATCTCAAGAGCCGCATTAAGCGCATCTAAAGCATTTTGGTATTCTCCTAAATTATGATATGTGATTCCTATATTATATAATGCTCTATAATTCTCTGGATGAATTTTAATGACTTTCTGAAGGATTTTTAATGCTTCATTATATTCTCTAATGAACTCATCATTAAGTTCTCCAGCGTAATCCAATAAGGTGTTTGTTAAAAATTCTTTCACTTTATTGTTTTTAGGGTCTTTTTTATACAATTTTTCCAAAAGTTCTATGGCTGCCTTAAATTTTTTGTCTTTTTTGAGTATGTCTGCTTTTTCAATCTGGTTCTCTCTATCACTCAAAATAAGTCACCCTCCATAGTGATTAATATCAAATACAAGATTAGGATTATTATAACTTTTTTTCATGCCATATATATTCTGATTTCTTAATCCCTAATTTTAGAAACAAGCTACGCAGAGAACTGTCAGATTCTTTCCAAAGATAATATACTTTGTCGTATTTTAAGGTATATTTCACATACTTTTCAAGCTCGCGAATTATTTTCTCCTCAATTCCTTTTTTATATGAGTCTTCTTTGCGTGTCATTACTTGATGAATAAGAATTCTCGTATTCCCTAGATAATCTACAAACTTTGAATATGTAGACCATCCAACAAGTCTTCCTTCTTCTAGTGCAGTGACCATACCATTTCTTTTTGTCAGATCTAATACTCTTTTATCTAATTCTTCTTTAAATTGTTCCCAACTCACTTGGAAATAAGATTTATTTTCCATAAAATCATGAAATAATTCCTTTAATCCTTCTTCATGTTCTCGAGGATTATATCTACCAATTTCTATCATAATTTCTTTTTCTTGCTTAGTTTATTCTTCTTTTTTATCCTAATTAATGATTATTTAATAAAAATTCTTTTTTACTTTCTTAAATAATTATGGTTAAAATATAACTTAGAGAATACTATGAAAGAATCTCAAAAAGAAAAGATAAAAGTGTATTTTAAGAAGAAACGATCTAATACGGAAATCCTAAAGTTTTCTAAACCTGGTGATGCTGGAGCAGACGCCCGTATTAAAGGATTTAAACGAATTAAGGTTGAGGGAGAGAAAAAAGAATTGATTGAAATAGATACTGATAAATATATATTGAAACCATTAGAGAGAATAGGTTGTCCTTTAGGATTTTCAACTGCAATTCCCAAAGGATATTATTTTAAAGTTGTTCCAAGGAGTGGATTAGCATTATGGCATGGAATTACTATATTAAATACTCCGGGTACTATTGACTCTGGATATAGAAATGAATGGATGGCGATCGTAGCCAATCTTTCCAATAAAGAAGTAACTTTAAAAAAGGATGAGAGGATTTGTCAAATAATATTAGGGAAACTTCACGATTATGAGGTTGTTGAAACAGATGATTTACCTGAATCTGAACGAGGATTAGGAGGTTTTGGATCAACTGGTAAAAAATGAAAATTCTAATTCTGGATTATCACAGTTAAAATCTTAAAATTCAAATTATATAAGATTTTATTAAAAATATTGTTATCAAATTACCATTCATTTATTAAATTCTTCTAAAGGGTTAAAATTGAACTTACAAAAATATCAAGAACTTAATCAAAACCACTTTTTATATAAAATCTTAAATCCTAAAAGCATAGCCGTTTTCGGTGCGAATAATAATCTTTTAACCACAATGGGTTCTATGCAATTAAGAAATATTAGGGAAGGAGGGTTTAAAGGAAAGATTTTTCCTATTCATCCAAGATTAGATGAGGTACAGGGACATAAAGCCTACAAAAGCGTGTTGGACTTACCAGAAACACCCGAATTAGCATTTATTATCTTGCCTCCGAGAATAGTACCTGAAGTTATGCAAGAATGTGGAGAAAAAGGCATAAAGCAATTAATTATAACCTCAGGGGGATTCAGAGAAGTGGGTGAAGATGGTTTAGAATTATCGAAAAAAATCAATCAAATAGCTGAGAAATATGGAATGAACTTTGTTGGTCCAAACTGTCTGGGAATATATAACGGATGGTATGACCCCGAAAACGAGAACTCACATTTTAATACAATGTGGATTTATGAAACTCCTGAAAGAGGTAACATTTCGATAATTTCACAATCTGGGACTATTGCGTGTCATTTGGTTTGGCATTGCCAAGATTGGGGTGTGAAGGTCGGTAAATCTTTGTCTATAGGAAATGAACTTAACATTGATATAGTGGATTATTTAGAGTTTTTCAAAGATGATCCGTTCACACAGGTTATAGGACTTTATATTGAGGAAATAAAGAGAGGTAGAGAATTTATTGATATCGTAAAAAAAATAACCCCAAAAAAACCCATTGTAGCCATCTATGCTGGGGGTTCAGAAGCAGCAGAAAGATCGATAATGAGTCATACCGGAGCTATCGGGGGGAATCAAAATATTTATGATGCTGTGTTTAAAGAAGCGGGCATAATTTCTACCATTTCAATGCAAGATTTTCTATATTATCTTCGGACACTTTCATTTGCGCAAAAAGAGCAAGTATTTATGAAAGGAAAGAAAATAGCAGTCGTAACTGATTCTGGGGGAAGTGGGAGCATGATGACTAAATCTTTAGAACAGTTGGGATTAATTGTTCCTAAATTTAGTGATAGTCTTCAAAATGAAATTAAAAAATATATACCTCCAACAGCAAGTGCTCTCAATCCTATAGATGTAACATTTGATATTGACTTTTTGAATCTATTTAAAACATTTCCAAAAATTCTGATGGAATCTGGAGAGGTTGATGGAATTGTTGTCTATGGAGTCTTCGATCTAGACGATGTTCTTAAAACAATGGAGGAATCTGGCATGGAAATAGATGATCAAATGAGAAATATTGGTAATGTAATACAAAGGGCCGTATTCAAACCAATGAAAAGATTGATGAAAAAATATTCTATCCCCGTTTTCTATGTCGGACCAATTCCCTATCGTTCTGATTGGATACGCAAATTTATCTCACAAAATATTCCTATTTTTGACTTATGGGACGCACCTAGCCAATGTTTTAAAGTTTTAAGCGACTATTCACAATTTCGAAGAAGAGTGAATTAATTAATCATATTGGAATTTTGTTCGTTATATTCATAAGAATGAACGTTTTTTTCATAGCTTTTTTTTAAGATCATTTTGTTTAGAATTTCAACTATTGTTTATTATTTTTTCAATTTTGAAAAATGATTAGTTTCGATAATACGACATCAAAATATGAAGAATTGAAGACTAAATTCAATAATTTACCATATTCCCTTTTTCTATTAGATTTCTCAGGAAAAATTCAATATTTGAATGAGAAAGCTCTTATTTTATTCAATTTAAATTTTGATGACGTGATAAACAAAAATATAAACCTCAATTCAATATTCCCCGAGGATTTAAGCATTATATTCGAACAACAATTAAATGAAATAATTAAGGGGGATATCTTTGGGAAAAAAGGGTTTTTAATTAATATAGATCAAGAGCAAAAATTAATAAACCTGTATATATCACAAATAAAATTGATAAATCAATCATTTATCCAAATAATCATTGATGAATTAAATCCTCAAGAATCTATTTTTCTTGAGACTCAACCAAAAAGCAAATTGGTTAAAACAACTTCTAAAGAAAGTTTGAATCAAAAAGAAATGGAAGAATTAATTAAACCAGAAATTAAAAAATTAAAAAAACTCGAAGAACTGCAGAAAAATTTTTTGAATATTGCAGTTCATGAATTAAAGACACCAATAACATCTTTATATGGAGCAAGTCAACTCTTATTAGAATATTATAATGATAATAAATTTGAACATATTTCAGTATTTAAGGATCTTCTAGAAATAATAAAGAATTCTAGTGAAAGACTTATTAATCTCGTTGCAAACTTATTGGATATATCGAAATTAGAATCTAGCAATTTCAATATAGAAAGAAGAGAGGATAATTTAATATCGTTGATAAAAACTTGTTTGAAAGAAGTTAGATATTTAATTGATAAAAAGAATTTGACAGTAAGTACTATCTTACCAAAACAATTAATAATTAAGATTGATACGCAAAAGATAGAAAGAGTCATAATAAATTTACTTTCAAATGCGATAAAATTCACTCCGCCTAATGGCAAGATTGAAATAAAAATCCAAATATTGGATAATTATGCTTTATTTACCATTAAGGACTCTGGAATTGGGCTTACTAAAAACCAGCTTCAAAAAGTATTTGAAAAATTTCCGGAGATTGACAAATCTAATAACTTATTTGATATTAAAACGCATGGCTCTGGATTAGGACTCCATATTTCAAAAGAAATTATAAATTTACATGATGGTGAGATTTTTGCCGAATCTGAAGGTCTTAATAGAGGTGCCACTTTTGCCTTTAAGCTTCCTATTCATTAATGTGATAAGATATATAGAAAAACTTAATCTTAAAAATTAATTTTTAAAATAGTCTATTTTTTTATAGTTAATCTCTAAATTGAACGACATCTAATTAATTATATAAATTTGTTTTCTAAAATTATCTTATAGAATATTCAATATTCTAAATATTACATTTTAATTGCGAACTTGAGGTTTATTCATTGCTGTTAGATTTTTATAATCCCCCACGAGCACTTTTAGCATCTGGCTCAAAAGAAGGATTAGAAATAGGTGGTTCTAAACTAATTGTGAGTATAGATGAAGATCAAAATCTCTATTCTGAAGGCACTATATATACAGAAATGTCTTGGGCTGAATTTTATAAAGATGAAGGTTTGGAGGATATAATCGATAGCTTTACTCAAAAAGAATATGAATCTATCAGTGATGATCCTGAAGCTCTTGTAAATACAATTTCAGATTGCATTAGCAAGATTATTAAGAATGATAGATTGTTTTATGGTATATTAGATTTTGAAGTTGATGCTTTTTTAAATGAAAATACCATTATTCCTGGTCTTAAAATTCCTCCAAGTGTAATAAATAAATTAATGAAAGCACATAGAACGACCAGGGATAAGATATTATTTCCTAAAATCCTAAGAGCCTCTGGGAATAAGCCAAAAATACAAATAAAATTCTATGGGGAAAAAAAAGATAAATTAATATTTCAAGGATCTGATTTAGAAGAATTGGCGAATCAGTTGAGAGCTGTGAGCGGTTTTGCTACTGGAATTGTTTGTACAACTCAAATTTTAGCTAATTTCTATATAATGAATGACAATATCAAATTTAAAGAAGAGGAAGTTCGGAAATTATATTTAGATAAAGAGAATATTCGGTCAATTGAAGATGGAATTGAAAATGAAATTCTTACGCCTATAAGCTGGTTTCGTATTGATTTAGGAATAGATGCATTAGAAACTCTAAATTTATGGGATAAAATAAAGGAAATGGATAAATTACAGATTGCCGTTGCTAAATACGATCATTATCTTCTCGAAATGATATTTAAAAAATACGAAAAATTAGCATCCAGCAGTGGACTCGGATTTAACATCCAAAATGATTTTTTCCAGATGACACCACAAGAGAGAAAGCAAGTACTGAAAGATTTGCAATCTGCAATTAAAATTTTGCATGAAGATGTGAAGGAAAAATAAATCTATTCTTAAAGTAATTTTGACAAGTAATTTTAAATAGTTAAGCTATTCTACCTTATATTAAAGAAATTTAAATTATACTCACTTATTAGTATGATTTCCAGTCTTTATCTAAAGTTTTATAATCCTCCATCTGCTTTTTTAGCTTCTGGTTCAAAATCAGGAGTTGAATTAGGAGGTTCAAAAAATATAATTTGTTTAGATAAAGACCATAATCTCTATAATATTGGAACTATCTATACTGAAATGAGTTGGGCAGAATTCTACAAGGATATCGAGGGATTAGAAGATCAAATCGATACATTTACAACAAAAATTTATCAATCAATTCAAGATGACCCTGATGCTCTAGTAACGTCTATAGTTAACAGTCTTCGAAAGATCATCGATGAAAAAAAATTATTTTATGGTATTGGGGATTTTGAAGTAGATGCGTTTATGAATCAGAATACGGTTATCCCTGGATTAGAACTTAATAGAGAATTAGTTAATACTTTAATGGATGCTCATAGAAAAAGTAGAGATAAAAATTTATTTCCAAAATTAACTAAAAGCCAAGAAAAAAGAGATTATATCAATATAACAATTCAGGGACGCAACAAAAATAAATTAAAAATACCAGGAACTACAATAGAAGATATCGCAGATAAATTGCGATTTGCCAAAGGATTTGCGACAGGTCTGGTAGTCTCATCAAATAAATCAGCAAATCTATTTATGATGAATGATAGAATTGTTTTTAAAGAAGATGAAATTCCCGAATTTTACATCGATCAAGATTGTATCACAATTATAGAATCAGGTATCGAACGAGAAAGATTATTTCCAATAAGTTGGTTTCGATTCGATATTGGTATTCGATCTTTAGAGACATTGGAATTATGGGATGAGATAAAGGAGAACGATAAACTTCAGAAAGTTTTGAAAGATTATGATGATTATATTACTAAACTTATAGTAGATAAATATATCAGCTTAGCATCTCCAAATGATATAAAATCTGGTTTTGAGAGGGAATTTTTGGAATTAAATCCTACTCAGAAAAAAAAAGCTTTACATGATATGGCTGATGCCATACGACTACTTACAGAGGAATATAAAGAATGAACCCCCTTATCCCTTTAATATTCGTGGAGCCTTGAAAAAACCATCCTTTTTATTTTCCGTATTCTTTAATGCCTCTTTTTGACTTAAACCTTCCCAGACCTCATCTTCTCTTAAAACATTATTTAAACCTTCAATAGGATGTCTGGTAGGCTCAATACCCTCTGTATCTAAATTTTCTAATTTTTTAAAATAAGATATAATATTATTTAATTGTCCCGATAATTTTTCCTCTTCTTCTTCCGTTAAATCTAATAAGGCTAATTTGGAAACATACCTTATTTTTTCCTTTGAGAATTCGACTTCATCTTCTTTCTTCATTTTTCTTTCCAATATGTTTCTATGATTCTCGTTATTTTTTATAATAATAATTATTAATTATTTTTTTCCATTGTATTATTTATTAATTAAAGAATATATTTAAAAACAATTTTTTGATTTTGGTTATGTTAATATGAGTGATGAAAATAAAGATTTATGGTATGAGATTCCTGCTTATGCATGGATAGCACTAGCGAGAAGAGGAATGGAAAAGATTTCTTTAGATCAATGTTTTTTACCTGGATGTGATAATCAAGATAAAAATAAAATAATCCCTCTTAAAATTGAAGAGTTTGATGAAGAAAATAAAAATACAAAACTTATACTTATGAAATGTGAAGTTTGTGGGGGAAAATTTCAATTTAAACTCGAAACTATTAAAAGAGTTGCAAAACCTACTAAAAAGAAAAATAAAGCGAGAAACACTGAAGAAGAAGATGATGAAGGAGCACTGTCTATGGGATTAGTTTATGCTTTAGATGAAAAAGGAAAAAATCTTGGTCACATTGGATACTTTTAAACCCCTTCTTTTTAATTGAAATCATTCTTAAAAATAGTAAAACAGATTTAGAAATCTAAAGAATTAATTTTAAAGAATTTGGGAAAATAATACAATTAAGATATGAAATTTAATTATTATTTATTCGATCTTGACAATAGTCTTTTATATATTCCAAATCCACCAGAATATTTTGATAAAATCTTAGAGAAAACTTTAAAATCTTTTTCTATTAACAAAATTCCCGAGAAAATCAGAAGAAATAAATTTTGGACGTCTGGTGATCAATATCAAACTCTTTTAAAAGAATGGGGCCTTTTTTTAGAAGACTATGATAGATTTTGGGAGCATTTTGATACAATAGATTTTAAAATTAGAAAAAATTTCATAAAAAAGGGAAAAATTAGATTATATTCTGATGTTCTATACGTTTTAGATAAATTATTAGACGCAGATAAAAAATTGGCAATAGTTTCCAACACAGCTCGATATATAGTAGATTATGTATTAGAAAAATTCGATATAAAACATTATTTTCTTGAAATCTTGGGGCTTGGTGATGAAAATGAACAAGAGATTGCGAAGCCATCACCCGATGGTATAAATATGATTTTAAATAAATTAAACTTTAACCTAAACGAATCTACTGCATTAATGATAGGTGATTCCATTTCGGACATCTCCGCAGCAAAAAGGGCAAATATTAATGCTTGTTTACTTATTAGAAACTTTGAAAAATATCCCGATGGATATTCAGATTGGGATTATCAACCAGACTTCGTTATAGAAGATTTAAATCAACTTTTAATTCTCAAACCAAAATAGAATCTTATGAAAATTTATCGGGGTTTATCTTTTAAAGATTAAATCTTCATTTCTAGAAGAAAATAGAAATATATTATTAAGCTTCATAAACAAAAATAAATAATTAGTCGATTTTAGTTATAATGAAAGAGAATATGATCAAGAGGTACTTTAAATGGAAACAAGATTAGTAGAACAAGAACAATTAAGAAAAAAAGTCTGGAGAATACTTAATCTGATTCAGGCAAATCAATTATTCATTCATTCCAAAAATTTGGAAATTAAATACTCAGATAACCAAAAAAATAAAATTAATTCAATAAAATTGCCGGAAATTCTTACCATCTCAGTATTGAATGCATTGGTTCCCAATTCAGCGATGTTATTAATTGGAGGTCACGGTGGAGGAAAAACAACATTAGTAAAACTTCTTGGGAGAATGTTTACCTCTAACACACTTGAAATGATCGAAGAATCTATCATTCGTGGTCATCCTCAATTGACTGAGGAAAAACTAGTAGGAACTCTAAAATTAGGAAAATTAATGAAGGAGGGTGCTGAAGAAGTTGTATGGAAAAAGTTTGTAATTAATTTTTGGAAAATCATTGATGAAGTAAATAGACTTACTCCTTATGCACAGGATATATTACTATCCCTTCTCGCTGAGGGTACTGTGAAATATTATGATTCAATCATGAATGTAAATAAGTTCTGCCTATTTGCGACAATCAATCCCCAAGATGTGGGAACATTTGAATTAAGTTCTCCATTTCTTGATCGATTTGGAATCTCTGTACCAATATCTATGCCTGCAAGCCAAGATTTACAGTTAATTTTGGCTGGAAAGGATGAAAAATATTCTGGATATGATGAACTGCTTGAAGTTCCGAAAATCTTAACTATAGATGATTTAATGGAAATATGGTATTATGTAAATAGAGTACAAATTAACCAAGAAGCGAATAATTACATTCATGCGATAATTAGAGAATTTACTTTATGTGATAGAATCGATAAAGGAAATACTGAAGATTTAAAGCCAAGTACTGGATTATGTTCGGGATGTCATTTTGATACTGCTCAAAATGTATGCAATAAAATTGATTCTATTTTAAGTGTACGTGTTGCAAAAGATTTATTGAGATATTCAAAAGCGTTAGCATGGTTATTAGATATTAATGAAATTGATGTTAATATTGTAAATAGTATTGCTCCCTATGTCATTTCTCATAGAGTAGATTATTCTAAGAGGGAATTAGAAAAAGCGCCTTATTGGGGTAATAAATATGAATTTTCCAGAGATCTTTTGGTAAAAATACAACATAGATTCTTAAAAAGAAAAATTTGCTATGAAATTACACAAAAATTCAGAAATGGCATCCAAGAAAAAGGAGATCTACAAGAAATCCAAAATTTTCAAAAAAATGATTTAATTGTAAAATATGACCTATATCCATTTGTACAAGAATTAAAAAATAAACAATATAAAAGCTTGGCTAAACAAATAAATGAGGCATCCAATAAGGGAAAAATAGAAGAATTAGCACAAATTAGAAATGATTTATTAGAAAATTTAGATTTTCCAAACAGAGCTGACCTAATTAATTGGTGTAATCGTGAATTATACAAGCAAACCGTAACAGATTATGTATTTAAATATTATTACTGGAAGGAAGTTTGGGCAGATATAGCCTCTGAATTCCCTAAATTAGATAATCCACTAAAGGAAGCGTTTGGGAAAAGACAGACTAAACAAGTCCGTTCTGAGGACCTTCTTATTGAAGTAAATGTTACGGGAACCGATGATGATTCTCTTGTTAATATCCAAATTTCTGGTGGAAGTGAGGCGCTTAAATTAAAAGGGATTTTAGATAAATTGGAGTATTTACATAAAGATTTTTAAATTAAATTATTAAATGGAATTTCCTGAGAACACATGAGTCAATATAAAAACGAAAAAAATATTGATTTTATACGAGAAAATGAAAATAAGCTAATAGATTTAGCTAAAAAAGGTTGGAATAGATCAGTGAGAGAATATTATTATCCTCCCTTAAATGAACCTCATTTCGTATTTGATTATACCCATCGTGAAGGTTTTTATATAGATCCTGAAGAAAGATGGCAAATTACAATGAACCTCGCAAATACTCCATTATTTTCTCATGAACAGGAATACATTAATTTTTATCATATTATCAGCCTTCATGAAATTTCTCATTATCAAATTTGTCCATATGATGGTTATATCGATGCGAAACTTTTAAAAGCAGCATTGAAACACGTTAATCAGAATTTTGCTCCTATAGTCGTAAATTTGTTCGCTGATTTAGTCATAGATAAAATCACATATTCCAAACATCCACAATTAGTATCGTGGGAATTAAGAACAATATATCAACATATCAAACAAGAAAATAATTTATCGGATTTTTCTAAAATTCTCCTTGCTCTTTATGAAAAGATATTAAATATTGAAATTTCAGAAGAGCAATTATCAGATAACTATAAAAATTTGGTTGAGAAAATATCAAAAACCATACTAAAAGAATTTTATGATGAGTCGAAATGGGAAAAAAAAGTTGAGAAAATAGCCTATTATCTGAAAGATTTGATGAAAGATACTTTCACCCTTGTTGGGAAAGGATTAAAATCAGAAAAAGGCAAATCTTTAAGAAAAGCCCCGGGAAAAGGTCAATCTTATATTGAAATTCCCGATGATATCTTGGAGATTATGGATAATCCTCTCGAAAGTAAGAATTCTGATAAATTAGATAAAGATAATATTGATAAATTAAAACAAAAATCTGAAGAATTTGCAAAAGATGTAAATTATTCAGAATTTGGAGCTCCAGCAACTCAAGCGGGAATATTGATTGAGGGGGATCCATTAGCAACATGGTATAGGGGAAAAGCTAAAAATTTGATACGAATCCGAATTTATGAGGAAAAACCCGGGGGTCAAGTTCCCGTTTATCCAGAAGTGTGGAGAATTGGAGATCCTATTGAAGAATTAGATATTGTACAATCTTTATTAAATAGTCCGATTATCATTCCGAATATCACGACTCGTAAATGGGCCTATAAATTGGGACCGGCCCATTTTGAGGAACAAGAAATTCCAGATTTACTTATTGTCTTAGACTCTTCTGGTTCAATGGGATGGCGTTATACTGCTAAGACAGACCAAGGAAAAGGCCCTTATCATACTGCATTAATAGCAGCATTCGCATCCCTTCATTATGCTGCTAAAAGAGGAGTTAAATTTAGTGTGATTAATTTTTCAAATAAAGCAGATTTATGCGATTGGACTACAGATTTTAGGAAAGCAGAAAAGACACTCCTAACTTATCAAGGAGGAGGAACAGTTTTACCCACAAAGCAAATAATAAAACAATGCGATAAGGCTGATAAAAAAGCCTTGGTATTTATTATAACAGATTTTGGGATTTATAATTGGAGTAGCTCGAAAAAAAATTTTTTAAATTTAAGTAACCAAGGGCATAAAGTCGTAGGTTTCTTTATTGGTTCAAAAAAAATACCTAAAAATAAATTTAAGGATTTATTAAATAATGTTTCGTTTTATCCTGTGAAATCTCCACGAGATCTCATTAATCTAGTTATCCAAGAAATCAAAAAATATTACTAAACCAATGGTATACTTATAAATTTTCAATTAATATTAATCCTTCTATCCATTATTTCATATTATTCTTAGACAATATATCTCTCATTATAAAAAAAAGAATTGAAAATAGGTCCCCTTGCTCCAAATCATTATATATAAGGGAGAAGTAAAGAAGATTTCTACTATACCGAAATAAAGTAGATCACCAAAAGACAAAAATCCAGGGATTTAAGCAAGGTATGACCCATCTTCTTAGACAGTTCATATTAAATGTCTGTCATACTAATGAAATTATATGAATTATTTAAAATTTACTATATAGGATTAAAATTTTAATCGGAATCGGTTTAAAAGTTAATATTTTTGACGATTTCAAAGAAAATAATAATTAAAATCAAATAGAAAACAAATATGTTTATCTCATGACTTTTATGAATTGAATTACTATTCACTATTAAGATGTTGTAAATAAAGTTTCATAAAATATCTTTGGCTTTTACAATATCCA
>Ga0209918_1000830_pt1 | contig 18686 bp, 17 predicted proteins | sample SalPonD_shore_MG_FD_185712 | JGI IMG/M metagenome (GOLD analysis project Ga0209918, IMG submission 185712) | Salt pond soil microbial communities from South San Francisco under conditions of wetland restoration - Salt Pond MetaG... | ecosystem: Environmental > Aquatic > Marine > Intertidal zone...
ATCGAGGCCACCAGTAACCCGCTCCACGGAAACCACCCCAGAAAGAAGGTCACCAGATAGAATCCGGGGAATCCCCTATGGCCCTGAAGCGCATGCGTAAAACGATCGATATTGTGGTGCAGCAGGAATCCCTTCAGCCAGAGGCCGTCAGTCAACACTCCCACCGTGATATACCAAGGCAGAGCGATCGCCAGCACGATCGCCAGCCCCATCCAGGGCCGAAACTGCCATACCCGACGCCACTGACCCATCAGAAGCAGGAAGGCTCCCCATGTGAGCACAGGCATCGCCACCGCCACAGGCCCCTTGGCCAGCACACCAAAGCCCATCGCAATATAGGCGACATAGAGCAGCAAGCTCTTCCTCATCCCCTCCAGATAGAAGCAAAGCAGCGCGAACATGGCGGTGCAGAGACAGAGCATGAAGACAGGGTCGGGGGTAGCTGCACGGCTGATCACAATGATATGCAGACAGGTGGCAAACAGCCCGGCTGCAATCAGCCCGGCCCGGGCATTCACCATCCGTCTGGCAAAGTACCAGACCACGAAGGTCAGGGCGGTCATGGAAAGTGCCGAAGGGAGGCGAGCGGAGAACTCGTTGACCCCGAACAGGGCGTAGGCCGGCATCATCAGCCAATAGAGAAGAATCGGCTTGTCGAAACGCAGTCCCCCGTTGAACACCGGCACCCACCAGTTGCCCACCTCCAGCATCTCACGGGCACAGACGGCGTTATTGGGTTCATCCACATCCCACAGGGTATGGCCGCCCAGCATGAACATAAAATTGACCGCACAGAGCAGCAACAGCCAGAGCCATGGCCTCTGGCTCATGCTATCCAGAATAGGATACCGTGACGGGTCAGCCGGCATCATCAAGCCATTCTGCGACGGCTGCCCGAATCTCCTGCACATCGCCCGACAAGAAAAGACGTTTCTTGCGTGATGTGTGGCCGGAAGCCAGCGAAACGCACTGTTTGGCAAGCCCGACCGCATCGGCCACAAAGGAGATGATCGCCTCGTTGGCCTTGCCGTCCTGGGCCGGCTCCCGTACCGACACCTTGATGGCGTCGCCGTGCAGACCGCGCAGCTGCATCTGCCTCGCACCGGGCTGGGCGTGGATGTTCAGGTAGATGCCGCCCTTCCCTTCGGTCAGCACCACAGCCCACTTCCGCATTCACAAAAGATGGAGTGCGATACGCTGCAGGCTGGGCACCAGAAAGTTGTCCAGAAATATCGCTGCCAGAATAACCAGCATGGGGGAGAGATCCAGACCGCCTAGAAACGGCAACCTTCTGCGCACCGGATAGAGCATCGGCTCCGAGAGCTGGATAATGATCCGGACGATGGGATTGTAGGGGTCCGGCGACACCCAGGAGAGCACCGCCCTGGCGATCACCACCAGCATCGCCGCCATCAACACGACGTGCAGCACACCCGCCAGTGCCTGCAGAAAATACCCCAGCATAAACATCGACTAGCCCAGCTCGCGCGAACGCTTGGCCGCGGCGGCGATCGCTGCCCGCACCGTTTTGGGGAGATCAGCCTCAAACATCGTCTCCATTGCCGCCTGCGTGGTACCACCGGGGCTGATGACCTGCTGTCGCAGCTCCTCGGGCGTCTTGCCGCTATCCACCAGCATGCGGCCGGCACCCAGAGCGGTGTACTTAACCAGCGTCTGGGCCAGGTCCTTCGGCAATCCGAGGCTGTGGGCGGCCACCTGCATCAACTCGGCCAGCAGGAAGAAGTAGGCCGGGCCACTGCCCGATATAGCCGTCACGGCATGCAGCAGGTTTTCGTCATCGACCCATGCCGTTTTACCCGAAGAGGTCAGGATATACTCGGCCCGCCGCCGATGCGTCTCGTCCTCCTTGCTGAACAGTACGGACATCCCTTCATTGACCAGACATGGTGTATTCGGCATCACCCGAACCAGCGACACCTGATCCTTGAACCACTGCTCCAGTGTCTCGGTGGAGATACCCGCAGCGATACTGATCACCGTCGTGCCGGCGTCGACATGGCCCACCATCTCCTTGACCACCTGCTGCATCTGCTGCGGCTTTACCGCCAGCACCAGCACATCGCTGTCTACCGACAGCACCGCATTGGACGGCACTGTCTGCACGCCATAGGTCTGTCGGAGCTGCTGTAGGCGTTCCTCACGAATGTCCGTTACAAGGATATGGCTGGACTGGTGCCCCGCCCGAATCAGCCCCGCAATCAGAGCCTCGGCCATGTTACCGGCGCCGGCAAATCCGATCTTCATCTCTTGCATACCACCTCTTCCTTTTCGCCTACGGGAGAGATCTCTGCTCTCCATCTCGATACGAAGTTCCGAACAGCAATGTCCCCAGCCGCACCATGGTCGCACCCTCTTCCACGGCAGTCCGGTAATCCCCGCTCATCCCCATACAGAGCCCCAACCGGGCTTCATGACGGGTCCAATCCGACGGGGGGCGCAGGCTCCCATTCGCAAGGGCGTCCCGCAAGTGCCGCAGCTTCGCAAAATAGGCGCGAGCATCCCCCTCTTTCGGTGCCATGCACATCAGGCCCGCAACGCTGAGTTGCGGCATGGCGTCCACCGCCTCGTACAGGGCCGGCAACAACTGCGGTACCACGCCGTGCTGGTGAGCGGCCCCGGCAACATTGACCTGCAACAGCACCGGCAACACGCGCCCCTCGACATGTCGAGCCACCGCCGCGGCCGTGTCGACATCCTCCACACTGTGCCACATGGCCGCGTGGCGGGCGACATATTTGGCCTTGTTCTTCTGCAGCGGCCCAATCATATGCCACTCCACATCCGGGAATGCGAGCGCCCGGTCGCGCAGGGCCTGTGGACGCGACTCGGCAAAATCCCTCTGCCCCGCCGATGCCAGCGACGCGACGGCACGATCCGGCGCATATTTCGATACGGCCAGCAGGCGCACCCCGGACGCATCCAACTCCTCCCTCAGGCGCCTCCATCGCGCCAGAAGTGCCTCTGCCTCATCCACGCCTGGCGGCATCCCCTTTTTGAGACATCACCATCACCAGACTCAGCAGGGAGTAGATCACCACGGCCTGCAACAGCAGCAGCCATACATACAGCGAGGTATTGGTCACCAAGGCGAGCGCTCCCAGGCCCGAAATCAGGGTGAGCGCCACAATCGCCACCACCGCCTGTAACGGGGAGAGCCCGAGATGCATCAATCGGTGGTGCAGATGATCACGCCCGACATAGGCCACCCACTGCCGCAAGCTCTTCACATCGCCCCGCCGGATCCTAGAGATCGTGGTATAGACCATGTCGAATATCATCACCGAGAAGATCAGCACGGGAGCAGCATAGGCCCTCACCGGTCCCTCGGAAGACCACCCCCCCATCAATGCGATGCCGGCCATCATCCAACCGAGATAGGTGCTGCCGACATCGCCCAGAAAAATCCGTGCAGGTCGGGTATAGCGGGCGTTGTCCGGAAGAAACCCGAACGCGGCCCCAGCCACCGAAAGGGTCAGCAGAAGCATGTAGGTCTGACCGGTATGCCAGGCCAGCACGCCCATCAAAAGACTGACGGCCGTAGCCAGCGAGGCGGCCAGACCATTCACGCCATCGAGAAAATTAAATGCATTGGTGACGCCGACCATCCACAAGGCTGTTACCGTCACCTCCAGAAGCGCGCCCCACCAGCTATCCGACACCAGTTCGGCATGCACGCCGAACACCATCAACACGAACAGGGCGAACAGCTGCACCAACAGTTTGACCGTGGCCGGAATCTCCCGGACATCGTCCCATAACGATAGCAGCGCCACCATGATGGCCGAGATACAGACGCCCTTCAGGCCCAGCGAGAAATCGAAATTCAGCAACAGTGTCAGGTTCGTGGCCAGGAATACCGCCACGCCGCCGACCCTCGGTGTCGACTCCCGATGGATACGCCGGTCCCCATCCGGATGGTCGAGCGCTCCGATCATATGCGCCAAACGGATGACCGCTGGCAGAAGTGCATATGTCATCAGCGCACTGGAAAGGAACAGCTTGAAGCCGAGCACAAAGAGATGCCCGCGTACCTGGACAAACATCAGTAGCAACGAAATCAGGAACGCCAGCAGGCGGGAAAGCCAGTGATCAAGAATCATATGCATGCAAGCACCGCCTCCCGAATCTGTGCCACCTCGCCATCGTCCAGACCGGCATACAGCGGAATCGACACGCAGTCGTGCCATGCCGCCTCGGCGCCGTGGCAATCCTTGTCGTCCAGCAGTGACGAGAGCGTCCTGTCTACGGGTCGCGCCGCTCCGACACCTTGCCGGCGCAGCATCTCGACCACCTCGCCGGCCCGGCCCGGGGTGCGCAAAATATAACGATAGCCGTTGTCGCAAGAATCATGTGCCACCGGTCGTGACGAGCAGTCACCGAACCAACCGTCATAGGCTGCGACCAGTTCCCGCCGTCGCTTCGTCTCCTCCTCAGCCCCCGCCATGCGGGTCCGGGCCAGCGCGGCATGCACATCGGAGAGTTGATGGTTACCGGCATAAGGCAGGGAGAAGGGTGCCGCATCGGCAAATCGCATCTGACGTACCACGTCGCAGAGTGGAGAAAAATCGTTGGAACCGAGCACCATTCCGCCATATGCGCCGCCCCAAGGCTTGTTGGCATAGAACGAGGTGACCGCCATGTCGCCATAGCCACCCACTGTCCTGCCGTCATAGGAACCACCGACCGCTTGGGCCACATCCTCGATGACAGTGCAGGGCCATTCGGCCGACACCATGGGTTCGATCAGTCCGAACGGATGCACCAGTATCACAACATCCAGAGACGGGGCCAAGGCCATCGCCTTCTCCGCATCCAGCCGAAGGTTCTCGCCGCAATCCATGCTGACCGGCTCGGCGCCCACACTAAAAACCGCATGCGCTAGCGCCCTGCAGGCATAGGCCGGAATGCCGACCCGGCTGACCGCCTGCCTTGTCTTCAGGGCCTGCAACGCCAACATCAGAGCGCTGGTGCCGCTATCCACGGCTGCGGCTGCATCCATGGAGAAGCACCCGGCAACCTCCAACTCCAATGCCTCGACCTGTTTGCCCGAGGCTGGATGACCGCTCTCCAAAACGGCACCGACGGCATGTTGGAACGCTTCTCCGAAGACGGGACGGGAGTGCGGGATCATGCGCAAACTATATCCGGCAGGCGCCACAGAACGCCGCCCATCATACCCTGATCCGCCTTCGTCATCTTACAACTGGACACGGACCGGCATGAAGGCCTCCGCGCTGTTAAGCCTCCCCTGAATGCCGCGAAAATGCGCCGTTGCCATTGCTATCTCGAGAATATCGAGACCCTGGATATTCGTGCGTTCCACCTGCGAGGCATGCGCCTTGAGTGCCTCCGTCTTGCGTTCCATCATGTCACTGATATCCATAAACACCTTCGGATCAAAGTTGGTGCTGGTCGGTGTCTCATAGGCCAGCACGCTGGGTACATAACGGGTGGCGGAGTGGGCCGCCCGGGCCAGCGCACGATGATCCTGGTGCGTATCCTCGTGATGGTTCACGAGGACGATCAGGGGCTGGAGCATCTCCACAAACCCGTCGATGCTCTGGATCAGTTTGTCGGCAACGGAGGGAAGATGAGTATCGTCGAAATCGCCCCAGTGCACCTGCTTGATACCGAGAATCCGCGCAGCCTCCTCCTGCTCGGCTCGCCGGACGGCCATATCCCCGCCGCGTCCGCCATCGGTGGCGACAAAAAGGTGCACCTCGGCGCCGCGATCCACATAGGATGCCAGCGTGCCACCGCAGCCGATCTCGACGTCGTCCGGATGCGCCGCCAGAGCCAGAATTCTTTTCATCGACTCACTCCTCCCATACTCCAAATCACCCGTGCGGCCTCAGGCCCCACATTGAATAGCAAATCTAGCACGCTCAGATAAGGGATAAACTCACCATGCAACTGCGGGTAGACGGGAGGCTCCACCCTCTGGAACCAGAGATCCACGCCATGTTCGGGGAAACAGCCCGTATCGAGATAGTGCCTTCCCTCCTGACCGGAAAGGTAGCCATCCCCGTCCAGTGCACGGGTCAGACGCACGAGTCGCATGCTCGGATCCTCTTCATCCACATCCATCTCGGACGACCTGTAGAGCGGCGCCCGGCAACCCACGAAGCCTCCCAGCAATCTGATCAGCGCTGTATTCATATCGGCTAGGTTGGACCATGTCTGCTGCAGCAAGCGCAGGATTTCCGGCCAATAGGCATCGAAATAGGGGGCCTTCGCATAGGCCTGCTCAATCGTGCCGCAGTGCTTGCGCGCCCATGAGGTATCGGCAATGGTCACCTCGACGATCCGCTGGGGGAAACGGTAATGCACCGGCACCGTCAGCCAGCATGCCCCCTGTACGGTCTTGATCCGGTTACGGTTCTGCCACTCGTTCTTATGATACTGCACCGTATCGAGGATCACGAAAGCGTCGCTCGTCATCCATTTATGGAAAAAGCCCGGCCAGGGCATGTAGTTGGGTTGATGGATGGTCACCAGCATCAGCCCGCCACCTGCACCAGAAAGGGGTTGGCGACCATCCGCACCCCGCCCTGTGCCGGAATGCGGAGACGAATGACATGAGGGCCCGGCGCCAGCTGCAAAACCTCCTGCCGTGGCATGCCGGGGCGAAGCTGCAACCGCGCTGCCACCTTTCCGTCCATGATAATCTCCGTCATCAGCGGCCGCACACGAGACGGCGTTTCAGGCTTCCTCATCTCATCGATGCCGACATGAAGCGTCACCTGGGATGTCACCCTGGCCTCGTCGCCGGGCAGCAGGTGCTTGCCTTGCATATCGCCGAGATAGAGCTCCGTGACGTGAAGATTGCGATCCTTGGGGAGCCCCCAGTTCACCGTATGTCCGGCCCGCATCGCGGCCAATATCGCAGCCGGGCTCCGCTTGGCGGCCCATACATCCATCGGGAAGTTGCCCAGATACTCCTTCGCCTGACCCTGCTTGTGGAAATCGCCCGCCGATACCGCCCATATCGGACGGGCATGAATGCCGATCATGTAATCGGCCAGATAACCGTCCCACAGCCCGCCAGGAACGGTATTGCTGTCGGTATCGCCATAGACGGCGGCAAAAGCATCCGCTGTGGGATCTGTAAAGACCCGTCGACTATAGGGCGGCGTATCGAGCTGCACCCCCATGGGACCCGAACGGACCCCGGAGCGCGTCCCCGGGTAGGCCCAAATTGCAAACAGCCCCTGTTGATGCGCCGCCTTGATAAAATCGGCATTAGCATCCACCGCAGGACGGAGCAGAAGTGTCGCCAGAAAAGCAATGAAGGAGACGATCAACAGTAGAGCCACCCCGCGCTTGCGGCGCCTGAACAAGAATACCGTCACGGCAAAGACGAGAAGGGTCCAGAAGACGACCGACAGGGACAAGTCGCCACGGGCATGCTTCAGCGTATAGCTGGGAAGCGACTCGATCTGGTCGGGGCGCTCCTCCCCCAGCGTGATGAACATGCGCTCGGCGTGATGCAGAGTCAGGTTTCTGAACGGAATGCCGGTCCACTCATAGCCGGCGATCGACTCGGTGCCGGCAAAAAGTACCATCTCGGGGTGAGCCTGACGTATCCGTTCCAGGTCAGCAAAGAAAGAGGTAAGACCGGTCGTATACAACGAGCGGTAGTCCTTCGTATATCCAAGAATATTCGGCACTGGTTCGATCCCGAAACGGATCCCCTTCCTGCCATGGTCGGTGAACGCCATAGCTTGGATACCACGCGCCTTCGCCATGCCCACCAACGCGTCCATATCATGCGCGCCATCGGAGTGAGTGGTGCGCACATCGATCAGCGTACGAATCGGACCGTCCGCTTCCGCGGCCTGCGCCGAAACGGACACACAGGCGAACAGCAACCCGATGACCAGCCATCTATGCACCGTGCATCACCTCCTCGTAAAGTTCCGACAGTTTCTCCGTCATCACCTCCAGCGAATAGCATTCAGCCCTTTTCCGGGCCGCTACCTGCACCGATTCGGGCCAACGCGACATCACCGCGTCGGCTACCATGTCGGAATCTTCCGCATCCACGATCCTGCCCACAGACGGATCCACCAGTTCGCCAAGACCGCACACACCCGAAACCACACAGGGCAAGCCTACCGCCATCGCTTCCACAACCACCCTGCCCATCCCCTCGTTGCGCGACAACAGAACAAAGCAGCGGCTGTTCACAAGAAAAGGGACCGGGTTCTGCCAACCGGCGAAATGAACCTGCCTCTCCACACCATGCTCATGACAGAGCTCCCCCAGCCGCACCCGCTCCGGGCCGTCACCGACAATCGCCAGACGGGCCTCGGGTTCGATCGCCACCACCCGCTTCCAGGCACGAATTAGCCGGTCCATGCCCTTGACCTCCACCAGCCGTCCCACGCTGACCGCAGTCCATTCGGGCTCGTCTTCGCCATGCTGCTGCCGCCACGACGCCGATTGCGCGGCGATGGCTGCCACATCGACACCACTCGGAATCACATGCCACTGGGAGAGCTCCCCGATGCGAAGGCGAAGATGGTCATCGCGCTCGGCTCCGGTCAATGCCACGAGGGCATGCGTCCGCCTGGCCAGCCAGCGTTCGATGCCGGCAAAGAGTCGAGTTTTCAGAGAGCCGAAATAGCCGTGGAAGATATGGCCGTGCGGGGTATGCACCACGGCCTTCACGCGCCCAAACGCGACCCATCGGCCCAATGCCCCCGCCTTGGAGGTGTGGGTATGCACCAGATCGAAGCCTCGTTGCCCGATCAATCCGGCGATCTGACGGCAAGCCCGCCAGTCGGACAGACCCGGCTGCCGATGCAGCGCATCGAGCACATATGTCTTGCCTCCGGCGGCACGAAAGTGGTCGAGGTTCTGCATCACCCGTGTCCGTTCATCTTCGGACATATCGCTGCTGACATCAGGACCGTAGGCAAGGCAGACCTGATACCCTGCTTCGGCTTGGTGAGTGGCACAGAGAAGCGTGTTGACCGCCGACCCACCGCCATCCATGCGGGTAATCAGATGCAGTACCCTCATCTCAATACGCTCTTCAGCTGGCGAATCAGCGCCTCGTCATGGGATGCCCAGCCAAAATGTTCAGCGACATGGCGGCGAAGCCCTTCCTGACGCGCAGCATGCTGCACTTCGTTGCATAGCAGATCGGTCGTAGCCTCTGCCATCGCTTCTGGAGAGATATCGGCGGCCAAACGGTTATACGGACTGGATGCCACCACCTCCGGATTGGCGCCCACCGGCGTAGCCACGACCGGCAACCCGCAGGCATTAGCTTCCGGCGTCACCAGACCAAATCCCTCCAGTGAGCGCGTGGGAAGCATGAAGAGATCCGCCGCCTGCATGCGCCAGACCACCTCTTCCTCCTCGAGATAGCCTGCAAATTCGATCCGGTTGGCCACGCCGAGATCAGTCGCCAACACCTGCAGGGACGGCATCAGCGGGCCAGTGCCAACAATGCACCAGCGCAGACCCGGAAAGTCGTAGCGAAGCATGGCCGCCGACTGAACCAGCATGTCCACGCCCGTTCGCGGCACTAGATTGCGCAACGTGATCACCACCGGGCCCTCCCAGCCCAGCGCCATGCGCGCATCCCGGCGCGCTTCGGCATGCATCGGGGACGGCATTTGCACAGCGCCGGGTGCAATCGCCACCCGTCCACGATCGATATCGAAGGTCGACTCCAGTCGTTGCTGCATATAACGGCTTAACACCAGCATGGAGGAGGCGGTGCGATAGACACGACGCTCAAGACGCCGCATAGCCGTTGCCGTCAACCGGTGCCGCATGCTCCAATCCAGCCCGTGCCGCGTGGCATACTCCTCATGAGCAAACGAGTGGCAGACCTGAAGCCTAGGAAGCCCGCAACCGGCCCGTTGCAGGGCCCAAATCGTAAAAGGCTGTTCGGCCACGACCACATCGAATCGATCACGGTAATGCCGCCACCACGCTTTGGCACCGCGTGCCAGCTGGCGCAGTCCCGCCATGCCGCGTGTCCCGTCAAACGACAGACGGTGTTCGACCACACCATCCCCGAGATCGTACCGCTCTGCCGCGTCCGGATGCGGCTGACGCGTCAGCAGGGTCAGCTCATATCCGGCCGCGCGGATGGCGCGCACATGATTCACCAGCATCCGCTCGGCACCACCGTGCACCGTCTCAGCGGAGACATCCGCCACCAGCAATACCCTCATGAGAAGTGCCAATCACGTTGCTGCATCCATGTATCCAGAAGTAGCAACCCCCACAGAAGGTCCGAACAGTCCTCTCCCGCCCGATGCCTATGCCATACCTTCTCGACGTACTCTCTTCGCACCAGTCCACCCAGAGGATTGCCCGACGCCAACCGCGCTATCTCGCCGGCCAGCGGACCGCGCAGCCAGTGTTTCATCGGCGCCATGAAGCCCTGTTTCGGTCGATCGACAGCGGAGACGGGAAGCCGTTTCCTAGCGACCTCCTTGAGCAGTATCTTCAGCCCCTCTCGCCAAGGCGGTCCTGAGACTTTCCTGCCAGGATCGAGGCTCAGAGCGAACGACAGCAGGCGCGTATCCAGAAAGGGCGACCTAAGCTCCAGCGCATGGGCCATACTCATACGGTCCCCCACCACCAGCAGGTCATCCGGAAGATAGGTGAGCATATCGTAGGCCATGGCGCCATTCACCGGACCATAATTGTCCAGAAGCCCCGCAAGGCCGCCATACATCTCCGATGCCGAGCTCCAACTTCCCTCCGGCTGCGCCACAAAGGGCCGGGTGAACATCTCATCCCAATCCGACTGCGCCGACGCGGTCCACGCCATATAGGCCTCGTGAGCCGGAACATCGAGCCCCTCCAAAAAACGCCGCGCCCGTCCCCTGAGGTTGCGGTGCCCCGCCCCCTCGCCACACAACCGCATCAGGGATAGCAGCGCATGCCGGCCGGGCATGCGCTGCATACGGCCATGCCAGGCCATACCCAGATAACGCGGATACCCGCCGAACAGCTCGTCGCCACCCACGCCCGAAAGCGCCACATCGACATATGGCTTCGCCTCCTTGGCGATCAGATAGGTCGGGAGGGCAGCGGCATTCGTAACCGGAAGATCGAAACCGGCGGCAAGCCCGTGCAGTGAGGCATGTGCATCGGCCTCCACCTCCAGCACCGCATGCTCGCTGCCGATATGCTCCGCCACCTGTCGGGCATAACCGCTCTCGTCGTAATCGGCACCGGCATCCGAGAAACGTACCGAGAAGGTATGCAGCCGACCGGGAAGCTGCCGGGCCAGCGACTCAGCCACCAGCGATGAATCAATACCACCGGAGAGGAAGACACCGAGTGGCTTGTCCGATACGGCCCGAAGAAGAAAGACATCATCCAGCAGCTTCTCCAGCGTCGCCCGGACCCCATCCGTCTCATGCTCTTCATCTGGATCGGGAAGGAAAAAATAGCGGCGCAGTGTCAGCGGCGCACCATCGATCGACACGGCATAACAACCGGGTGGAAGTTGCCGGACCTCGCGGTACATGGTGCGTGGCGCCTCGGTACGCATACGACAGAGCACATCGTGTACTGCATGGATATCTGGTGTCAGCGACCATTCGCCATGTTCAAAGGCCGAAAGCGTCGAGGCCAGTCCAATCCGCCCACCCTGCTCGCAGACGAACAGCGGCTTCTCGCCCAGAGGGTCGCGTGCCGTAATCAGCGTACGTGTACGACAATCCCACAACACGATGGCAAACATGCCGTTGAGCAGGGAGAACATCCCCATACCGAAGCGACGGTAGAGATGCGGCAGAACCTCGGTATCCGTATCCGAAGAGAAGGTAATGCCGTCGGCTTCGAGCTGTGCCCGCAATGCCTTGTAGTTGTAGATGCAGCCGTTGAATACCACCACGACATCATCCACAACCATCGGTTGACGACCGCGTTCGTCCGGACCAATGATGGAGAGGCGGTGATGCACAGCCGAAAAGCCATCCGTCTGCATCCGCCCGTCGTCGTCGGGCCCACGCCCCGCCACGGCATCGCCCATGCGGGTCAGCTCTTCGGACGAAGAGCGTCCAGCTATCGCAACGAAACCGCACATCGCGTCAGATCGTCACGAACGGCGAAGGCCTAAACGGCTCTGCCGCGACCGATACCCGCATAGCTGAGACCATGTGCCTGCAGCTCGGACCGCTCATAGATATTGCGCGCATCGAAGACCCAGCGCCCACGCATCGAACCAGCCAGCTTCCGCCACTCGGGCTCGCGGAACGCCAGCCATTCGGTCAGTACGATCAGAATATCTGCGCCCTGGCATGCCGCCACCGGATCACCCACGTAACGGATGCGATCGCCCCAAATACCGTTCGCGACCTCCATCGCCACCGGATCGTGCGCCACCACATCCACACCGGCCTCCAGCAGAGCATGGATCATGTCGATACTGGGCGCCTCGCGCATATCGTCGGTACCCGGTTTGAAGGCCAGCCCCCATACGGCCGCCCGCACTGGTTTCTCGGTGATCGTTGCGACGGCGGACATCACCCGGTCGATGAACCACTGGCGCTGGGTGGCGTTGACCTCATACACTGCCTCCACCACCGGGAGGCGCGTATCGTTGGCCTTGGCCGTGGCAATCAGCGCACTGACATCCTTGGGAAAACAGGAACCGCCGTAACCGATGCCGGCGTAGAGGAAGTGCGGCCCGATGCGCGGGTCGGAGCCGATGCCTTGCCGCACCTGCTCGATATCGGCGTCAACCCGTTCGCAAAGCCGCGCCAGCTCATTCATGAAGGAGATGCGCGTCGCCAACATGCAGTTGGCCGCATACTTACTCAGTTCGGCAGAGCGGCGGTTCATCACCTGCATGCGGTCGCGATTGCGATTGAAAGGGCCGTACATCCGCCTAAGAAGCGCCTCCGCATCATCGTCTGCCACGCCGATGATGATGCGATCCGGCTTCAGGAAATCATCCACTGCATTACCTTCGCGAAGGAACTCCGGGTTGAAGGCCACATCGATCCGTACACCGCGTTTCTCAGCGATGGGCAACACCGCATCCGCCACCCGGTCGGTCGTACCGACCGGCACGGTGGACTTGACCACGAGCAGGCAACCGTTCGGGGCATACGCGGCAGCGCTCTCGGAGGCTGCCATGACATACTGCAGGTCGGCTGAACCATCCTCGCCCGGTGGTGTGCCGACAGCGATGAAGACCGCCTCGGCCTCTTCGCAAACCGTATAATCTGTCGTAAACCTGAGTCGCCCTTGCTGACGATTACGCGCCACTAGGGACTCCAGACCCGGCTCATAGATCGGGATCCCGCCCTCATTGAGCATCTCCACCTTACCGGCGTCCACATCGATACCGGTCACATGGTGACCCACCTCAGCCAGACAGGCCGCCGTCACCAAACCTACATAGCCGCTACCAACGACACAGATCTGCATACACTACCTCCACCTCTCACGAGAGCGACAGACCGGAACCGACAGATGTCCGGACAATATCGAGCCACAGCAAGGCACACGATTCCCTTTCAACATGATTGAATACTCAAAACCTTCTTACCCCTTCCCGGACTCCTTCCACCAACCTACGAGGAATCCGGAGGCATAGCAAAACTGGCAGACAAGCCACACCCACCTCCCTGAAAAGAGACTCGCCAACATTCGCCAAGGGAACCGAAGCACCCGTTTCCATAGCGGCACTTTTTCGGTGAATGTACCATGATCGGACGGCGTTTCGATCACCCATTCGGGATGATGGAGATTGGCATATGCCGCCTGGTAACCATTGCGAAAGAACTGCCTCAAAAGCTTTCCCCAGCCATCCGGTGGCAAGTGATGGTAGAGAACTCCGGGAATCAGGACCACGCGTGCGTCGGCATCACGAAACTGTTTCCGAAGATAAGGGTCAAGCCCCCTCGGAATGCACTCGTTCTCTCCACCCACCTGCCGAAACAGCGCCGCACGCATGATCAGGCACGGGTGCTCAGCCAGATCAGAGTCGACGATCTCCGTCACCGGTTCCCAGCTGCGGCGCGGCACCTGCCGCATCACCCTTTTGACAAACGGCGTCGCCCACTCCGGTACCGTATTGCTGCCTCCGGCCATGCCGATATCCGGGTTCTCATCCATGGCCGACACCAACTGCTGCAGGGTATCGTTCTCCGGCAGTGAGGAGTCGTCATCCAGCGTCAACAGGTACTCCCCCCTGGCAAGGGCTGCGCCGACATTAATGGCCCGCCCCTGGCGGCGGTCCCCTTTGATGACCAGCAATTCAAAGTCCTGCATGGTCTGCCGTCCAAGCTGGCGAAGGAGCTTGCGGAAGTAACCGCCGCGATCGGCGTCGGCGGTGGGCACAATCAGCGAGAGCCGCGGGCCCTCAGTCATCGCCGGCACATGCCATATGACCCCGTCAGAAGGCTCATCATTGTAAAAGCGCACCCACGGACGTTGCACTGCGGATGCCGATTGCCAATCGGCCTCGTCGAACAAGCCTTCGATATCTCTCATGGGCTTTTCATCTGCCACGAGAGTCGATGAATGACCAATCATTTTCCCTCCCCCGGTCACCGTGGAACTCACAACACCCGCAGCCACTGTTCCGGATATGGAGAAAGGCCTGTGGAGGCTAAATCTCTTATCTCCGCTTCATACTGGCTTTTCAGATGCTCATGGATACGGTGCGGCATCTGCCTGCCCACGCCCCGTCCAATCACTTTCCCGACAGGGTTATCGCACAATCCCGGGTCAACACCAAGAAAGCCCGTGATCTCTCGATAGAACCCTTCCGGATCATCCTGAAGACGATCAAAGAAGGCGACACATATGTCCGGGAAATAGGCCTGCCATGTTCTGATTATCTGGGGATAGGGTCGCCAGTATCCGTAAAAGTCGTCCAACATGGCGATCCACTCAGCCTCGGTCACGCTGTCAAAATCCCTTCCTGCATGGTCGCAATAGTTCATCAAGGCCCCCGACCACGCCCGCTCGATCGGATTGCGCACGAATAGCAGGATTTTTGCATCCGGATTGTGACGATGCAATTCGGCAATCCTGCTTTCGGGAATATGATAGTAGTTAGGCGTGATATCGCCACACAAACGCCCTTTCCCCTTGTCAAACAACGAGGCATACCACTCGAACGTATGCCGGGAGAACATATATCGCATTACCCACGCGAAAGACTCAAAAGGACCGAAACACTCCGTCTTCCGCCACAACAACATCTTGGCCGCACTGTGCAGAAGGATTCGTCTCAGTTCACGATAATGCCAGTGCGGATTGAAGAACAGGTTTTTCAGGGAATAGGCAGGAACAAAGTTCCCCTCGGTCAGAAAACGCAGCTCTTTGTAGGGAGGCAGCCATACCTCCGGATGGTCGTGCAGTATCGAAAACAGCCATGTCGTCGCCGTCTTCTCCGGGCCGATACAGATAAAGTCCGGCTTATGGGACGCTTTCACCACTGATTCAGCTTCTTTCTTTCAAGAAAGCGAGGCAATGCTCGGCGATGCGTCGGGCAGCATGCCCATCGCCAAACACAGTGGACACTCTCATCATCGATTCCCGCTGCCTGTTGTCGAAGAGCATCGTCTCCATTTCCTTGCTCACCGCCTGACGATCAAGCGATACCGGAAGCACGTTGCCTGCCGCGACCCCCTCCGGCCGTTCGGTCTCCCGCCGCAGCAGCAATACCGGCTTGCCCAGTGCCGTGGCCTCCTCCTGAACACCACCGGAATCGCTGACGATAAACCAAGCCTTCTGCATCTCATTGATGAACTCGCGATACCCCATCGGAGGGCATAAATGCACATTGGATATCCCTCCGAGCATGTCATAGGCGGGACCCTGCACGTTCGGGTTCGGATGAACGGGATAAATTAGATCGACCTCCGGATGGGTGCTGGCAACCTCCCGGATACCGGCGAAGATCTGCCGGAGCGGCTCACCGAAATTCTCCCGGCGATGCGCCGTGATCAGCACTCTGGGGGTTGTTGACGGTTCCGCCTTACCCGCCATGATCCTGACAGCATCGATAACCGTGTTACCGGTCACCAGTATCGACCCCGCCTCGACTCCTTCAGCAAGCAGGTTCCGCTTTGCCTGCTCGGTCGGTGCAAAATGGAGATCCGCCAATACGGCCGCCATACGCCGGTTCACCTCTTCTGGAAAAGGACTACGCCGGTTGCCTGAACGCAAACCGGCCTCCACATGTCCGACATAGACCTCGCCATAAAAGGCGGTCAGTGCCGCCAATGCGGCACTTGTCGTATCCCCCTGCACCAAGACCAAGTCCGGCTTCTGCTGTTGTAGCAGATCGGAAAATGCCGGAATCAGGCGCGCGCTCAATTCCGCCAATGTCTGCCCCTTACTCATCAGATCGAGATCGGAATCCGGTTCGATCCCCAGTTCTGCCACAAACATATCCAGCATCTCTCGATGCTGCGCTGTCAGACATACATGTATATGACACTTCGGCACTGCCTTCAGTGCCTGAATCACCGGCCACATCTTGATGGCCTCCGGACGTGTGCCTATCACCACCATTATCTTTGTCATGTCTGTTCCCGCATCGCCACTCACTCCGCTGCCGTTCGGGAGGTCCGACTGAAAGAGCACTGCAACTGTGGCAAAAAGGCCTGCCAGGAGAGCTGCTGTGCCCGATGGCGGCACCTTTCACGAACACCCGACGTCGCCAGGACCGTCTGCATCTCCTCGATAGAACGGGACCAAGTCTCCGGTTGATCCGGATCGATCACAACCCCCAATCTCTCCTGACGCACCATATCCGAATAATGACCGACTTCCGGCCCAATCAACACCGGTAACCCGCACGCCAGATACTCGGGAAACTTGAGCGGGGAAGCCACCCGGTTCACGATGGTACGGTGGCGTAGAAGGCAGCCGACATCCGCTGCGGAAAGATATGCCGCCAGTTCATGATGCGGACAAAACTCGAGTCGCCAATTCTCTTCCGGGATATGGGTCAACAACGCCCTGAAACGATCCTGATCAGGCGTAAAAACCCAGAAAAAGGCATCCGGTACAAGCTCTATCAGCTGTTCGAACAGGGCAACTGTCTCGGCAGCGCACTGCCACGGTGCCGCCGTCCCCACATAAGCCACAATCAGACGATCATCCAGGCCCAGCGACCGGCGCAACGCTTGACGATCCGCGACAGATGGGAATTTCTCCAGATCGACTAGGCAGGGCAAGACAAGCTGCTCTCCGGCCGCCTCTCCATACTCCGAATCAACAAATCCCCCCATGGGCTCGGACACGATGATCCGGTTCCGGAACCGGCGTGCATGCATGGACTCAATCCACTTCCTTACCCGGAACCGCAGGGTGCCACCACCCTCTTCCTCGATCAGCCCGAGCTTGAGCCACCAGGCGTCAGCAGGCATTCGACTCCCGAGCAGGTGAACCCCCCCCAGACATCCGGAAGCCACCAACGCATCGTCTGCCTTAATCTGTCGCATGGTCCGGCGCAAAAAACGCAGGAGAACCAGCCTTTCATACAACCGATAGAAGGGGCGTGGCAGACAACCGAACCACTTCGCCCCGGATGCCACAAATACGCGCTCATCGAAATCATCGATATGATTGTCGCCGGCGGGCATCTTACCATTGAGCCGGAACTGAAACATGTGCACGCGGGTATCGACACCGGCTAGCCGGAGATATCGAATCATCTCCCGCAGATAGCTTCGGGTTCCGACAGATTCGACCACATCTCCCACAACCAGAAGGTGAACCCGCCTTGACTCAGGCATGGCCGAACAGCCTCATGGCCTGCTGCATGACCGCATCCGTCGAGATCAGGTCGGGGGCATCCGCAATCAGGGTGGAAACGTCATCACGCTCATAGTAGAGGTATTCAGGTTCGGCATCCGGTCTTCCGCAAATGGCCACGCAGGGAGTGCCCACCGCAACCGCAACATGAAACGGACCGGAGTCGTGTCCGACAAACCCGTCCACGAGGGAAACAAGTGCGGCCATCTCGTCGAGATTCGTACAGCCGATCAGATTGATACACTCCGGTACCTTGTCGCAGAGCTGTTCTCCCATAGATCGTTCATTCTGCACGCCGATCAAGACCGGCACCATGTCATTCGCCAGCAGCCGCGACGCCAAGTCGGCGAACCGTTCAACAGGCCACATCCGGCCTTCCACCTTAAGCCGCCTCCCCCCGATATGAAGGCAGACTCGACGCCGAACCGTTACTAAACCATGTTCGGCCAACAGCTCCGAAGCCCGTTCCCGATCGGAATCGCGTAACGGAAACTCCGTCCGCTCATCGCAGGGGATTCCTGCCACATCCATCAACCTTCCATACAGCTTCGTATAGTGAAGTCCATCGCGAACCGATGCGTTAAGGGAAGCCTGATAAATGGAACCATGCCGGATGAAGCGTGGATCAAAGCCCAACGCGTATCGGGGTTGAAGCTGACGGATCAGCCACCACTCGACAGCCCACCAATCCAGCAGGGCCGGGATATGCAGATTCACCACCATATCAGCTTCGATAGCCCGCATCTCGTCGCGAATCGCCTGTAGCGATGTACGCACAGCGTGCCGAAACAGGGTACGGGCGTCGAAATCATAAACAGGGAATCGATCAATATGCTCGACCTTCGGAATCCTGCCAAGAAAGCCTGCAAAGACGGGATCGGAACACCACACGCGGATAG
>Ga0209918_1000834_pt1 | contig 18634 bp, 13 predicted proteins | sample SalPonD_shore_MG_FD_185712 | JGI IMG/M metagenome (GOLD analysis project Ga0209918, IMG submission 185712) | Salt pond soil microbial communities from South San Francisco under conditions of wetland restoration - Salt Pond MetaG... | ecosystem: Environmental > Aquatic > Marine > Intertidal zone...
GCATTGAGCGCCTTGCCAACCAGATTTCTCCTCTCGGTTTGGCTTGCACACAACCCAAACCAACGGTCGAAATGACTCGAAGGTTGTGTTGTGAGTAATAAACAAAGATTCGTCAGTCATCCCGAGCGAAGTCGAGGGATCTCGTGCAATTGCTTTCCGTTATTTTGGCCAGCGGGATTTCTCCCCCGGAGGTGTCCCTTGCGGGATATTGGGCATACCTTGGCGAACCAAGGTATGCAGGCCGGTCGAAAAGACTTACCGGTTGGGACCAGTGCAGATGTACTCAGGCTTCCTTTGCCAAAACCACCCTACATTTCGTTACACTTCATGTAGGGCTATTCGAATTGACGCCCATCCGGCAGCTGCCCGTCAGGAGCCGGGCTTTTGACTGGCCGGATTCTCTCACAAAATCAAGAAAGGAACTTGCGCTATAGCAGCTATCGTTAAAACGGAAGTGTTTTATCAGACCAACTCTATCCCTTCCCGGCAGGGACCTCTGCGAGGCTGGCTCCTTCACCAGGCTCGGAAGAGACTCCTTCCAGAGAAGTCCTTCCGGACCTACAGGAAAAACTCTGGTTCAGATGTGCACTCACATTTGACAAAACAATTTTTACTTCATTTTGCATTGAGCGCCTTGCCAACCAGATTTCTCCTCTCGGTTTGGCTTGCACACAACCCAAACCAACGGTCGAAATGACTCGAAGGTTGTGTTGTGAGTAATAAACAAAGATTCGTCAGTCATCCCGAGCAAAGTCGAGGGATCTCGTGCAATTGCTTTCCGTTATTTTGGCCAGCGGGATTTCTTCATTTGGTTGGCCTTAAAACCCAAGACAAACCGACAGTCGAAATGACTCAAATTATGCGTTATGGTATTAGCAACCAGTCATCTTGAGCGTCATCACCGGCAACCGCCGGTGATGCAGTCGTCTCATCAGAGATCCCTATGGGAAGGGATCCCGATTAGATGAGTACCGACTTTGAAAACACTATTGATGGTTTCAATTGAAATTGAGCGCACGGTCCACGGGATTTCTCCACTTGAGATGTCTTGCATGCAAGACATCTCAGCGGTCGAAATGACTCATACATTCACGCGCGACTTCTCTCCAACCTGTGCATGCCAGGATTCAGCATAGCGAGTTGATTGACTCATCAATTCTTCGTGAGAGCCGGATTCAATAATCTTACCCTTTTCCATCACATGAATAATATCAGCCTGCATCGCAGTAGTAAACCGGTGGGTGATGACCAGTGCAGTGCGTCCATCGACTAACTCACGAAATTTTTGTAACCACTCCATCTCTGACCAGGAATCCATAAAACTTGTGGGTTCATCCAATACAACTAATTGGCCCTGACGTAAAAATGCACGCGCCAAGGCAATGCGTTGCCATTGGCCGCCACTCAATTCAGTTCCACCGGGAAATAATCGCCCTAAAAGGGTTTCATACTGGTCTGGTAATTTCTCGATAAACTCGTGTGCTTTTGCATCCCTGGCCGCATTGACAATTTCACCGTTTCGGGTATTGATTTTTCCCAGAGCAATATTCTCGTTGGCAGTGGCCTGATATCGCACCGGGTACTGGAACATTATTGAGATGTGTTCTCTCAGTTCCTTCTTAGAAAATTTCCTCAAGTCAATACCATCAATCGTAACTTTTCCTTCCTGGGGATCATAAAATCGGCAGAGAAGTTTAACTGCTGTAGTTTTTCCTGCGCCATTCGCACCTACCAAGGCCGTAATCTTTCCTTGCGGTATTGTAAGATTAAAATTTTCCAGTGCCGGTATTTTACTTCCGGGATAGGTAAATGTTATATTATTAAATTTCACGCCGTTCTGAATTGGCACTGGTACGGATTCCGGTCGCTCGGGTTCGATCAGGGATGAATCAATTTCAAGAAATCTGAAGAGGTGTTCAACGAAAAGGGAGTTTGTGTATACACTGCCCAAATTATTTAGCACGGACCGGATTAAAGTTTGTCCCTGGTTAACGGCCTGGTAGAACAGAGCAATATCCCCAAGCGTTCCTAATCCCCGAACTGCGCGCCAGATCATCCATAGCATTATTCCCCCAATAACAATTAAACCCTGTCCTGCAGCAACAATTCCTGCAATAGTCTGGCGCCCCATCAGTGAGATTTGTTTACTTCGTAACTGTTGTCGCACTGAATTGTATTGCTTTCTCAAATAATCCCCTAAATTATAAAGCCGCATTTCTGCGGCGAATCGGGGTTCTACAAAGAGAAAATTCAAGTATTCTGCCCAGCGTCTATCTTTTGTGGTGCGCTTCCACCAGGAATGGTATATCCGGTTTTGACGGACCACGATTATGAATGCCGGCAATGTCCCCAGAAATAATATAACTGGTAACCAGAAACTATACACCGCAAGGATAACAGCAATGGAGAGAAAAGTGATACTACTTTGAACGATACCGCCTACATTTTGAAGCAAGCTCATTGCTCTCTGGCTTGCCTGGGTGTCAGACTCTTTTAATAGGTCGAAGAACTCCGGAGACTCGTAGAAACCATAGTCTACCTTCGCGGCCTTTTGATGAATTTTACCCCGGATGACATCTTGGACCAGTTCTCCCTGTATTCCCTGAAGCCATCCAATGACTCGTTGAATTACTTGTTGGCCCAGCAGTAATCCACCCATTAGCATCGCTGAAAAAAGAACAGGCTCCACCGTCTCCCTCGACATACCATTTCCCACCGCAGCATTGACAGTATCGACCACCCCTTTCGTCACATAGACAATTCCACCAGGAATCAATCCTTGAATTAACAACAAAATCCCCCATAACAGAGTCCATTTTTTAGACGCTTCCCATACGAGTTGAAGCGATCTTCGGGTGAGCCTAAAACGTTTAGGCAATCCTGATATAATCTTTTGAATAAACAAGAGAATTTTTTTCACAAGATTTTTAAAGGATTTAATTCAAGAATAAACATTGCACTTTCACTGCCTGCACGGTTCTTGTCAGGAATACTTCAAATCATTTTCAATTAGCCACTTAATTTCAGGGAGCGATTTCAAGGTTCTTCTTCGCTGAAGCAAAGAGATCGGAACGTTTTCCAACAAAGTTGTACATTGATTAAAATGGGATTTCATAAACGATTTTGCATTTAACCATTCGATAGTCCGGGTGTGCTTGACTAGTTCAACCATGGCGGCATTGAATGACAAATCGCTAATTTTATTTTTACGCCTGCTTTTTTCTTCCAATAGGTAGATCTTTTGCAATGCTTTCGATGTTATCCCATTGCTGCTAGAAGTGTTTTCCAGACGAATAACTTTATCAGTGGCGTCGTAAACTTTCGGAAACTGTTTATAATCCTTCCAGAACATCTTTGCAGCGTCAGGTTTTAGCTTTATTGCCTGTGGACCAGGTACTACAGAAAAGTTCAAATCAGCCACATTTATTACTAAAAGATCCTCACTGAGCAGCCGATATCCGTTGTTGACAAAATATGCTGCAGTTGTCGACTTGCCCCAACCTGAATAGCCAATCAGCGCCACGGTATTATCACCTTTTGTCACACAGGATCCGTGCAATACCAGATAACCACGTTGACGAAGTAGTGCTGCCATTAGTTCACCACTCACGACTGTCCGGACAAAATCTGGATCAACACCTGGGTAAGGATCTACGAGAATAGTGTGCCCGTGTTCAATTCGGCAAAGGAATACATCTTCAAACTCTCCGGAAAGAGACCAGCCAGCATCGTGATCGGCGTTCATCTCTCTTCTATCGAGTGAAGTTTCTAATATCCTTACGGTGGCGTTTATATTAGATGACGTACCTCTGCATGATGGGTATCCTGGCAATTCATAGTGGGATTCGATTAGCAGATCATAAGCACAGTACCTATACATAAGTCAGGAAAATACTCAAATTTAAAATTTGTTGAATTACTATTAGAAAACCAGGCAGGTAACATTCACCATTTTTTATGAACGTCACCCGCCTGTATTTAAGAATAAAACTAAACTATTGAAGCGAATCTTAGTCAGTTCCAGCCACATCCACCACCTGAGCCCTGAGGATCGGTTGTCTGAGATTGACCAAAAATATCTCTGAACCACTCAAACAAATCATGCAATCCCCAAAGGTCATTACCACCCTGATCACTAAAACCTTTTGTTAGTGTCTCAACCGGTCCATACACCTTTAATTCCGGAGTTTCGTATGCTTTTTTCATTATCTCCCCTTTTTGTTGTGTTTGAATGAAATATCAAATGGTTACTATTTAATTATATCCCAGTATCAGATTGTTCAATAATATTTTTGTTAAACAGTTGACAATAATCCTTAACATTCATTTTCAAATTCTTGTATAATTTCCAATTACCCGTCAAATCAACCTACTTTTTCCATTTCAAAGGAGGCAACATCACGAATTTTGATAAATCAGGCAACCAACCAATCGCGATTATACCTTCGCTTTCAACCCAGGCATGACCATTTAATTGAGCGCGAGCATCCTTACGAATTCCGATATGTAAATCAGCAGGATACCCATGACGTTTGAATAGCACCCACAGGACAATCGATTCAATGAGGCAACGATTAACTCTTAATAGATATTTACTGGCCAGCTTAACGCCAAGTACCATGTCTTTTCTGGAGTGTTTTCGTTTACCAGATCGTTGTCCTTTCTCGTCTTGTAAAATATGTGTCGATATATATCGGCGAACATTTCCGAATGAGAAAAAAGAGAGCATAAAACGCAATAACACTATGAGCAGCACGCTCTGAGCAAATATAATTTTTATATCAGCAGGAAGCATAAAAAATGATTTTAGTTTTCTAAGCAACTTATTACGGTTATTCTTTACTTTAATTCTCTGGGTTGGTTACTTGGATCAGATTATGCTGAGCCAGATTCTCAAGTAGATTTATGGTGTCCTTTGTACACTGCTCCCTAGTGACATCGTATTCTTCATAAATTGTATTAATAATTTTCATAATTGAAACAGGCGTATCAATTAGCTGCCAGATCCGGGTTCCAACCTTATCAAGCCCATAATATACCCCCTCTTCGAGGTCCAGAATGACACTTTCCCCTTCGAGGTTGGAATGGACCTGATTTTCACCGATTGATACGATCGTATTTTCAGTCAACATCGTTTTAAATGCATCCCAATTTAGCGTTAATTGTATGGTTAATTATTTTATTTGTTCTAAATATGGCAGGTTCTACGATCCAGCAATGTGCTGTAAAGGACGGGATTTCTTGCTGACAAATCCCCGGCCGGTCGAAATGACTCGAAGGTTGTGCTGTGAGTAATAAACAAAGATTCGTCAGTCATCCCGAGCGAAGTCGAGGGATCTCGTGCAATTGCATGCCGTGATTTTGTCCAGCGGGATTTCTCGACTCCGCTACGTTCCGCTCGAAATGACTCGGATTCTGAGGTTTGAGTCGGAATTCTATCCAACCAACTCTATCCCTCTGGCTCCCTTTCTCTTGGGAAGAGAAAGGGAGAACGTATCATCCAATGTTTGAAGAAATTTTCCCCTCTCTTGAAAGTCGAAGATCCCGATAAATCGGGGAGAGGTGCTTAAGGGTTCAGTTGGTTTTTAATATTTTCCCGGAAGGTAGATTGCGTCTTACTTCCCACCCTACATTCCTCCGGGAGGAGCCCCTTTGGGGCATTTCACTTCATGTAGGGCTATTCGAGGTATTGTCCATCCCGCTGGAGCGGGATTCTATCACAAAATCAAGAAAGGAACTTGCGCTTTAGGACCGCGGCTTCAGCCGAGGGTTAAAGCGCGCTATAGCAGCTATCGATAAAACGGAAGTGTTTGATCGGATGCGATTCCGCTTTGGCGGATCGCGTCCAACAAATGGCGGTTTGCGCTTAAAGTCCGCCGGCAATTACCGGTGGGTTTAAGCGCTTATTTCTTTTTCACCATTGAAAACGCTTTTTTATGCCATTGCTGCGAGGGCCGGGATTTCTCGTCTCTGCTAATGTTATCATACTGAAATAATCCCGCAGCCTTGCGAATTGGGTTCTTGTAACGAGGGCGACGAATAGGGGACAGAAAAAGATTGCCAGCCGAACCTGCCCCGATTAGGAACTACCAAAATCTGTGATTTTGTGTAGTTGCCTCTATCGGGGGGATTTTGGTTCTTTCCCCGGAGGGATCCCTTTGGGATGCGCTTCAAAAGAACAGAGGGAGATAAAACAGAAAAAGGATAGTTCAGGTACAACTGATAGTCACCAGCCGATTTAAAGTCTAATTCTCCACCGGGTTTCTCTTAAACAACGATGACCAAATATTGACCATCAACGACATCAAAACGTACCGGACTTTCTCGCGATAATCTTCTCTGGTAGCCAAGTGAAACCAAACCCGTTCTTTATATGAGAAAGTACGCCTGGTGTGGCGCAGTCTAAGAATTTTCATACAAGTTGATACTACTTTTTTAACCATCTCATCGTTTTGGATCTGTTGTTCGATTTGAGAGGGTAAAGAAGCATCCAACAAACTGTTAGCCAAGGCAAGTCCAATCAGAACAAATCGTTGACAGCGATTTCTTCTTGCTCTTACTAATATAGTCTCCCACTTGAGATCAGGATGCGATTCTAAAAGCGCTGCGATATCACACACGTATTTCAAATTGTGCCATTGGTTTTTCACCCCGTGGTACGACAACAATATCAACAGTTCTTCTGGTTCAAGAGCCCTTATTTCAATCCCGTTCATACTAATTGATTTCGAGCGTTCCCACAGTTGATCAAAATTCACTGGATAATGATAACCCGGTGGCATCACAGCAATATGCAAGTCCAGGTTAAATAATCCCTTATATTTTTGAAATGGATATTGTTTCGAAAACCATAGATTTATTTGCTTTTTGAGACCTTTCAGGTTTTGCACTTTTTGGTAGGGATTGTACCCTTCTGCAAGTAACAAGTTTTCTGCCTCGGGAAATTTGTCTGCCGGTATGAGCACGTCAAAATCAGTAGATCGGCGTACTAATGTGTCTCCATAAGCTTCTGATCCGAGAGGACGACCCTTCAAAATTATAGTGCGTATCTTATTATTTTTTAAAATCTTTGTAAGATGACCCAGTTCCTGGAGCTGGATCTGGTTATGACTATGGTTTACTTGAAAGTATTGCTCAATATGTGTTTTGATCTTCGTGGGAAGTACATCACCAGCAATCATTTTAATATTGTGCAGGAACAATGGAGTGACATTATTATATGTGGCTATTCTGATTACCTGTTCCCAATTTATCCCGTGTAAAATTCGAGATCGAACGGGTCCGACCGGACACAGTTTTGGGTTGGGGCGCACACATCTTAGTACAAATGCATACTCTGTCATTCCGCTAGTAATGGGATCTACCTTTGGGTATTCAGACCTCTCTTCTGATTGTAAATTTTGACTAAATGTATGTTGTTTCAATTATTTTATTCTAAATTCTTCTCTATCAATATAAAATCTATTTATTTTTTAAATAATGTGTACGAAAAGTGGGTGTTATAAAAAAAGTTTTTTTCTTCTGGGCTGTTTGGAGTAATAATGACCTCACCGGAATGGATATCTATCTCTTTTATTTTTTTAAACGACCTCACCCTTCCCGGAAGGGATCTCTACGAGTGACACTAAATCTGTGATTTATTGGAGTTGGTGTTATCGTGGGGCACTTTTCCTGTAGGGATCTTTTTGAGGGAATTTTTTTTAGAACTTTATTCCTTTCAGAACTTTTCCCGCAGGGACCCCTACGGGGCATCTTTAACCTTTTCACCTTATACCCTTATACCCGTATACCCGTATACCCCTATTTCCGTATTCCCCCTTGTTTGACGCGGCTTCGCCACCTCAGTCCCAATGGACCGGACAGCAAAACTAATTGTGACCCAAATTGTCATAATAGAGGAAAGCCAGATAAAAGCGGACTTTCTATTTAATTGACAGGACAAATATACTGGTCTGGGAGAATGAACAACAATCAGGAGAAACCTGAAAACGAAGTTCGAAATACCGTAATCTATGAAAGAAATTGTGTCCGAATATATACTTAGTGTGTGAGTTGTAACACTGAAATTTCTATATTTTAAATACTCGAATGAGTATAATCAGAGAAAAACACCGCAAAAAAGTGTAATATAAAACTGACAATTTAAAATGAAGTGTAAACCTGTTTTGTCGCTAATATTATGCGAGCCGAGCTCCACCCAATATTTACTTACTCAATACCACCGGTCCACCATCATCTACAATAACGCCATTTGCGGTGAGATCGTCATCTCCAAATCCGCCGTCGGTAATATGTAAGTGGATCACATTTCCATCAATCTCAGCTCCGGTTTGTCCATTAAATGGAAATTCATACCAATGGTGTGTTGTGTCATCAGGTGTTACCCCAAATTTCCAATAACCAGTAATTTGTGGTGAACTTGGAGGTAATGTCAGATCTATCGTGGTGGTTGCTCCCTCATCAATTTGACTAAGAGTGAACCCTATGATCCCGAACGGAAAACTTTCAGGATTTTGAGATGCTTCAGCACTGCCATAATCGCTTAACAAACTTCCATTTTCCGACTCAAGCATCAACTCGTACTGTCCATTTGGGCTTTGAAAGAATCGCCGGTTATCCGCTGGTGCAATAATTGGATTCGTCGTTTGTACTGTGTACGTCACCGCTGTCGATGCCGGTAACGTTTGTTGTGTACCTTCATTATCTATTAAAGCGATATGAACAGCCCTCGCCAATGTATTCGTTTGATAGGTATCTTCAAACTCTTGCGGAGCAAGTTTAATAGAATTGGTACCAGCAAAAGATACATAGGCATACTGTGCCCCAGACCCAAAGTCACGCCCTAATCGCAACGCATCAGTTCCAGTTAATGTGGTAGTTAATGTACTCCAACCGGTTCCATCCCAATATTCGATAGTTGTTTTAGATAAATTCTGTTGTAAATAGTTGTTTCTAAGATATATGGGTATTGTCGCCCATAACTCTTTTATTTGATCAGTTTCATCAGAAGTCACCGTCTGTGTTACTTGAACCCCATTAAAGACCGCTTGATACTTATTTGTCACGGCAACATCTCCTACCAATTCATTGCCAGTCTCTTCTCCACTATTTGCTACATCAGCAGTACCAGCTATCCCCGTATCATTGAAATAATTGACTACTTCAAGAAAAGGCGTCCCAGTTGCGGTTGAATCAATGACTTCTCTGGTTAAATCATACCCCCTAATAAATAAGGTGGTAAAATGGTTATCATTACTAGCTACTCCCCATACATGAGTGCCAGGGTATCGCTCTACGTCAGCCCAATCTTGGGAACCTGAACCAACGGTAGCCGATTTCCCATGACGATTAATAATCACTGTGCCTGTGGGGCGTGTCCAAAATGTTTCTAATTTTCCTCCATACCAGCCTTTATATGCGGTGCCTTGGCGAGCAACCGCCTCAATATAAAAGCCGAAATCAGTCCCATTGTTTGAATTTTTATATGCCCAAAACTGTGTCCCCGTTGGCTCTCCACCAAAGGCCTTGTTAAAATTTACTCCTCGGTCAACCGGATTTTGTATTGATGTGTCATTCGATTGAATAAATGGTTCTAAATACGTGTACCAATCTGACTGTGGTAAATACGTCGTCAGTTTTACCCACGGCGACCAACCTCCCCATCCAGGTGCGGTGCCTACATATGTTTCATCCCAGGCAGCCCCATACTCTGGAGAAGCGACTTCATCCTGTATGCTGCTCACCATCTCTGATTCAGTTTTAAATAAGTCGATATGATTAAGTGTTCGATAGGTAAATCGTCTGGCTTCGGGGAATAGTGCAGCAAAAGAAAGATCACGCCAGGGTAAAATTGTAGGACTTGAGGCTTGATCACCAAAGACTTCAGCCGAGGTTCTCCCACTAAACCCTGTTCCTGACACATTAATATCCCATGTTCCACCTGCTGGCTCTGGGAAATATTGATACACTTTCCACCGAGCTTCTCTCGTTAATATTTCTTTTAGAAAATCCCAATCCGATGGAATAGTATTCGTTGATCTGTTCAAAACCACTGTATAGGCTCCAAGCAAGTGATAAATAGATTCTCCATTGTAATATGCCTCTGGAGCATCACTTTCACTAATATATCCAGCAGGATAGAATACACCTGAGTCACTTGGCTGTCCACCAAGTACCGCATGATGCGTTCCGACCTCTCCATCAGTAAAACCGAGTAGCATTCTTTTGGCTGCTTGCAAGGCTTTTGTTTTTAGCGTCTCGCTATTGGCTCCCATATAAACATTTGCAAGCGCCTGGATGACGAACATATCTAAATTCGTGTTCGCATTCCTTGCTCCCTGTGAAATAATCCGATCTACAAACCGTTCAAATCCTGATTCAAATGCCACTTGTACTGAATCTGGGAGTACATCCTTACACCGCCGATAGCTTTCTGCCATTCCTAACATTGCACGCCCAAACATATCTGTCCAGCCCAGTGAAGTACCTGCATCTATCTCTTCTTGATACATCATCATATCAACGGCTGAGACAATAAGTGCTCGTAACCCTAAGGCATTTACATGATAAAACCCATTACCTTCTCCTCCCCCAGCTATCGGGATATGCAGTTGATAGAGATACGCTGCCTCATTCTCCCACGATCTGGGGGGATTTCCATAGCCATCTTCTGGCGTATGGTAAATCCGCACCGTCCCAGTGGCTTCAATGCCTTTTCCATTTCCAGCATCCAACACATACCAATCCGGCTCCCCTCTGACGACTCTGGAATTTGACATAGAAATCGTCTCTAAATATAAATCTGCTAATTCATTGGAGTCGGCATAGGTGCCATCCCATTGGATGGTGGTATTTGGTAAGGTAACATTACTAATTGTAATTGCTTCAAGCCAATTATATAAAGTGTCTTGATAACCGTATGTGTGTGGTAATTGAGCAAATAGCCTTGAATTTAAAAGTATTAAAAACAATATTAATAATATGGATAAATAATGCCTTAATATGAATGTTTTCGTTTTCATAGTCTAACTTCTCCAATGTAATACAATCCATTATCTCTATTGCTTTTCCACAAAATTTATGCCAATGGTGTAATTAGTGAATTGTTCATAAGTCTTTTAGCATTATATGAATTAACAGTCTGAGGAAAACTATTATATACTGATTCAGCTAATATATCAGCATACTCAATAGATTATTTTTTGTAATTTGCTATAATATTTTGTTAAGATTTATAATTATTATCTAATTGAGTTTACTATCTTTTTACCAGAAGTGGTGTTTTGCCACTTTTTGTACGAAAAGGCTTTACGGTTTGCTTAAAGCAAACATCAATATCTACAGAACTAAAATCAAAATAATCTTCCCAGTTTACGCTTTTACTAATATCTGTTGCGAGTCGCAATTCGATTTCCCCTGCTTTAATCTGACGAACCTGAATGAACCGCACTAAATCAAATGCTTTATGATGACGACCGAATATTAGGGAAGTAAGACTGATATTTTGTCCGTTTTTATCCTCAACAAATTCGCCTATTCTCCCTCTTCCAATCCTGAAGTTTTTTAACAGCCCTGGATCTTTAAATTCTGGCAATACTAAATCACCTGTCTCATAGCGAATAAAGGGGGAAGCAGTGTTAAAGTATGAGGTTCCGATCAACCGGTAATTACCACTAGAATCTTTAACAGCCTCAGGGTAACCATAACTGTACATGGGGACATATTCATACTGTTTATATTTTTCATACGCCAAGACTGCAAATTCACTATGACCATACCAGGAAAGAGTAGGAACTTGAAAAATCTCTTCAATCAATTTTCTATATTGCGGCGCCGGATATTCTGACCCTAAAAAAATTCCCTGGAGGGATCTGTGTAATTCCCTAATAAGCTTCTGATCTCCATCCTTACAAAAGAGAGCAAAATCATATACCAGACTTGGATAACCATGAATATACTTAAAGTCTTTCTTCCTTGAGAGTTGCAATAATTCATTATAAATGATTTCATTCAGAATATAAGAGTTTACTAAATATTCATTATGGACTGCATTATATTTAATTACGTCATCCTTTAAATTCCGACCACGAAAAGTAATTTTTAAATCTTTGATAATATAATTGAGTTCAGACCAAATGTGGTGCATATGAGCCCATTCTCTTGCAAAAGCATCTTTATCTATATAGAATGAAAGGGGTTCTCCTGAGGTACCACCGGTATTAATCAACATTTTAGAATTTTTAGGATTACTCCTATCGTTTAAATCATAATTTTTTAATACTTCCTTGTTGATAATTGGAATCATTTTAATATCATCAAATGTTTTCAAATTACTCGGGGAAAAGTTTTTGTCTGAGTAATATTCCTTATAAAATTTTACATTCTTATAAGAATAGGTAACAATGCTTTTAATATTATCAAATATTCTTTTTTTAAGATCTTCTTGGTTTATAGTTGTGTAATAATTGATTCTTCTTCGGGAGATATTGTACTCTTTACCTAATCTAAGAGAATATGGGATATGTGATATTATTTTCCCGACAAATTCCGGTTGATTTTCAAGTAACTGTTTTATCTTTAAGTACATTATTTTTTTAATTTTAACTTCAATAAAATACTAATAAGTAAATTTCTAATCATTACCCAGCTATCTTTAATGGTGTTCGTAACATTTGAGTTTATATCGCGATATATTGGAAGAAGAACCTTCTTCCTGCGGTGGGTATTAAACCAACTCACATATTCATCTTTATTCAACCCCCGGTAGGGGGTTAGTTTGGTGATATATTCAGAGTCAATCAGCGGTTCTGAAAAATCATAAATCAAATTATTTGAAGCAGTATCAAAATCGAACCAATGGCACATCATACTATTGTCGTCAAAATTCCACTCAAATGCCAACTCTCTTGTTGAAATTTGATCAAATTTTAATTTTCCACCCCAGAAAGTGTTTTGAGGAAAAAGCCAGTTACCAAGACAATAAGCGATCGGAGAATCTTTATAAATTTCAATCCCTTGAACTATATGGCTATGGCTTCCAATTACACCGTTTGCTCCTTGATCAATTGCTGCTTGCGCTAACTCCCTATGCATCGGTTGGGGATACAATTCTGACTCATAGTTCCAATGCAATAATAGTATAATTTTATGATCAGGATAGTCTTTTTTGCTTTTTTCAATCGAATTTAAAACGTGCTCTGGCGCAAGCGGATTAACTCCGGGTGAATTATTTTTAGCAATCTTTGAATTAATAACTTTCCAACTGAAAGCAAGAAAAAGTAAATTCTGATTACCGATTTTAATAATGGCAGGCTGACTCGCCTCGTCTAAATCGGAACCAGCCCCCAGAAACTTCACTCGATTTGTTCGTAGAACATTTTGGGTACCTTTTATAGAAGCATTAATATCAAATATGTGATTATTTGCCAGAGTTACAACTTTCACATTTAATAATTTTAAATATTCAACGACCTCAGCTGAATTATACACGTACTTTTTTTTCTGTAACTCAAGATTATTTTGTACTATGCCACCTTCCAAATTTGCGACCGCGAGAGTATTACTAATATCCCCCGGAAGATTTTTGATTCTGATAGGAGAGTTTGAATTAACTGCGATATCACCTAAAAAAATCATTTCATTTTACCAAAATATTTAATTTACAATATTATGAAAAAAAAATACTATTTCTAATTACTGAAAAGGCTATAATAGTTTTTTTTAAGATATTTTGTATTACTAATTTTTTTTATATAATTATTAATTCCTTTACTTATTTCTATATAATAATCTTGATTTTGATCGACAAGAAAATTAATTATATCTTCAAATTTTTTCCGATTACTTAGAGGTACATTCCATCCTGCGTTTTCTTTGTCTAAATCTTTCCAAGGCGTTTGATCACTAATCAGTACCGGACAACCTCCTAGTAAAGCTTCGTTAATCACATGTCCGTGGTTCTCTCCTAATGTGGGTAAAAAGAACAAATCGTATTCCTTAAAAGTTTCAACCACTTTAGAATGATCCAACACACCCATATAATCAACATTTATATTATCAGGTAAAGATTGCATCAGTTGTTGGCAATCCTTCCAGTAGGAAACATCATCAACAGGACCATATATATCAAAATCGATATAACCCGAAACATTTTTTAAAACTTTCAATGCAAAGGACAAATTCTTCATTCTTGCAATACGGGAAAGAAAAATTACATCAAGATGTCCCTCCTCTTTATTTTTTCTACCATCTATATGTCTAAGAGGTGGTATTCCTTTTGGAAAATTCTGGATAATGTTAACATTAATATTTTTCCCGAATATTGAGATAATGTCTTGAGCTTCAGAGCTATTAGTAGCATGCCAAGTGATACGCCTATAAAAGTTTAATAATTTGGAAACACTGATATAAATTCGCTTTTTGATCGTTTTTATTCCAAGTGCACCCTTTGAGAATTCACCACGTGGCGCCAATACAATATCTTGAGTATATCTAAAAAATAATAATTTTATTAAAATTATTGCTATTGAAAAATAAAAATCAAAAAAACTATTCAAATAAATTTTATCATAGTTAACTGAACGTAAAATATTTCTGATAGTTTTAATCTTTAAATTTTGTGGTGAGCAATAGTAGATTAAAGCATTGTTGTATTCCACCCATTGCTCTACACTAATGCCTGGATATTGACTTTGATCTAAAAAATCTCTGTCAGTCGTGAAAACAAAAATTTCAAGCGATTCATCCATGCTTTTTACAAAGTTATTGATCGATTGTATGGGACCACCTGCTTTGAAACCCGGATAGAAATATTTTGTAAATATTAAAATCTTCTGCATTTGCTATTTGTTTAATCTAATAATACTCTGAACTATAAATAATGATGTGATCGTTATTCAGATAATGCCGGAACATTCAAGTTTGATGCAGCAGTAAAACAAAATGCAATCAATACCCAGAAGAAAAACCCCATACCACCAAGTGAAAACAAAATAGATTCTCCCAAATTTACGCTTAAAGCAATCAGAACTATCCAAATGTACAATGGAGTCCCAGATAAAATCACTGGTTTCAACAAAAAAAACAATAACATAACTAGACTGACAGCCCCAATAATTCCTATCTCCTCTAATATTGCACTCGGTAAAAATCCTTTTTCAATCGAAGCGGCAATAGGAATTCCGAAAGGCCCTCGAGTAGCGTGAAAACCACTTTGGCTGGATGGCACACCAAAGCCGATACCAGTGAGAGGTGATTCATAAAAATTTTGCATGGAGCGTTCAGTCAGCGCACTTCTTGACTGGGTTACGGCCTCTGAGATATTTGAAGCACTTCCATATTTAAAAATATAGCCATGTACTGAACGCGTAATGTTATCAAAATTCAAAGTCATAAATATCAATGTTAATAAACCAATAATAAGTAAAGCTGGATTTATTTTAATCTTGAAATCTCTTTTACCCGCTTTGACTATATAGAGAAGAAGAACAACACCAACGAGTCCAATCACAAAAGCGAGCATTCCAGTCCTTGCTCTGGAAGTAAATATTCCAGCTAATCCCAAGATAATGCCCGCAATAACTAACAATGAATGAGCGTTCCTGTACAAATACAAAGAAATAAAAAATGCGGTGAAACTGGCAATTACTGGTCCGTACGTTTGTGGATGTACTAAAATACCCTGAAAACCTATTCTATTCCTCCGAAATCCAATCTCTGAACCATAAAATGGTAAACTTATAAACAAGATAAAAACACCCAGAGTAAAAATCAGGGCAAGCCAATAACTTATCAGGTCCTGAGTACGATAAAATAAAGTAAATATCGTGATCAAACCTATTGTAAGAACAACTATTTTAAACAATGAAACCGTTAAATAGTCACTAGAAATAAATGATAGAGTAAATACGGTGAGGAAAAATATTAAAATCGGACCAACTATTTTTGGAAATTCTTGTTTATCTCTTAAAGTATCGAAACCTACTCTAAGAGCACCGGCAAACAATATAAGCCAACGTCCTAACTCAATGTTTCCTTCCCCGAAGATCAAAATGTAGGCAAGTACAAAGTAAGATTCTAGTGATTGTTTTGATCCTCTTAAAGAATATAATGAAACTAAAATGCAAAGCAACAAACCCGTTTGAGGAAAAAACCATAACTCTACTGTTATAGCCAAAAAAATCAATAGCCAATAAGGTAGCACACTTGGCAAATAAGCTACGTTTCCTTGACTATCAGATTTTTTCACTGTCAAAAATTAATCCATCCGTTCTAAGTTTCGTAATTAGAGTTACTCTTTAAAATTTCCATCAGGGTATCTGCCCACAAAGACGGAGTAAATTGCTTCGATAATTCATAACTTCGATGCCCCATTAGCTGTAAGTCCGTTGTTTCCAGTCGTTCAATTTTTAACATTTGTCGACTAAGTTGGTTTACATTGCCGGGTTGAAAGACATGCCCATTGTATCCATCACGGACTAAATGGACAGCAGCCCCTGCACTATCACTACACAAGATTGGCAACCCAGCAGAAGTAGCTTCGTGAATAACTACCCCCCATGGTTCTTGTTTACTTGGTAAAACAAAAGCACCAGATTTTCTCATTATAGAAGGTAATTTATCTGGTTGTACAAAACCCCTGTTTTCAATGCCTATTTTACCATTTAATAAATATGCGTTTGGTCCCTTACCTGCGAATATGAGTTTCCACGGATTTTTGGAAATCATTCTGTATTCCTGATATGCCTCTATTAAGGTATCCAATCCTTTTATATCAACGTATCTGCCTGTATATAAAAATGTGTTCTTCTTTTTAGAATCATTTTTCAAAGGATCAAATGCAAAACTTTCCCAATCGCAACTGTATATTCCAGTCAAACACGAATTCCCATTAAATCCTAATTTATGGGCAAATGCTTTCTGTCTTTCGCCTGCTACCCAAAAGTAATCAAAACACGAATGCAGATATCCTTTTAAAACAAATCTAATGAAGTTTTGCTTTAAATTGTTTTGCCATTGTGCATCAGACATAGCAATTGTAAGCACATTTCTTTTTTTAAAATGTCTTGCCACTTTCAAATACTCTTTATCCATCCATCCGGATACTAAGATTACATCTGGAGAGAATATCTTCAAATTATTCAATATTTCTTTGTATGAAGCATTGTCATTTAAATGTTTTAAGTCTATACTACTGTAATTATCATTCTTGAATGGAGCGTTCTCTGAGGTTGGAAAATGATAAACAAGAGTTCTAACATCATAAGTTGATTTGAGTGTTCTGAGACACGCTTGAAAATATCCGGAGAGCCTACTATATAAAAATGCAATCTTATACAAAATTCTTCCTTTCAATCGCAGACGCGATATTAGTAATAGTATTCTCAGCAACTCTCTCCCAGGTAAAAGATCTTTCGACTAACTCTCTGCTATGGATCTTCTTTTCATTTAACTCGGTAGTTGAAATTCTCTTGGCGTTCAAAATAGCGTCTTTTAATTGTTCACTATTACCTGGCTTAATCAACCAACCATTTGCTTTTGAAACTATTGAATCAATTGCGCCTACGTCTGTAGCAATAATTGCATTTGCGCAAGCCATCCCCTCTAAAATAACCGTTGGTAGACCTTCTGAATAACTCGGGCAGACAAGAATATCTGAACGATATAAAATGGATTGAATTTTATCTTGCTCTTTAACTAATCCGTGATATCTTACATTTTTTTGTTTTAATTTTAAATATTCAGGAATTGGGCCAACAAAATCGAACTGACTCCAGGGATTATCACCTAAATCATTAATAACGGCAGTTAGTTCTTGTATACCCTTTCTACGCTCATATCGTCCGACAAAGACAAACCGTACCAGTTTATTATTGAGAGGATATATGTTGATATTATCATTTATCCAATCACTATCAATGCCATTGGCGGATTCAAGAACATGCGTATTCTTCCCCGCTACCTTTTTAATGATACTAGTTAAATTACCTCCTAAAGACAAAGCATAATTAGCATTTTTTAGATTCCATTTTACAAACGGCCGAAACATTAATTGCTCAAATTTTGGAATTATCGAAGCGGCTTTTTGATACATTTCCAAACCGTGAAAGTTGACGCCGATCGGCGGAAGCGGCCTCCCTGATAATTTCTTCCTAATAGTTTCCCATCCTGTAAATCCCTGCGCATAAATAAAATCCGAAAATTCACGTTGTGTTAATACATCATAAATTGCCTTTGAAGAGCGAAACGAACTCCAAAGATAGTGACTAGGGAAGTACTGACTCCTATATGGTTTGACTCGTATGGTGCAAATATTTTTTAGTTCTTCTTTGGTTAAATAAGTGTTTATTTCCCCATTTACTCTAGTAACAGGCGTACAAGTATAAATAAGATCTATTTTTACATTCAAGCGAGCTAAATGTTTCGCCAATAATAGTGTATGTTTCTGGATTCCTCCAGTAACATATGGAAATACTCCATTTGACAATAATGAGATTTTCATAAATTATATCACTACTGTCCCGTTAAGAAGGAATTCATTGTGCTCTAAGTAGAATAATTATAATATGATAATAGGCGTAAATATTTTTTTCGATTCGAAGTGGGCTCTGGTTATCTTGTGGCAACTCATCCAAAA
>Ga0209918_1000838_pt1 | contig 18585 bp, 20 predicted proteins | sample SalPonD_shore_MG_FD_185712 | JGI IMG/M metagenome (GOLD analysis project Ga0209918, IMG submission 185712) | Salt pond soil microbial communities from South San Francisco under conditions of wetland restoration - Salt Pond MetaG... | ecosystem: Environmental > Aquatic > Marine > Intertidal zone...
CCGTGCCGACCAGGTCGTTGAGGGCGTCCGGGACGGACTTGGCGTCGAAGGCCGCCTTGGGCCAGGCGGCCAGGGCCTGACGCGGATTGAGCAGGCCGGCGCCGACGGCCACGGCCATCGCGCTCGCACCCAGACTACCCTTAAGAAAGCTTCTGCGTTTCATGTGATTGCTCCCCTCTTTCTCAAAAAGCGCTTACAGCGTGTAGACGTATTCGACGATCTTGTCGATTTCGTCGTTGGTCAGGATCTCATGCGGCCCGAACGGAGGCATGACGGAGTTGGGGTTGTTCTTGCTGGCGTCGTAGATCTGCGCACGCAGCTTCGCTTTGTCCGGGAAGCGGGCCTTCATGGCCACAAGCGGCGGACCGATGTTGCCGGGCAGTTGGCCGTCGTCCATTTGATGGCAGGCCAGGCAGTTGCCCTTCTTGCGGTTGAACGCGAGCGCCTTGCCTTCCGCAATGGTCTTGGCGTCGGCGGCGTTGGCAGTGGCAGGGACCATCACTGTCATGGAACCTAGCAGCACCGCAACGGCGCTAGCCGCGGTAATGAGATGGGCAGCTTTCCGCATGGTTTCCTCCTCGTTAAAGGTTTTGCAAGGATGCTCTCAGACGTAAGCGCGTCTGAATATTGAAGTTATTGTTGGGTTCAGCCAGGCTGCTCTGAAACCTGCTTGGCCCATAGCATACCGCATGGCTTGTATATAGCAAGTACCAGTAGGCAGTTTAGAGAATTAGCATTAGCTAAATGTCGCGCACGGATTTTGTGCGCAGGGTGCCATGGCCAGGGACCAGGGATCAATCAATACGGACCGGGCCGACGAGCGCCGGTATTCAGTGGTCCGAATCCTTGGGCAGGGCGGCGGCTTGGTTTTCGAACTCCTTGAGCCGGGCGTCGATGCGGGAGGACTGATAGAAGGTGAGGTGCTTGGCGCGGCGGGCCGCGTGCAACTGGCGAATGGCCTCGTGGAGCTCGCCGCGCGCGTGGTAGTACTCGGCCATCGCGATCTGCGAGTCGACGTTGTCGCCGGCCTGACCCTCGGCGCGCGCCAGCAGGCGGTAGATGCCGGCCGTGGGGCTGGCGTTTTGCAGATATTCGTGTAAGTACTTGCTCGCCTGCTTGGGCTGGTTGGCCTGCAGCAGGGTGGTCGCGTAGTAGTGGCTGAGCACCGGGTTGTAGGGGTTGAGCTTCAGGGCCTGGCGGTAGGTCTCCAGGGCCTGGTCGGTGTGCCCCGCACCGGCCTGGGCCTGCGCCTGCGCGACGCGGTAGGCGATGCGCTCGGGTGCCTTGGCGAGCAGGGGCTTGAGTTCGGCCAGGGCCTTGGCGTAATCACCGGCCTTGGTCAGGGCCAGGGCGTAGCCGTAGCGTTCGGCGTCCTCGTCCAGGTAGCTGCCGCTGGCGAGATCCTTTTTGAACTGCGTGACCGCGTCCTGGGCGTCGTTGCTCCCCAGGACGCGCAGGCGGGCGCGCACCAGGAAGTAGGCCTTGTGCTCGTGGACCTGATGGTGGGGCATTTGCGCCGCCCGGTTGCGGGCATCGGCGATGCGGGCGGTCGTGACGGGGTGGGTGCGCAGGAACTCCGGCAGCTCCGCCCCGTAGAGGCGCGTGGACTGCTGCATGCGCTGGAAGAAATCGGCCATGGCCTGGGGATCGAAACCGGCCTTGGCCAGCAGCTTGATGCCCATGCGGTCGGCCTCCTTTTCGTTGGAGCGGGTGAAGTTGAGCTGCGACTGGGCCGAGCCCGCGGCGATCGAGGCCGCGGCGGCCTGGCCGGCCTGGTCGCTCTTGCCGCCGAGGATAATGGCCGCGATCAGGGCCGCGGTCGTTGCCAGCCCGGCGCCCTTGTGGGCCTCGTAGGTGCGGGCGTAGTGGCGCTGGGTGACGTGGGAGATTTCGTGGGCCATCACGGCCGCCAGTTCGCTTTCGGACTGGGTATCCAGGATCAGCCCGTAATTGACGCCGATGTAGCCCCCGGGCATGGCGAAGGCATTGATACCGGAGTCGTCCACGACGAAGAAGTGGAACTGGCGCTCCTGGGTGTCGCTGGCCGAGACCAGGGAATAGCCCAGATTCTGGACGTAGCTCTCGACCAGCGGATCGCCGAGCACGGCGTGCTGGCGGCGCAGGCTGTTCAGGGCCGCCTGGCCGAGCCGGTGCTCGTGCTCGGGGGTGGAGTCACTGGCGCCGCTGTCGCCGATGTTCGGCAGGTCCACGCCCTGAGCGGCCGCCAGCCCCGGCATGAGGGTGGTCGTGGCCAGGAACAGGCCGAGGATCAGCCATTGGCCGAGGCGGGCGATTGGTGTCTGTGCGGTAGCGTTCAATGGAGCGGGCGGCGCGGCGGCCGCAAGGGTATAAGGAAGTGCATGGGGATGGCCGGCATGGCGGCGCGGGTCGGGGACCGGGGCCGCCCGCTGGCGGGCGGCCCCCCGACGGTCACTTGCCCATGTGCGGTGAGCTGGAATAGCGGTACATGACGTCTCGGTCCGCCCAGGCCTTTTCCATCAATACGGCCTCGGGGATATAGAAGCGGTCCTCGGCGGTGACCTCGCGGGTCTTGACGATCTTGACCACGTCGTCGTACTTGAGCTTGCGCAGCAGGCCCTCGCTGTTGATCATGCGCACGATCATGAACTCGTCGTACGCCTTGTAGACGTACATGTTCGCGGGCCGGAGCTTGCCGTCGGCCTCGCGCAGCGTGACCGTGTAACGGGTGTCAGGCTTGAAGTCTTTCTTTTCCAAGGTCATGCCCTCTGTCGAGTGATGCTGTAATTGCCAAACCCAGGCGGGCCAAATTTAGCACGAAAGCCCCCCGGCTCCCAGATCAGGGCGCTGCGCCCCGTTCGGGTCGTCGCCATGGCGCGCCCCCGTGTTCGACGAGCCGTAATTAGAATATTAAAAGCTACTACTATTTTTGGCGCGGGACAAGCGTACGGAAAGGACCCTGCTTTATTATGGTATAGGTCCCGGGGCGGTCCGGCCGCGGCGATCGGCCCGGGAGTGACCATGTTCGGATTCAGGGAAATCGCTGTCGACCAGCTCAGTGCCTGGCTGGACGGTGGCGCCCCGCAGGAGCGCCCGCGGCCGATCGAGGTGCGCACGCCCGGCGAGGCCGGGTGGGGCGTGCTGCCCGAGGCCGAACGGGTGCCCCTGGCGAGCCTGCCGGCCTGCTGCGGCGCTGATCTTCTACTGCCAGACGGGGGCGCTCGGTCGGCCCAGGCCTGTGCCTTTATGGCCGCACGCGGGCATGCTAGAGTGTGCAGCTTGCGCGGCGGTATCATGGCCTGGCGACAGCGTGGGCGGTCCGTCGCCCAATATGCCCCGGGCGCGTAGGGGCCGCCCGGCCGACCCGGCGGGCGGGGCGTCAAGGGCTTTACAGGGGAAACTCGATGGCCGGCCGGATTGTCCAAAGACAAAATTGGCTTGCTATCGGTATAAACATGTCATATAAGTGTAGAATTGAATACTAATCAGGTCCCGCGGGGCCTGTTTTTACAACGATAAGGAGAGTGTGTAATGGCAAACTTTGATCAAGAGCTCGATGCTTCCGGCCTGAACTGCCCGCTGCCCATCCTGCGTGCCAAGAAGACCCTGGCGGCCATGTCCAGCGGCCAGGTGCTGCACGTGATCGCCACCGACCCGGGCGCCATCAAGGATTTCGAAGCCTTCTCCAAGCAGACCGGCAACGAGCTGATGGAGTCGCGCGAGGACGGCGGCAAGTTCTACTTCCTCATCAAGAAGGCCTGAAGCCCGCCGCGGCTCGGCCTAACAGCAAGGGGGTAGGGATTTATGTCAGAGAAAAAACTCGCAATCATCGCGACCAAGGGTACGCTGGACTGGGGTTACCCCCCGTTCATTCTCGCCTCCACGGCGGCGGCCCTGGGTTATGAAACACAGATCTTCTTTACTTTCTACGGCCTGAAGCTGTTGGAGAAGAAGATGAACGTCAAGGTCACATCGGTCGGCAACCCGGGCATGCCGATGCCGATGCCGATGCCGGTGCTGGTGCAGGCCCTGCCGGGCATGCAGAGCATGATGACCATGATGATGAAGGGCAAGATGAAGGCCAAGGGCGTTGCCAGTCTCGAGGAGTTGCGCGAGCTGTGCGTCGAGGCCGACGTCAAGATGATCGCCTGCCAGATGACCGTCGACCTGTTCGACATGAAGCCGTCCAACTTCATGGACGGCATCGAGTACGGCGGGGCGGCGACCTTCTTCGAGTTCGCCGGCGAATCGGACATCTGCCTGTTCATCTAACTCGCTGCTGAAATGAAAGGGCTCTGGCTTCGGCCAGGGCCCTTTTGCTTTGAGGCTCACAGACCGTTCGGGGTCGGCGTCCAGGTGGGTCATCGGGACGTGGAATGTTTCACACAAAGTGCGGGAATCTTGTTCGCCGTGGCGGCCGGGAGAAGACCGATGTTTTGTGCGGAAATGCGTTAGCAATTAATAATATGCTGGCAATAGCGTGCGGATTATTCTATTCTTTGCGGGCTATGCCCTAAGGGGATAGACTCGATTATTTACATTTGGATAGGCGTTCGTGCCGCACGGCGGACGCATGTTGAGTCGAGCGGGAACCCGAATTGTACGGCCCGTGATATCCGAGTGCTGTGAGCTGGTTTGCAATCGTTGCGTGGCGGTCCCGATTGCAGACGGCGGTCAACCAGAAACAGAGGTATCCTGATGGCGACATATGCTGAAATGCAGGAAATTTACGACGATATCCGCAGCGACTTCCGTTACGACCATGAGCTGAACGGCTGTCTGAACTGCGGTATCTGCACCGCGACCTGCCCCTCTGCCCAGTTCTACGACTACAGCCCGCGCGAGATCGTGCAGCTGCTGTGGACCGGCAACGTCGAGCAGATCTACGACGCGATGCAGGAGAAGATCTGGGCCTGTGCACAGTGCATGACCTGTGCGGCGCGCTGCCCCTTCAAGAATTCCCCCGGCGGCCTGGTCATGATCATGCGCGAGGTGGCCATCAAGCACGGCATGCAGTCCGCCAAGGACGTGCTGCGCCCCTTCGGCCGCGTCATGCTCAAGCTGATCACCACCGGCAATCAGCTCTCGCCCGACATGATCCAGCCCGACCACTTCCCCGATTGGGGCCCCAACATCCAGAAGGTGGAAGGCGACCTCAAGACGCTGCGTAAGGCCATTCCGGTCAAGACGCTGCAGACCACCGACACCGCCTGGGAGGTGTCGCTCAAGACTTCGGTCGAGATGTATACCATCTGGGAGATGACCGGCGTTATGGACGCGCTCGAGACGATGGACGAGAACCTCTTCGACGTGATCGAGGACTTCATCGACGAGAAGCGCGACGACTACGAAGACTGGCTCGAGGAGCAGGAAGACGACGACTGAGTCGTCCCTGCTGCCCGTACGAATTCAGTTTAGGAGGAAATGTAGATGGCTGATCAGACTCCCGGAAACCATAATATGCACGGCGAGGGCGCCGGCGCCGGCACCATGAAGCCGGGCTTCCACAACACCGACGGCCAGGGCGTCGCCGGGCACGGCTCGTTCTTCCAGCAGACCAACCTGTCGGCCGAAGAGGCCACCCAGGCCACTGAGTGGGTGCGCAAGCACGTCGACCGCCGCACCGTCGACCTCGGCGAGCGCATGGACGACATCCGCGAGCACATGTGGGAGCTGGAAAAGGACGGCCAGATCATCGTCCACCGCATCACCGACGACCACGAGCCGGTCGATGTGCAGACCCTGTTCGGCTGGAACAAGCGCGTGCCGACCAAGCAGCTGTGGCACCACAAGAGCTGCGGCCAGTGCGGCAACATCCCGGGCTACCCGACCTCGCTGATGTGGTTCATGAACAAGTTCGGCTTCGTGCCGGGCAAGGACTACCTGGACGAGACCGACCAGACCTCCTGCACGGCCTGGAACTACCACGGCTCGGGCATCGGCAATGTCGAGTCGCTGGCCGCGGTGTTCCTGCGCAACTTCCACCAGGCCTACGTCTCCGGCCAGAAGCACGGCCACGAGGCCGGCCACTTCTTCCCGCTGGTCCACTGCGGCACCTCCTTCGGCAACTACAAGGAGATCCGCAAGTACCTGGTCGAGTCCTCGGAGCTGCGCGAGAAGGTCACCAAGATCCTGGGCAAGCTGGGCCGTCTGGTCGACGGCAAGCTGGTCATCCCCGAGGAGGTCATCCACTACTCCGAGTGGGTGCACGTGATGCGCAACCGCATCGCCTCCGAGCTGCAGACCGTCGACGTCTCCAACGTGCGCGTCACCATGCACGCGGCCTGCCACTACTACAAAATGGTCCACGAGGACGCCATCTACGACCCGACCGTCCTGGGCGGTAACCGCACCGCGGTGGGTTCGTCCATGGCCCAGGCCCTGGGCGCCCAGCTCATCGACTACTCCACGTGGTACGACTGCTGCGGTTTCGGCTTCCGGCACATCATCTCCGAGCGCGAGTTCACCCGCTCGTTCACCATGGACCGCAAGATCAAGGTCGCCAAGCAGGAGGCCAATGCCGACGTGATGCTGGGTATCGACACCGGCTGCATCACCACCATGGACAAGAACCAGTGGATCGGCAAGTCGCACGAGCAGGACTTCTCGGTGCCCATCATGGCCGACGTCCAGTTCGCCGCGCTGGCCTGCGGCGCCGACCCGTTCAAGATCGTCCAGTTGCAGTGGCACGCCTCGCCCTGCGAGGAGCTGGTCGAGAAGATGGGTATCAGCTGGACCGAGGCGAAGAACAATTTCGAGACCTATCTGAAAGAGGTTGAAGCAGGCAACATCGAGTACCTGTACAACCCGGAACTGGCGTTAGGAGGCAAAGCTTAAAATGGCCCAAGATACTGTTCTTGTAGTTGGCGGCGGTCCCGCCGGTCTGGCGGCGGCGGCCGGCGTTTCGGCGGCGGGCAAGAAGGCCGTCCTCGTGGAGAAGGAGGACATCCTCGGCGGTGCTCCGATCCTCTCCGGTTACGCCAAGCTGGTCCCCTCCGGCGAGTGGGCCAAGGATGCCATCGGCCGCATGGTCAAGCGCGTCGAAGAGGACGAAGGCATCAGCGTGCACAAGTCCACCAAGGTGACCAAGGTCGACGGCCAGGCCGGCGATTTCTCGGTTACGCTGAGCAACGGTGAGACGCTCAACGCCGGCGCCATCGTGCTCGGCACGGGCTTCACGCACTTCGACTCGATCAACAAGCCCGAGTGGGGCTTTGGCACGTTCGAGGACGTGCTGACCACGACCCAGATGGAGCAGATGGTCGCCACCGGCGAAATTCGCTGCCCGTCGGACGGCCGCGTCCCGGAGCGCGTTTGCATCCTGCTGTGCGTGGGTTCGCGCGACCGGCAGATTGGCCGCGAGTGGTGCTCGAAGATCTGCTGCACCGTCTCGACCAACCTGGCGATGGAAATCAAGGAGCTCTCGCCCGAGACCGACGTGTTCATTTATTACATGGACATCCGCACCTTCGGTCTGTACGAAGACAAGTTCTATTGGAAGTCCCAGGAAGAGTTCAAGACCAAGTTCGTCAAGGCCCGTATCGCCGAGGTGACCGCTTCCAACGACGGCCGCCTGCTGGTCAAGGGCGAGGACACCCTGGTCAAGCGCCCGATCGTCATCCCGATGGATCTCGTGGTTCATGCCATCGGCATGGATCCGAACGAGGAGAATCCGGAGATCTCCAAGGTGTTCGGTATCGGCCTGGAGAAGCACGGCTTCGTGGACAAGGCCGAGCACTATACGAACACCAACGGGACGACGCGTCCGGGCATCTACGTCGCCGGCGCCGCCACGGGTCCCGAGACGATCGACGACTCCATTTCCCAGGGACAGTCGGCGGCGCTGCGCGCGGTCACGGATCTCAATGCTCTGGCGAAAAAAGCAAGCTGACAAGGACGCCGCGGCCGAGCGCGATGTCATCGCGCCCGCGTCGCTGCCCATCCCCCCCGACCCCGGCGTGTTCGCGAGCAAGTTCGAACAATTGCTCGAGGCCGTCGAGGACGAGGGCGGTGTGCAGGCCTTTGTGGAAGCCTTGAACGTCAAGCGCGAGCTGTTCGCGCGGGCGCTGGATGTCGAAGTCCTGAGGAATATGACGCCCGAGGGGATGGATGCCTTGTTGGAAACGGTGTTTACGGCACGGCGCAAGCTGCCCGAGCTGATGGTCGGTATGCAGCAGGCCGACGTCAATGCCGTCATCGAGGCGTTGGTTTACGGCACGGAGCCTCTGGCCGAACGGATGCAGACGTTCATGGAGTTCTTCCCGGTAGCCGAGGGCGAGGACAAGGCGACCCAGAAGGCCAACCAGAAGATCCGGCGGGCGGCGTGGGATTTTGGCGCCGAAATGCTGCATTTTCGGGAGCCGGAGAAGTACCCGTTGATGGCTCGTTGGGTCTGGGACGTGAATACGGTGAGCGGCGCGATGCGCGAGTTCATCGCCGCCAACGACACCCTGCGGGAGTCGCCCTTCGACGGGCGGCCCGAGACCTTCGAGGCCGTGCGTCAATGGATGGCGGAGCAGCTGAGCGCCGCGGGCTTTTACCGCGATGTGCCGTTCCTCGTCGATATGGTGCTGGGATGGGCCTATACGGACTACATGCGGGCCATGTCGAGCAGCATGGGACTGATTGAGGCCGAGTTCGGCGCCAAGAGCGACCGGACCGAGCCGCTGAGAAAGATACTGGGAATTGACCCCGCACGGCGTTCCGGTCAATCCCGTGTGAAACGGGAAACCGTGCATTAATATGCATGTTTAGCGCGGAGATCAAACATGGCGATTCATGAGAAGACACTGATCGATCCAGATCGAATCCTGACCCACGAGCAACTCGTGGTCGACGGCGTGGATGTTTCCGGACATTGGAACACGATGATCACGCCGCGTACGTTGACTGACTACGACGACGACTTCGAGAAGACCATTCAGAAGTACGGCGGCGGCGACAACGTCCACCGCTGCTGGCAGTGCGGCTCGTGCACCAATTCCTGCACCGTCTACGCGCTGAACACGGACTTCAATCCGCGGTACTGGATTTACCTGACCCGCCTGGGGTTGAAGGACGAGATCATCAAGGACAAGGACATCATCTGGCAGTGCGTCTCGTGCAACAAGTGCACGAACATCTGCCCGAAGGATGTGCGCCCCGAGGGCGTTATGAAGGCGCTGGCGCACTGGATGGAGGACGAGGGTGTTACCGACAAGACCCCGTCCTCGATCTTCGACGAGGAATTCCTCGACCAGGTCTACAAGACCGGGCGCATCGAGGACTCGCATGTGATGATGCACTTTTTCAAGAAGACCAAGCAGCCGTTGATGCAGGAATGGCTGGTGGAATTCGTCAAGCGCATGATCAAGCACCTGCCGGTGACCCAGCTCATGATGATGGGCATGAATTTCGTCTTCACGCCCAAGACCAAGTCCTGGGGCCGGACGGGCGATGTGTTGAAGCAGTACGTTCGTGAACAGAAGGAGGCCGCGCATGGCTAAGGTTGCATATTATCCGGGGTGCGCGCTGGAAGGCTCCGGCGGCCCGTATGACAAATCCACCCGCGCCATCGTCAAGGCGCTGGGCCTGGAGATGGAGAACCTGCGCGACTACAACTGCTGCGGCGCGATGGAGGTCAAGAACATCCATCCGATGCTCCAGACCTACATGTCGGCCCGCAACCTGGCGATCGCCAGCGAGCAGATGGGCTTCGATGCGGTGATGGCGCCGTGCAACGGCTGCTATCACAACCTCAAGAAGGCCGAGTACGAGCTCGCCACGTCGGATGACGCGCTGCAGACCGTGCAGGACCTGGCCAAGAAGTCCAACGATCCGGTCTTCGACAACGGCAAGGTGCGCACGCTGCACCTGCTCGAGTGGCTGATGGAGGAGCTGGGCCCCGAGGGCATCAAGCAGCGCATCAGCAAGAGCCTCAATGGCATCAAGATTGCCAACTACTACGGCTGCATGTACACCCGCCCGCGCCAGATCTTCCCCGAAAAGGATCAGGGCCCCGGTTCGGAGTCGAGCTACAAGCCGCACTTCATGGACGATATCCTGAGTGCCGCCGGCGCCGAGAATGTCGATTTTCCGTTAAAGACGGCCTGCTGCGGCGGCGCCCACACCTTGTCCGATGCCGACACCTCCACGCAGCTGGTGCTCAACATCCTCCAGGCCGCCGAGGACAGCGGGGCCGAGGTTGTGGCCACCGAGTGTCCGACCTGCCATTCGGGCCTGGAGATGCACCAGGTGCGCGCGGAAAAGGAGTTCGGCATCAAAACGGGCGTGAAGGTTTTGTATTTCACGCAGCTGTTGGGTATCGCCCTGGGGCTTTCGCCCCGCAAGGTGGGTATCCACGAAAACGTCAGCGACTCGATGGACTTTCTCAAGCAGAAGGGTGTGATTTAAAAGCATCGCCCTGTTACCATCGAATGAAGTGTGACTGAACGGCGGGAACTTAACGGTTCCCGCCGTTTGTCCAATCGGTATCCGCAGGCGGTTCCGGCGACCGGTTGCGGCTCAATAAGACAAAGACGATTGGCGAAGGAAACACCGGATGGAGTGTAACGGCTGTGAGTTTCGTCCCGAGCTGTACTACGACGACGAATTCCAAATCTGGGTGCGCCAGGAGGAGGACGGGAGCTTGACGGTCGGCATGACGGATATCTCCCAGACCATCGCGGGCAAGATCCTCAACCTGCGGGTACGCAAGCCCGGCACGGTGCGCCCCAGCGGCAAGCCGGTGGCCACGATCGAAAGCGGCAAATGGGCCGGTCCGATCCCCAACTTCTTCGACTGTAAGATCATCGAGGGCAACGAGGCCGCCTTGGAGGATCCCAGCCTGCTCAATATCGAGCCCTACGAGGCCTGGGTGGCCCGTGTCATGCCCAGCGAGGCCGCCGAGGTCGCGCTGGAGAAATTCCTGATCGGCGACGAGGCGCATCAGGGCTACTGCGAGCGCGCCCGGCGCGAGGACATCCACTGCGAGCGCAACATCCGCTGATGAGTAGCGACTACTACCTTGATAATGAAGAGAAATCCGTGGTCATTATCATGACCAGCGGACCGAGTACGCCACATCGCTGCGCGACTCCTTTCTACCTGGGTGCTATTCTTGCGTCGATGGACGCGGATGTTAATATATTCTTTACCATGGAGGGTGTGCGCCTTTGTGAAAAGGGCGTGGCCGAAAACCTGGCGGCCATGGAGGGCGGCAAGAAGATTATCGATTTCATGCGCGAGGCCAAGAATGCGGGCGTGAAGCTCCATCTTTGCCTGCCGGCCCTGCCGGGTTACGAGATCGATTCGCACGCCGACGTCATCGAGGAAGTCGACGAGCTATCGGGCGGCGGGGTGTTGGCCGACCTCATTTTATCCAGCGACAAGATTTTGCAGTTCTGAGCTAGGGGCTGTGCACCATGTTCGGTGAGCAGCGCATTTTTGGGTGCTAATTCAGCGTTTAGGAGGAAGAAAAACTATGGGCGCCGTACGTGGATGCAACATCCCGGAAGACCTGTACTACAACGTCGAGAACAATGTGTGGGCGCGTCGCGAAGACGATGGCACGGTGACCATCGGGATGACGTCCTATGCCTGTTCCCTGGCCGGCACGATCGTGTCCTATACGCCGAAGAAGGTGGGTAAGGACGTCAAGCAGGACAAGTCCTGCGCGACCGTGGAGTCGGGCAAGTGGGTCGGTCCGGTCAAGGCGCCGGTCGCCGGCGAAGTGACCGCCACCAACGACGCCGTATCCGGCAATCCGGGCCTGATCAACGAGGACCCCTACGGCGACGGCTGGCTGGTCAAGATGAAGCCCAGCGATTGGGACGGCGAGGCCAGCGGTCTGGTGACCGGCGGCGACGCCCTGAGCAGCTTCGAGTCCAAGATGGAAGCGGACGGCTTCGGCGGCTGCTGAGGCCTCTGTGATGGGTGCGGTGCGCGGCGAAGCGCACCGCACCCATCGTCTCCGGGCATCCCCTGCCCGGAACCGATTTGACGTAGGCGGCGGCCCGGGTGGTCGCGTGCCTGTGTGCCGATCCTGCGCGTGCGGAGCAGGCATCGAATGATTCTGACGGTGGGTTGCAGCCATGACGAACTGGTACGAAACCGCCCAACGGGTGGAGGCACTGGAGGACATGGAGCTGGATCGCGAGTTGATCCAGACGATGAACGAGCGCTGGGAGTCCCGGCTGGCCGGTGCCCAGGCATCCATTAACTTCTACACGCCGACCTTCAAGTCCTACCAGACCACCGAGATTTCGGGCTGCGGCAAGAGCGCCTGGCCGGCGGTTTCCATCACCGGCGGCGACTGCAAGCTGCAGTGCGACCACTGCAAGGCCAAGATCCTAGAGCCGATGATTCCGGCCCGCACGCCGGAGGACCTGTGGCGCGTGGTCAACGAGGTCATCGAGGACGGCGGCCAGGGCATGCTGCTCACCGGCGGCTCCAACCACCGCAACGAGGTGGAATACGGCCCCTATTGGGACACGATCCGCCGCATCAAGGACGAATTCCCCGACTTCAAGATCGCCTCCCACACGGCCCTGATGGACGAGGATACCGCACGTTGCATGGAGCAGGCCGGGATCGACGCGGCCATGATGGACGTCATCGGCGCCCAGGACACCATCACCCAGGTCTATCACCTGCGCCGCCGCGTCGAGGACTTCGAGGACACGCTCGATGTCCTGGTCAACAAGACCAAGATGAAGGTCGTGCCCCACATCGTGGTGGGCCTGCATTACGGCCACCTGCTCGGCGAGTGGAATGCCCTGGAGATGCTCCAGCGCCACGTGCCCGACGCGGTGGTGCTGGTGGTGGTGATGCCCTTCTACGCGCCCCAGAGCCGTCCGTTCGTCACGCCGGACAGCTCCGAGGTGGGGCGCTTCTTCATGGATGCCCGCGCCGCGCTGCCCGAGACGCCGCTGCTGTTGGGCTGCGCCCGGCCGCCGGGTAAGCACAAGTTCCAGATCGACACCTACGCCGTCATGGCCGGGCTGAGCGGCATGGCCCACCCCTCGGACGGCATGGTCGAGCTGGCCGCGCGCCTGGAGCGCAAGGTGCGGGTCACGCCCGCCTGCTGTTCCATCGCCGTGGGCGACGAGGTCATGGCCGTGGAGGGCGAGGGCGGCGGCGTCGAGGTGGACCTGGAGGCCGTGCTCGAACACGAGCGGCGCATGCGCGAGAAGGTCGTGCCGCTGAGCCCCGCGACCGAGGGCTCGGCCCTGGGCGGCATCAAGGTGGTCAGCGAGGCCGGCGGGGGTTGCTGCGGCGCATGAGCGCGCGCGAGCTCCATCGCTGGCGCCTGATCGACACCGGCCTGCGGCCGGCGGCGCAGAACATGGCGATCAACCGGGCCATGCTCGAGGCGCATCAGGAGGGGGCCATTGCCCACACCCTGCGCTTTTTGCAGTTCGAGCCCTGCGCCCTGTTGGGTTTCCACCAGAACGTCGACCAGGAACTGCGTTTGGATTATTGCCAGGCCCAGGGCATCACCGTGCAGCGGCGTATCACCGGCGGTGGGGCCATCTATTTCGACCCGAGCCAGATCGGCTGGGAGCTCTATCTCGACAAGCAGCTGCTCGGCACGGCCGACATGGCCGCCATCGCCGCCCGGGTCTGCGAGGCCGCGGCCGAGGGCATGCGCCGGCTCGGCGTCGATGCCGTGTTCCGCCCGCGCAACGACATCGAGGTCGACGGGCGCAAGATATCCGGCACCGGCGGGGCCTTCGACGGCGATTCGATCCTGTATCAGGGCACGCTGCTGGTGGATTTCGACATCGAGCGTATGCTCCAGGTGCTGCGCATCCCGGCCGAGAAGCTCAGCGACAAGGCCATCGCCTCGGCGCGCGACCGGGTGGTCAATCTCAAGGAGCTGCTGGGCCGGGTCCCGTCCGTGGACGAGGTCAAGCGGGCCCTGGCGGCGGCCTTCGCCGAGGCCTTCGACGTGAGCTTCGAGGAGGCCCCGACCCTCAGTCCGGCGGAGCAGGCGAAGTACGAAGAGGCCCTGGCCGAGATCGACACCGACGAATGGGTCTTCCAGGCCAACCGGCCCGTGGAGGAGACGCCGACGCTGGAGGGGATTCACCGCTGCAGCGGCGGGCTGATGCGCGCCCATGTGGCCGTGGACACCTTCAAGCGCCGCATCAAGCAGGTCTGGCTGACCGGGGATTTCTTCGTCAATCCCAAGCGTATGGTGCCCGACCTGGAGGCCGCGCTGCGCGACACGCCCATCGGCGAGCTGGGCGCCAATGTCGAAGGCTTCTTTCGCGACTATCCGGTGGAGATGCTCATGCTCAAGCCGGAGGATTTCCATGCCGTCATCGCCGACGCCCTGAAGTCGCTGGCGCCGGCGGGGACCACGGCCAATGCCGGCGGCCATGGCTGAGCCGATGGGGGCGGGGGTGATCCGAATGCGCGAAGTGGACGTACTGATCGTGGGGCTCGGCCCCGGCGGCGCCAGCGCCGCGGCGGTGGCCGCCGAGGCCGGATTGCGCGTACTGGGCGTGGAGCGCAACCGGCGTATCGGCGAGCCCGTCCAGTGCGCCGAGTTCATTCCCACACCCATGGGGCGTTATGCCCGCGACGAGCAGGTCCTGCGCCAGCGCATCACGGGCATGAAGACCACTCTGCCCTCCGAGTCGGTGGAGGTGTCCGAGTTTCCCGGCCTGATGGTCGACCGCGCGGCCTTCGACCGGGCCATCGCCGGGCGCGCGCGCACTGCCGGGGCCGAGTTGCTGGAGGGCACGCGCCTGGAGCGCCTGCAGGCCGAGGGGCATATCGCCCACGTGCGCCGCGGCGATGAGGAGACGGCCGTTCGCTATCGCGTGCTGGTGGCCGCCGACGGCCCGCATTCGCGCACGGCCGAGCAGTTGGGCCTGCCGGCGCTGCGCACGGTGCAGACGCGCCAATACACGGTACCGCTGCGCCAGCCCTATTTCGACACCGATATCTGGCTTACCGACGAATTCCCCGGCGGCTACGGCTGGCTGTTTCCCAAGGGCGAGCTGGCCAACGTCGGCATGGGCGCCGACAAGCGCTTCGAGCGCAACCTGAAGGAGCCCCTGGAGCGGCTGCACGCGCTGCTGGTCGAGCGCGCCCTGGTGGGCAGCGAAATCCTGGCGCGCACCGGCGGCGCCATCCCGGTCGGCGGGCTGCGCGAGTGCCTGGTGGTCGGCGATGTCCTGTTCGTGGGCGATGCCGCGGGCCTGACGCACCCGATTACCGGCGCCGGTATCTCGGCCGCCGTGGTCTCGGGCGAGCGGGCCGGGCAGGCGGCCGCGGAGCGGCTGCTGGAAGACGACGAGGACGCGTTCGCGGAATTCGAGGAAGACGTGCGCGACCAGTTCGAGGTGACCCTGCAGCGCGCGGTCGAGCGCCGCAATTTTCTCGACACCTGCTGGCGCACCGACAAGGCGCGCCAGGACGGTCCGATGCGCCGCGGCTGGATCGCCTTCGACGAGTATTTCGCCGCCTGAGCGGCACGGTCAATGGGCGTCGGGGCCGACACGGCCGGCCGTTCGACGCGGAATGCGGCCCGGCTTTCGGGCCGGATGCGAATGCCAACAAGAGGATGAACGCGATGAGTGCACCCGCTGAAACCGTCATGCCGGTCAACTTCTACCGGCCGGACTATCACATCAAGACGCCGGACATGCGCTCGCCGGACTTCGTGCAGATGTCGACGGCGGCGGCCATCACCCTGGGCCTGGTCCCGGGCACCATGCACCGTACGTCCTGCACCCACTGCCTGAACCTGCTGGTGACCTATCCCGAGGGCTGCCGTGCCAATTGCAGCTACTGCGGCCTGGCGCGCCACCGCGAGGAGACGCGCGACTATGCCGACCGCAACTTCATCCGCGTCGACTGGCCGACGGCCCGCTACGACGAGGTGATCGAGCGCGTCAAGGCCGGCGCCGATCAGGGCCAGTTCCAGCGCATGTGCATCTCCATGATCACGCACCCGAACTCGGACGAGGACACCTTCGTCCTGTTGGACCAATGGGCCAAGGAGGTGCCGCACATCCCGGTGTCCATCCTGTCCAACCCGACCACCCTGGATTACGACGATCTGGTGCGCCTGCGCGACATGGGGGCCGATATCTTCACCGTAGCCCTGGACGCCGTCACCCCGGAGCTGTTCGAGCGCACCCGCGGCAAGACCGTGGACAGCCCGCACAGCTGGGACAAGTACTGGCAGGCCATCGAGTGGGCCGCCGAGATCTTCGGGCCCGAGAAGTTCGGCGCGCACCTCATCTGCGGCATGGGCGAGACCGAGCAGGAGATCCTGGACGCCTGCCAGCGCATCAAGGACCTGGGCGGGCACAATCACATGTTCGCCTTCTTCCCCGAGCAGGGCTCGCTGATGGAGGACTGGGACCCGGTCGACCGCGGTCAGTGGCGCCGCGTGCAACTCGCCCGCTTCATCATCGACTACGCCGGCGGCCGCATCGACGACATGAAGTTCAACGCCGAGGGCCAGGTGGTCGATTACGGTATCCCGAATGACGAGCTCGAGGCCCTGATCGCCTCGGGCAAGCCGTTCCAGACCTCGGGCTGCCCGGGCAAGGACGACGAGGAGGTCTCGGCCTGCAATCGCCCCTACGGCGACTCCAGCCCGACCGACATCCTGTCCTTCCCCTTCGCGCTGAACAGCACTGACGTGGGCTTCGTGCGCCGGCAGATGGCCGGCGAGGACGTGGGCACGATGGACCCCGATGCCGTGGAGTAAGCCCCCGCAAGGACCCGCATAACGACAATACGGCAATTTCCGGGCCCGGCCCGGCGCTGTCACAGGCCAGGCCAGGGCGTCTCGGAAACGAACGAGCCCCGGTGCGCCGGGGCTTTTTTGTGCGCGCGCGGCGCACACGGGCCATTGGGCCATCGAATATCAACAACAAGTTCTCGGCCGCCTCGGGAGGTTGCGGCCCCCTTACCCAGGGAGGGTTTCGCCAAAGAAGAAGTGTGGAGTAAAAGCAAGATGTCACATCGTTACACCCGTATCGCCGCCGCGGTCTCGCTCGGCCTGATGTCCGCCGCCCTGGTATCCCGTCCCGCGCAGGCGACCAACGGCTATCAGCTGATCGGCATCGGCAGCTATCAGAAGAGCCTGGCCGGCGCGGTGACCGCCCATCCCGGCAGCGCCATGACCGCGGTGACCAACCCGGCGGGCATGGCCCGCATCGGCCGGCGCGCCGATTTCTCCATGGAGGGCTTCATGCCGAGCCGGCAGGTCGACTTCGGCGCCCTGGGCGGGCAGGGCGCGGACAGCGCGGCCGATGTCTACGGCGTGCCCGCCATCGGCTGGACCGCGCCGGTCGGCAACGACGGCAAGGTCTACTTCGGCGGCGGCATGTACGGCACCTCCGGCATGGGCGTCGACTACCCGCAGACCCGGATGGCGCCCGGCCAGTACTGGGACGGCTACAGCAATATCGCCTTCTGGCAGATGGCCCCGACCCTGGCCTGGGACCCGAGCGAGCGCCTGAGCCTGGGCGTGTCGCTCAACCTCGATTATCAGTCGGTGGCCTTCCGCCAGCGCATCACCAACGGCGCCGGCACCACCTACAGCAATTTCGATCTCAGCCGTGCCTCCAGCGTGTTCGGTTACGGTGTGAGCCTGGGTATGATGTACGACGTCAACGACCGGCTGACGGTCGGCGCGGCGTACAAGAGCAAGCAGGTCTTCAGCAAGCTCAAGTACAACCTGGCCTATGGCGACATCAACGCCACGGCCTTCGGCGGCGGGCCGTTCCCGGCCGGCACCTATACCCTGGGCCTGGACTACCCGCAGCAGGCTGCGCTGGGTCTGGCCTGGCACGCGACGCGCCAGCTCACGGTCTCGACCGACGTCAAGTGGGTCGACTGGGCCTCGACCATGAACAAGCTCACCGTCGACGGCCCGGGCAGCTACGACATGGTCATGAACACGGGCTGGAGCAGCCAGACGGTCGTCGCGCTGGGCCTGGACTACGCGGTGAGCCCGCGTCTGAGCCTGCGCGCCGGCGTCAACCACGCCAGCTCGCCGATCGACGCCCAGGACGTGAAAAACAACCTCATCCTGCCGGCCATCGTCGAGACCCACTATGCCGTCGGCGCCCAGTACCGCCTGGACGACCACTGGGACATCGGCTTCCACTATATGTACGTGCCGAAGAAGACCCTGACGGCCGCACCGTCTTCCAATCCCATGGACCTGCCCGGTGCGAAGATCTCGCTGTCGGAGAAGTCGGTGGGTGTCAATCTGGGTTATCGTTTCTGAGTCGCGCGCGACGCGCAACGTAGAAGCACGAAAAAGCCCCGGCCTGATTCAGGCCGGGGCTTTGTCTTTGGGGGCCGAAAATCGGTTCAGCTTCGACGAAGCCTGCTCATGGAATCCAAGGTGGCCGGGCCGCGTATTGACCCCCTCATCCTGTCCTTCTCCCGAAGGGAGAAGGTACACTCCTTTCACCCGAGGCGCACATAGACTGCCGCCATGCGACCCGCACGATGCCGGTTAGAACTTCTTGCTGACGCCCAACCCGAACAGATTCACGCTGGAGTCGTAGGTGCCGTTGAAGGCGTCGGTGCCGTTGGGGTCGCCCGCCGGTGCCACGCCGGAGAAATTGACGCCGCTGTTGATGG
>Ga0209918_1000840_pt1 | contig 18565 bp, 12 predicted proteins | sample SalPonD_shore_MG_FD_185712 | JGI IMG/M metagenome (GOLD analysis project Ga0209918, IMG submission 185712) | Salt pond soil microbial communities from South San Francisco under conditions of wetland restoration - Salt Pond MetaG... | ecosystem: Environmental > Aquatic > Marine > Intertidal zone...
TTTTCCCACATATCAAAGAAAATAATGATAATGGAAGTCATCTTTACCGACGCAACAGGATCAAACGGGAGAAGTCGGGCCCACATGCGAATAATTTGCGGGTCTTTGTCTGTGGGCAGTGGTCCATTGGATAACAGCAACGCGCATAGCGGAAAGCCGGAGAACAGAGACGGGAGACCGGAAAAACAGTGAGTCCACGGAGTACACAGATTAACACAGAGTACCCCCGGGAATCGGGGCACGGAGAACGGGCCGCCCATCGCCTCCCCGGAAAGTCACCGGCTGACCCAGATGGGCACCACCTGCCGTTTTCTTTTCCAACTGTCGACTGGCAACTTTCTGTTCCAACAGAGGCTCCTGCCTTTTCACTTTTGTCGGTTCATTTCCTTAGGAAGCAATTTCTGTGGTTACAAATTATCTGGCCCGCTCAAATAAACGGGAACTAATAGTAGATAATACCATTGGATAGACAATGGATACTATTATTGCAGAACCGGCAATTGAAAAAAGTCATTGCTTTTCTGCGCAAAAGATAGTACTATGGATAACATCTGAGCAGTAGTTCCGAGTAAGAAGGATTCGAGTCATCGAATTTATGGATACAACGAAAGTTCTGCCAGAGAGATAAGAATCATAATTAACACAAAGGAGTTTTCACATGGCAGACCTTTCCAAAGGCACTGTGAAGTGGTTTAACAGCGACAAGGGTTTTGGTTTCATCGAGCGTGAAGGTGGCGAAGATGTCTTCGTTCATTATTCCAGCATCGAGGGTTCCGGCTACAAATCGTTGGAAGAAGGCCAGGAAGTTGAGTTTGAGGAAACCCAGGGTCAAAAGGGTCCTCAGGCATCACGCGTCCGCACGGTCCGATAAGACCACACCGTTCTAACAGAACAATCAAATGCCCGCAGAACATTCTGCGGGCATTTTTTTTATCCCACATACTCCCTTCATTTTGGCCTGTGCTTTACTTCATGATAACGAAACATGGACACGGAAGATGGAGAGCGGGCCACCCGGTCTCAGAAGAATCCACGCCGGTCAAAGGCCCGGTCCGTCAGGAGCCGGATCTTGACGGCCCCTTGACGGGAATGACACAGCCTGCCCCGATGAGTCGGGGAATGAACACGAATGAAAAGAAAAAAAGAAAAGAGGAAAAAGGATAGAGTTGGCAGTTACCAGTAAGCAGTTGGCAAAAAGCAATGAGAATCACTCGGTGACCTTCGAGGTAAAGAATGTCGGACTTATTTTTTGCCCACTGCCAATTGCCAATTGGCAACTGGTTTTGCCCCATGCGCTTTGCGTCTGCCCTTTGCCGTCTGCCTTCCGCCTAAGACCGTTCGCATTTCTCTCTGGTATTTCTTCAACATCTCTCACTTATGGAGGACACCGGACAAGCCGGAGCCTTACTTCATCCCCAGGCGCTCCATCCGGGAGCGGATGTGCCGTTCGGTCATGCCGAGCATCCGTGCCGCGGCGCTCTGATTGCCGTCGGTCTGGGAGAGGGCTTCCTCAATCATCCGGCGCTCGAAGGCTTGCATCTTCTCCTCGTACCCGTCCTGTAAGTTTTCCGGATCAATCACCTCGCTCTCGGCGACCACGTCAATCGGTTTAGGCAGGTCGGATTGGGTGAGGTGTTTACTGCGGCTGAACACCACCGCCCGTTCGATCATGTTTTCCAGCTCCCGCACATTCCCGTGGAAATCATGCTTCATGAGTTGATCCAGGGCTTCCTTGGTAATCCCTTCCACCTCTTTTTCATTCTCTTCGGCATATTTATTGATGAAATGTTCCACCAGGGCCGGGATGTCGGATTTACGCTTCCGCAGGGGCGGAATCCAGATGGAAACCACGTTCAGCCGGTAGTAGAGATCTTCGCGAAAATCTCCGGTTTTCATCCTCTCCTCCAGGTTCCGGTGGGTGGCGCCGATAATCCGGGTATTCACCTCGATATTGGTATTCCCGCCCAGCCGCTGGATGGAGCCGAACTGAATCGCCCGGAGGAGCTTCACCTGTACGGTGGTCGGGATATCGCCGACTTCGTCGATAAACAGGGTTCCGCCGTCGGCTTCTTCGAACCGGCCCATCCGATCGGCGGTCGCCCCGGTAAACGCCCCCTTCACGTGGCCGAATAATTCGCTCTCCAGCAGGGTTTCCGGCAGGGCGGCCACATTGATGACCACGAACGGCTTGTCTTTCCGGGGACCGGCGTGATGGATGGCCCGGGCGATGAGTTCCTTCCCGGTCCCACTCTCACCCCGGATTAATACAGTCGCCTTACTGCTGGCCACCCGGGCGGCATGGTTCAGCACCTCTTCCATCTCTCCGCTCTGGGAGACGATGGCGTCAAATTTAAATCGCTCCTGCAATTGTTCCCGCAACTGGCGGTTCTCCTCCACCAGCTGCCGCTTTTCCTCAACCCGCTGGATCAGGTTCTCCAGTTCACTGAGATCGATGGGCTTGGTCAGATAATCGTAGGCGCCGGCCTTCATGATTTCCACGGCATCTTCCACGCTGCCGTACGCGGTGATGACCACCACGTCGATATTCGGATTGGTTTCCTTCACCTTCCGCAGCACCACGAACCCGTTCCATTCCGGCATGCGAAAATCCGTCAACACCAGATCCACCGGGTGCGACTGAATAATTTCCAACCCTTCCGGCCCGCCGGTCGCTGTATAAATGGTGTAATCCCGCTTGGATAAAAAGCTTTTCAAGGATTCCAGCTGCGCTTCTTCGTCATCAATGATTAATATGGAAAAGCGTCCCATCTTGCTTACCTCGAAGTTATATGTTCCGAAACAGTCATCGGCATTCGAATAATAAACGTAGTCCCCTCGTTGGCCGCGCTCTCGACAGAGATGGTTCCCCCGTGTTCATAGATGATCCGCTGGACAATAGCCAGCCCGATCCCGGTCCCCTTCGGCTTGGTGGTGAAATAGAGGTTAAAGATCTTTTCCAGGACCTCATCGGGAATGCCCGGCCCGGAGTCCCGAATCCGGAGTTCCAGGCGGTCATTGGCCAGAGCAGAGGCGGTCAGAGTAATACTCCCGCTTTTATCCATGGCGTCCAGGGCATTCTGTACCAGATTCATGAGCACCTGCTGCATCTGTTTGCGATCCCAGGTCACCTGGTACTTTTCATCTACTGCCAGGTTGATCTCCACATCCTTTTGTTCCGCCATGGGTCGATACTGCTGTTCCATTTCTTGCAGCAATTTCCCCAGGTGGAATTGTTCCGGGGACATGGATTCCGGCCGGGCAAACCGGAGGAAATTTTGCACGGTTTCGTTGATCCGGCGGACTTCCTTGTAGACCAGCTGATTCAGATTATGGTATTCCTCGCCGTCTCCGTTGGGCTGGAAATCCCGGTCCAGGTGTTGAATAATCATGCCGATGGTATTCAGGGGATTCCGGATTTCATGTGCCACCCCGGAGGCCAGTTCCCCCATGGCGGACAACCGTTCCTTCCGCTGTATCTGTTCCTCCAGCTTCTTCTGCTCCGTCAGGTCGCGCAGAACGAGGATAGTATTTTCCGTATCGTGCTCATCCTGAAAGGTGGTTCGGGACACCAGAAGATGGCGGGTGTGGCCCCGGAGCACACACGAAATCTCCTGAATGGGGGCACTCTGCCGGGAAATTTTTTCCGAAAAATCCCTCCCAAGGATATCCACCGCTTTTTCCCCCAGCACTTCTTCCCTGGGGAAGCCGAAGATCTCCTCGGCCGCCGCGTTGTAAATCTTCACGCCGGAGGGTTCGTCGAACACCACGATGCCGTCCCCGACCACCTGGATGATATTGTTGGAATAGGTTTCCACCACCTGATACTGCCGCTGCATGATATCCACGTTCTGCCGGGCCAGAATGGCCAGGAAGACCAGGAATCCCACGCCCAACAGTGCGAAGGTAATAATCACCATCCGGCGAAAAATCCGGGCGTTAATGTCCTGCAGGGGATCCAGTGAGAGACCCAGCCGGAACACCCCCACCAGGTTGTTCTGGTAATAAAACGGGTGAACGGTTTCGAACACTTCCAGAGAATCGAACGGGGTAATCCGGGTCGCGTAGGTAGAATCATCCAGCGTCCCCGTGAGGAATGGAGAATCCTGCAGGCGCTCCAGTTCCTGGACGTTGCCTGACGCGGCGATAATCCCGGAATAATTCTGAAGGGCCACATAGACAATGCCGGGATTATCGATATATTTCCGCAGCAGCCCTCCGAATCCGATTTGTCTCCGGAATGCCATAATATCCGCGGCATCCATACTCAGCACGATCACACGCTCGTCCGGTGCGGCCATGGCAATCACATATTGGAGAGTGCTTTCGGGGTTCATCCGAAGCCGTCCCAGCACCAGACTATCCTGGACCCCACGGAACAGGGGCTCCAGCGCCCCCAATAAGCCGGTGAGGTCAGTACCGGAGCCGTTTCCCGCCTCAGCGCTGGTGTACAAAACCGCCCCTTCCCGGTTGATGACGTCGATACGGTGAATATGGTTCTGCCGGACCAGATCCCGGAGATCACGATTATGAAGCGCTCCCTGCTCAGAGAGGGATCGCACAAATACGCCATTATTCAACAACCGCTCGCGGAGAAGGTTTTCCAGCTCCTCGTTGGCCAGCAAGGCGTTATCCGAAGTAATTAATATGGTTTCTAGCAGCGAATGGGATTGTTTTTCCATGAGCTCGAACAATTCCTGCCGGCTGTTCCGCAGCTCGATCACCGCAGAGGTCACCAGCAAGGTGGCCACCGTGAGAAAGATGATCACCAGATTACGAGGTCTCAGGAACCGGGAATCAAAAAATTTGGTTGTTTTCATCGTATGGGCGAGCCCATTCGACCCGGCATTCTGGGAAGTGCTGCTGACAGGTGCACACTTCACGGGCCAGACAGGGGCTTCTAGTTAACGTTCATTGTTCCACCAGTCCGCCCCCGGACCGGCGGAGGTGATGGCCTATATTACAAACACCCCGTTGTTGCGGTTCCTCCGGGTTCATTGTTCGCTTCTTCCTCCAGCCTAACCCTGTTACTTATCCGTAAACCTTCTTCCGCTTGGTATTGCTACCTACTCTCCCCCGGGACAGTTCCTTTCCATCTCTGGCATGGGTCACCTCTTTTGAAACGGGTATTTCCCGCCACATCATCGTCGCCTGACACAGGGTGGCAGAGGAAACGGGCCTGGAGACAAAGTTCCGGAGAGAATAATCTTCCGCCGTATCCGGCGTCCCCGGCTGCCAGCTAAAAATCATACTGGAGACCGAGGGAACCGTAATTGAGCGAATAGTTGTACCAATAACTGTTGGAATGATTCACCCGCCATTGATAGGTCATGGTGAGCTTAATACTATCTTCCCGGAGCAGCTTGAAGTAAAAGGTTTTTTCAAGATAGATCCAGGCCGAACGAGAGTGATCCTGCCGGTTCATCGAAGCATCATAAACGTCCGGTTGGACATAAACCGGCTGACCGGTGTAGGTTTTCCGCTGGGTGTAATACGCTGACTTCAGCGTCATATTATAGGGCAATAGCTGGGTCAATTCCACACCGGCCCCGTTCGCATTATAGCTCATGGGATCGTCGAAGATCTCCGATTCCTGGTAGGCGGCATAGGGAATTTCATCGATGGACCGGGCCGCGCGGGCCAGCAGTTGTCGCTGGGAATATTGGACCGCCAGGCCGGTGGTGGGTGTGAGCGACTGTGCAATCCGGAAGCGCCAGTCGAACTGGGTAATGCCGGGGGCCGATTCGTACTGAACAGGATTAGCATAATTCATCCGAATGGAAGTGTGTTGCATGGAATTGGAGGTATCCACATAGGCGATGACCTTGGTCAGATATTTTTTATAATGAACTCCGCCGCTGGCAATGACCGTGGTTCGGGTGGGGAAGGATTTGTTGGCCAGGAGGCCCACGTCCATCTTCAGGTTATTGAAATCCCGTATTTGAGGATACAGTGCGACCTGCGCATCACCGGACAGCCGAAGATAGACGGTTTGTACCCGAAACATCCGGGTGAAATATCCCATGGCCATGTTGTAGTTATAGCGATTATACTCCGGTGTGTTGACACGCTGCTCAATCGTCGAACCCCAGGTGGTGTTTCCGCTGGCTCCCCAGTAGGCCAGCTGATGCCAGTAAAAATTGCGACTGGCCAGCCGGTTAAAGTCACCATAGTTTCCGAAGTAACCGACGGTACTTTTTTCAAAATCGTAGCGAACAGCCAGATCATAGCCCGAGATCCAGGTTGAGGTCCCCTGGACGGCCCGGAACGGATTCGTATTGTATTCATGCTCATACGTCATCGTCATGTCCCACTGGGCGGACAGCGTCCCGGTGAGAGACACAACCATAGCCAGAACGAACCCAATCTGAGTTCCGAAGTGACGTCTTATGCGCATTTTTATGAACATGTTGTTCGCGGTTTTTTCTTTGATTCCCGTGACCGGGGAACGTTACATCCTGTTTCTTTGGATTCTCTCCCGGGGTCTTGTCGATGCATCATTTCTGCGGATTGTTTCCGTCATCGCCGCCCTGATTCGAGCCCCCGGAATGGCCCCCCGGCGGGTTCCCGCTTCCGGGCTCCATTGGTCGCCCCGGCCGGGCATTCTCCCCGCTATTGCCGGGATTATCCTGGTTTCCCGGCTGGTAACCAGGGCCATCATGCGGGCGAGCTCCCCTGTTATTCGGATTATTATTGGGTCCCATCCTCTCACCGTTCTGAGCGCCCTTGCCGTTCTTGTTACCCTGATCTCCGGAAGCGACACCGGGTTGCTGGCCGCGTCCGCGCTGGCGATTTTGCATCATATTATCGTTAATGCCGTCCCCGTTCAAATCCACAAAACCGGGCATTCCCTGCCCCTGGCCGTGTCGGGCACCGGTGAAATCCGGATCCAGGCCGTTGGGAATCCCATCCCCATCCTCATCCGGCGCGTTATCGTTGTACCCGTCACCATCTTTATCGACAAACCGGGTACCGTGCTGGTCCTGATTCTGGTTTTGCACCTGCTCCTGATTCTGGTTTTGCGCGCCAGCCGGAGCGTTTGTGGAATCCTGGCCCATTGCCGGTAAGACGAATCCCACCACCAACAGAGCCATGATTCCTAAGTACGTTACTTTCATTTTCGGTCCTCCTTGCATCCCCAAATATCACCCATCCTTAGTGCAATATCCGCGCCAGATGCAACTATGAACACACGTAACGCATTATTTATCAATAGTTTACAAGATTTTCTCTCCGCAGGGGGATAATAAATATTCGACTGTTCTGTCGAACACTGTGCGTTGATCGTCGCCTCTTTGGGATGAAGAGAAACAAAGAACCTTTTATCTTTTACAAGTATTTGCATAATTTTTAATTAAATTTACAATTCATACATTTTTATGCAGAATTTATCATATTATATATGATCTTTCTGCTATCCCCGAATGTGTGAACCTGGTTTTTATTTTCGACCGAAATGTCGAGATCTTGAATTTTAACTCTGTCAGATAAGTCTTTGTTTTCTCCCGGAATATTGCATGCGGTCTCTGTACCGGGAGCCGGAAATTGAACATCCGGTCCACAGGGGTGGCTGCCGGTCCTTCTTGCCGGTGCGCGTCAGACCACCTCTTCCATTTCGTACCGGGTTTTATCCCTGGCATCCTCTTCTTCCACCGTAATCGGATAATCGCCGGAAAAACAGGCGGCACAGAAATCGTCCGGTTCCAGGTCGGAAGCGGAAATCATCCCCCGGATGGAGAGATACTGCAAACTGTCCACTCCCAGGAAATCCCGCATTTCGTCGATGGTCATGGTGTTGGCGATCAGATCCTGCTCATCCGGAAAATCGAGCCCGTAGAAACAAGGATGTTTGATGGGTGGTGAACTGACCCGGATATGGACTTCTTCGGCGCCGGAGTCCCTGAGTAACTTGGTCAGCGCCTTCAGTGTAGTGCCCCGGACGATGGAATCTTCGACGACTACCACTTTTTTCCCGTTGAGGACTCCCTCCACGGTATTGAATTTGATTTTCACCGCCATGTCCCGCATGCTCTGGGTGGGGTGAATAAAGGATCGGCCCACGTAGTGGTTCCGGATGAGCCCGATTTCGAACCGAAGCCCACTCTCTCTGGCATATCCGAGTGCGGCGGTGTTACTGGAGTCCGGAACGGAGATCACGATGTCCGCCCCGGGACAGGGGGCTTCTTTCGCCAGATTCTTACCGAGCTTCCGGCGGGTTTTATCCACGTTATCGCTATAGATCCGGCTGTCCGGTCGGGAAAAATAGACATACTCGAAAATACAATGGCGCCTTTGCGTAGATTCGGCGATCTGATAGGAGGCTAACCCGTCAGTGTTCACCAGGACCAGTTCCCCGGGCTCGATATCCCGGACGTATTCAGCCCCGATCAGGTCAAAGGCACAGGACTCACTGGCAAAGATGGTGGTCTCTCCCAACCGCCCCATACACAGCGGCCGAAATCCGTAGGGATCCCGGGCGGCGATCAACCCATCCTGGGTGAGGATTAACAGCGAATACGCGCCCTGGACCTGGCGCAGGGACTCCACGGTCTTCTCCGCCAGTGTCTGCTGCCGGCTGCGGGCGATGAGATGTACGATCATCTCGGTATCGGACGTGGTCTGAAAGAGCGCACCGTTCTCGACCAGCTGTTCCCGGATTTGCGAGATATTCACCAGATTGCCGTTATGGCTGATGGCCAATTTGCCTTCCCGGTAATTGAACAGCAACGGCTGCACGTTAGCAATGTGCGATCCGCCGGTGGTAGAATACCGGTTGTGCCCGATGGCGGTCGAGCCGTCGAGCTTTTCCAGAATCTCCCGGTCCGAAAAGACATCGGCCACGAGCCCCATGCCATGGTGGCGGTACGCCACTTTGCCGTCGGTCGATACGATCCCGGCACTCTCCTGTCCACGATGTTGCAGGGCATACATGCCCAGATAACACAGGACGGATGCTTCCGGGCTATTATGGACGCCAATTATTCCACACATAACAGTTTTCTATTCACTCCGTTATCTTCTGTTCCCCATTGATTTCCAATATAACATCGGTCGGATCACTCTCATGGTTTAACACATTATTCGACCCCGGAACGCCCTGGGAGTTCCCTTGTCTTTGTTATCGAAGCAGCACATCAATGTCAATCAGCCCGACCCGCTGTAAAATTACCAGCGCCACGGCCAGGGGGGCGACGAACCGCAGGAGAAACACCCACCCTTTATAGAACCAGCTCTGGGTCCAGGTAGTGCCGGTGTGCAATTCCCGTTTCCGGAGCTGCGGGTCCATGACCCATCCCACGTACAGCGCGATAAACATCCCCCCTAAGGGCAGCATCCAGTTACTGGCCAGGTAATCAAAGGTATCAAAAAAGTTTTTCCCGTACATGAGTTCCCACTTGGGAAAGAGGAGGCCGCTCCCGGAGAGGGCGCTGGGAATCCCAAACAGAAAAATAAGCCCGGCTGTCACCACCGTTGCCATCTTCCGGGACCATTTTTGTTCGTCGATGAAATAGGACGCGACCACCTCCAGTAACGACACGCCGGAGGATAACGCGGCGAAAACCAGCAGCAGGAAAAAGATGAAGGAGATGAACATCCCGCCGTGGCCGATTTCACTGAAAATAATAGGCAGCGTTTTAAATACCAATCCCACACCGGCTTCCGGGCTGTACCCGTAGGTGAAGATGATGGGAAACATCACCATGCAGGCCAACAACGCCACCGCGGTATCCAGCAGTGAGATCGCCAGTGCGGCCTTGGGAATATCGCTTTCTTCGGTGAGATAACTGCCGTAGGTCAGCATGGCGCCCATCCCCAGGCTGAGGGTGAAAAATGCATGTCCCAATGCCTCCAGGACCCCGGACGGTTTGAGCCGGGAAATGTGGGGATAGAACACAAATTTAATGGCCTCGGTCCATCCGCTGAGAAACATGGAAAAGATCGCCAGTATTACAATCATCAGAATGAGCATGGGCATTAATATGCGATTCCACTTTTCGATGCCTTTTTTGACCCCGCCAATCACCACGGCGATCACCAGGAGCATGAAGACGCCATGCCAGAAGACGCTGATCCCCCCGGAGCTGTACAATTCGCCGAAAACGGCGCCGATTTCCTCCGGGCTTTTTCCCTGGAAAAAATTTGTGAGGGACATGAAGGTATAGTTCAGGGCCCAGCCGGCGACCACGCTGTAATACGAGAGGATGACAAAACCGGACAGGACGCCCAAACCCCCCAGGATTTTCCAGTTGCTCTCTTCTCCGGCTAATTCGATAAACGCCCCCACCGGCGATTTCTGGCTGGATCGGCCGATGGTGATTTCCGCCATCATAATGGGAATGCCCACGATGGCAATGCACACCAAATAGATCAGGACGAACAGTCCGCCCCCGTTTTCGCCGGTGATATAGGGAAATTTCCAGATGTTACCGAGGCCGACCGCAGACCCGGCGGCGGCCAGAATAAAACCTAACCGGGATTCCCAATGTTCACGTCCCACTTGCGGCATGCAGTTCCCTCCTCATCCGTCCTTTCGTTAAAAACTCACCGATATATGCATTGCCCAGCCGTTCATCCGGGGGGTCAGCCGGAGCGACACCGAATTGTTTTCCGGAAAACCCGCCAGATGGGCATCCACAAACGCATCGGTGATACACAGCAGGTATACCGCCAGGTACCGCCACGCCCAGGTGTTGCGGTCATATTCCACCTGGTCCCGTTCCTTGCTCCCGGTGGTGTGGTCCAGTTTATGATTCAGGCGAAAAAACTCATATCCCATGTAGGCCTCGACGCTAAAGAACCCGGCCGCTTTCAGATAACGCCGGTTATAGAATTGCCCCCAGCCGGGAATAATCGCCGATTTGATCAAGGCGGTTTTGGGGGAAGGGAGTTTTTTCTCGGTCTGCTCCTGTTGGGAATCCCGGGTTTGCGCTCTGGTTGCGGCGGGCATCATCCCGATCACGCCTGCCATCAGACAGCAGAGCAGGACGAGGTGTCGCTCTATGCCCAACCGATTCACTCGGCTGCCCCGGAAACCGCTGACGCACAGCCCGCAAAACCGATGACCTTTAATGCACCCGGGACCATACGCACCGAAAGCCGTTGTGCCCGGGTAGCAATCACTTCTCCGTCCATGTGCACGGGCATTCCGGCAGCACACTGGATCTCCAGGTGAGGAGATTGCGCCATGGTGACCTGTTTGACCCGGCCAATCCTGCCGTTATAAAGTTTGCCGAAATGCCGGACGATGGTCCCTAACCCGATTTCATCGATATGACAAATATCCAGCAGGGCGTCGTCCAGCCGGGCATCGGGAGTCAGCATAAATCCGCCACCGACCGAGAACCCGTTCCCTGCCGCCACCAGGTAGGTTTTCCCGGATCGGGAGGTGCCGTTGAACCGGACCTCCATCTCGAGGGCTTTATACTTGCTCAGCGTCCGCAGGATGGACGCCAGATAGAGCGCCGTACCACGCAGCCCCTTGAGCTGGCGCGCTTCGTAATTCACCCGGGCGTCGAATCCTACGCCGATCCCATTGATGAAATACCGGGATTCCGTGTGCCCCAAATCCACCGCACAGACCTGGCCCTCCATCAACGTCCTGAACGCTTGCGCCAGATCCTTCGACACTCCCAGACTGCGGGCAAAATCATTGCCGGTGCCGCAGGGCAACACTCCCAGGACAGCATCGGTTCCTGCCAGCCCGTTGGCGACTTCGTTGATGGTGCCGTCTCCTCCGAACGCCACCACCGCATCCCATTCTCCGGCGGCGGCAGCCCGGCTGGCGATGTCTGCGGCTTCCATGGGACCATGGGTCATTTCCAGATGATATTCGCAGGGATGGCGGTGGAACAGGTCCCGGAGTACGGGCAACCGCCGGTGGGTTTTCCCCCGCCCGGCCGCCGGATTCACAATGATTTTATACCGCCGCAATCGCATTCCGTCAGTCAGTTATCCGATAGTCGCAATACATTCCATCTCAATGGTTGCGCCTTTGGGTAATCCGGCGACCTGTACCACCGATCGGGCCGGCGGCTCGCCGGGATAATAATAAGCCAACACCTGGTTGACGACCTCGAACTGGTCCAAATCCGTCATATACACGGTAAGTTTCACCACGTTGTCCAGGGTCAATCCCGCGCCACTCAAAACAGCCTGGAGGTTGCGCATGACCTGCTGGACTTCCTTTCTGAAGTCACCGGCAATGAGTTCGTCGGTCATGGGATCCATGGCAATCTGGCCGGCGGAGAAAAAGAGTTTCCCGGCCACCACCGCCTGGCTATAGGTCCCAACCGGTTTCGGAGCGTTGGACGTCTCGATTACGCGTCGTGTCATGGTAGCTCCTTATACCCTTCTGCTGCATTCGTATGGTATACATTATTGAAACCGAATTTTACCACACCTACCTACAAATGTCAATATCATTCCCCATCCCGGAGCCCTCTCCTCCGTTTTCCTTGTATTCTTCTCGCCGGAAGAATAGATTCAGCTATGAGCTTTTCCGCGTACCGCATGCTGGGGCATTATGCCTCGGATTCCATCTCGCACTCCCGCCAGTTTCTCCGGAACTGGTTTCAGATCTTCCGGGACCACGGGGATACCTATCCCACGGTTCTCTCCAATGCGTTCTACTGGGTCCGGGCAAGCCAGAAACCCTGGATCGGCCTGAATAACCTGGAACGGTTCACAGACGGCCTTTCCAATGACAAGTCCCTGTTCGATTTTCTGGAGCAGTATCCCTCGGCTTTCGAGGTCCTGTGGGCCTCTCTGGCCAAAGCCCAACACCTGGCGGAGATCCTGATCCGCAATCCGGAGGACTTCTACTGGCTGCTGGAGAACTCTTCGCTGGGGAGCCCCTTGAGTGGTGCCGAGATCAGACAGCAGTTTTATGATACGGTGTTCGGCTTTCAATCGCCGTACCGGCAGATCTCATTCCTCCACCGGTTGCACCGGCGGCACTTTCTGCGGGTGGCCATGCGGGACATTCTGGACATTGCCGACTTCGATCAGACCATCAAGGATCTGAGTAGCCTGGCGGAAGTCCTGGTACAGACAGTGACCGAGCTGGTACTAAATTCCCTGGAAGAAAAGAACAAGCGGCCGGACTCCAAATACGCCGTGCTGGCGCTGGGCAAGCTGGGCGGCCGGGAACTGAACTACAGTTCGGATATCGATCTGATGTTTGTCTACGAAAAGGACGGCGCCCTCCCGGACGGCGAAAATTACAGCCGGGTCTTCCAGCGGTGTTCCGAGGAAATCTGCCGGATCCTGAACGAGCAATCGGAGCATGGCGTGCTGTACCGGGTGGACACCCGCCTCCGCCCGGATGGCGTGTCCGGCATTTTGTGCCAGTCGGTCTCCGCGTATCTCCATTACTACGAACAGCGGGGCCGGTTGTGGGAGCGGCAAATGCTGATAAAGGCCACACCCATCGCCGGGGACCGGGAGTTCGGCGCCCGGGTCCTACAACAATTCGAGCCCTTTATTTATCCGCGGCGCATCCGGTACCCCCTGAAGGATATCGTCGTCCATCGGCAAAAGTCCGAAACCACAACCTCGGGCGGCGTAAACGTGAAGACCGATCCCGGCGGCATCCGGGATATTGAATTTATTGTGCAGGCGCTGCAACTGCAGTTCGGGGGGCAGGAGCGGACCATCCGCAGCGGGAATACGCTCTCCGCCCTCCGGAAACTCAGCGCCGGGGAAAAATTCCTCAGCACCGACGAAGCCGGCGCCCTCCGCCGGGAATATACCTTTCTCCGTGAGGTGGAGCACGCCCTGCAGCTGCAGGAAAACCTGCAAATTCATCTCCTGCCCGAAACGGAACCGGACCGTTCCCTGATCACCGCAATTCTCGGATACGACGATTATCCCGCGCTGTACGAAGCGGCCACTGAATCTATGCGCCGGGTGCGAAACCGGTTCAATCAAATCTTCGATATCGAAAAAACTCCGGCCGCGGTGGATTACTCTCTGTACACCAGAGAAGACTGGCAGGCGCTGTTCGAGAAGCGCGGATTCCGCGACCCGGTGAAATCGACGTCCGAACTGTTGTCGCTGGCCAACGGCCATTTCCCCAATAACCATGACGCCCAAACCCGGGAAGCCTTCTGGAGGATGTGTCCGTCGCTGCTGGTGTTCATGGCGCGTGCGCCGGCGCCGGCCGAAACGCTCACCGACTTCGAGCGCATCATCCGGTCCTACCAGGCCGTCCAGAGTTTATACGAGCTCTTCGCTTCCAACCCGCCGGTTTTGCAGCTGTTCCTGGACCTCATCTCGCGGGCGCCCAAAGTGGTTCCCTGGATTGTGCAACAACCGGCGCTGGTGGACTTCCTGATCGCTCTGCCCGAGGATCGCCTGACCGAGCAGGATCTGGCGGAATTGTACGCCCCGATCGCGGATCCCGGGATCCCGGAGGACCACTGGCTGGACAAAACCCGGGACCTCCATCACGAAGTGGTGCTCACGATTCTGGCCCAGTGGATCGCCAACGATCTTCCGCTGCGGGAGATTTATCCCCGGTTCAGCACCGCCAACGTCCAGCTGCTGCAGCGCAGCCTGGATTACTGGATGCAGGACCTTCAGCCCCGTATGGCCGTGATTCTGGCCGGATCCGCGGCCGCCCACACCATGGTGTTCTCCTCGGATTTCGACGTGCTCTTTCTACTGGAAGCCACGGAAGAAAGCGTGATTGCCGAAGCCACCCGCGAGATCGAACACTACCTCAAACGGCTGCAAACATATACCGGCCAGGGGCGATTGTTCTCCTTCGATGTTCGCCTGCGCCCGGAAGGCCGCTCCTCCCCGCTGGTCATGCCGGTGGAGAAATATCGAGCCTACATCGACTCCCGGATGTCCGCCCTGGAATTCCAGGCCATGGGGAAAAGCCGGTTTCTCTGGGGCCGGCGAGATCTCTGGGAGGCCGCGTACCAGGGAGTGGAAAAAGCGCTGCGTTCACGGATTACCGCCGGAGCATTCTGGCAGGAACTCATGAAAGTCGAGGACGAGGCGCTGGGGCAGAAAAAGCAGCGAACGGGAAAAAATTACGTCTATCATCCCGGCGGGATGTTCACCGTACGCAACACCCTGGAATGGACGGACTTGCTGCGCCGGTATTCAGAGAATTCTCAACGGGTACCGGATACGGAGGGCCTGGGGAGGGTCTTCGCCTGGTTTCAGAAATTGCGCTGGTATCTGGCGCTGAATATCGAAGGGTCCACCAGTGCCCTGCCCTCGTCCCGCGAAAACCTGGCGGTGATCGCCCGGCATCTGCGCCTGGATGGCGGGGAGCAGCTGCTGGAGGCCGTGGACCGGCGCCTGGAAGACGGTCAAAAACGCAATAAGGCTTTTCGGGACTGGTTACTGGAGGAATTCTAACAACCGTTCCCGGAGATCGGCCAGCCGCTGTTCTTTGTCCCCGGGCCCGTAGCCCTCGGCCAGGCTGAGGTAAAACACATCGGTGATGGTTTGGGCCTCGGTGTGAATTTTCGCGGAGTGGATAAAAAAGCCGGCTTCCGAAATCAATTTGGTCAGGTAATACAGCAGCCCCAGGCGATCCCGGCCGCTCACCTCCACCACGATGCGCCGGTTTTCCTCACTCCAGACGATTTTGGGCTCCACCTTTCCCTGGGGTTTCCGCTGCCAGCGCCAGCGCCGCTCGGCCTTCTCCACCATCGTTCGGACATCGACCTCCCCGGAGAGCACCCGGGAGAGCCGCTGCTCCAGCTCCTGCTTTACTTGCCTGACCGGTTGTTCCTCAATCACCGGCACGCCCCGGAACTGATCCAACGCCACCCCTTCGTCTCGGGTAAAAATGCCGGCGTCCATGAGATCGAATCCCTGGGAGGTTAAGACTCCGCAGATGGTGGAGAGGAGTTTGGGCCGATCCCCGGTAATCACAGTGATTTCAATGAAGGGGCTCTCCTGCTCCGTCAGCACAATGACGTCCTCTTCCTTTTTGCCGCTGTCCAGCAACTCCCGGATGAGATCGATATGGTGTTTGATTTCATCCCGGGAAAACTGGGCGGCGTAACGGGGGCCCATCTGGTCGATATGCTCTTCATACCGCTGTTGCATCTCCTCATCCCACTCGGGCGCCGGCTCGCCCTCGGGCTGGATGGGCAGATCCTGCAGAAACCGGCTGGTTTTCAGAAAGAGCTCGTGCAACAGGGTCGCCTTCCACTCGGTCCACAGTTCGGGATTGACGGCGCTGATATCCGCGTAGGTCAGCAGATACAGCAGCTTCAGATTCTTCTGGGAATTCGCAATGCTGGCAAAGGACCGGACCGTGGCGATCCGGTTGGTGTCCCGCCGGAAGGCATGCCGTTCCATCTCCAGATGAAACCGGATGAGATACTGCACGATCTCCACGTAATGTTCCAGTCCCAGCCGGGTCAGGATATCGGCCACCATGCTGCTGCCCAGGTGCTGGTGGTCCTCCCGGTCATCCGCTTTTCCGATGTCGTGCAACAAGAGCCCCAGGTAGATGGGCACCTTGTCATCCAGTGAATCGTACACCTCGCGGAACTGGTAATGACCGTCATCGGAGCCGTCGAACACCGCCTTCTGCAGGTTTTCGATGGTCCGGAAAGTATGCTCATCCACCGTGTAATAGTGGTACATGCTCTGGATGTGCAGCCGGTGGATCTTCCGGATCTCCGGGATGACCTTAATCAGGATTTCGGTATACAGCAGTGCGCGGAGGATTTCCGCGGCATCCGGGGCGGTCAGGATGTCGCACAACTTCTGCCCGATGGGCGCCTGGTGGAATTCGGCATCCGGGAGGGTGTAAACGGCTTGTTCGATCTGCTGGCGCACCCCCCATGTCAGCTGCAGCTGGTGTTTCTGGGCATAGAGAAATATATCCATCAGATTGGCCGGGTCCGTGAGCAGCGGATGCTCGGGATCGGTCGTCAGGTTTTTCCGCACCCGGATTAACCCGGGAAATTGTTCCAGTTTGGCGGTCTCCGTTTTCCGCCACCACCGGCCATCCGGCTGCCGGAAGTGCTCGCTGATCAGAAAATTGTGCGCGTAATCGATCTCCCGGGCCGCCCGGTAGTAGGCCTGCATAAACGCCTGGACGTCCGGCTTCTCCCCCGCGATATATCCCAGCGATTTCGCCAGCTGGTGCCGGATGTTAATATCCAGATGATCGCTTTTGACGTGGTTCCGTGACGAGAGCAGGTGGATTCCGTGCCGGACCCGCAGGATAAAATTGTAGGCATCCTTCAGGGAGGCGTATTCCCGCACGGTAATATACTGTTCGTTGAGCAGCCACTGCAGGAGGTCGAACGTCCCGATGGTTTCCTCGGGCGTGACGCCCGGCGTCCGGGCCCCGTTTCCGACCGCCAGCCATTGCAGGGTGTGCAGGTCGCGCTGGCCTCCCGCCGATTCCTTGATATTCGGCTCCAGGAGTTTATAGGTGTCGCCGAACTTCTGCCGGCGCGTCCGGTCCTCCTCCAGTTTGAGCCGCACGAAATCCTCATTCCCCCGGGCATAGTATCCGGTTAAAAAGTCCCGGAACCCCTGAAGCAACGCAGGATTGCCCGGCAGAGGCCGCGATTCGATCAGCGCGGTGGCGAAATCGGAATCCGCCGTCATTTTATCCTTCACCTCGCCGAGCGTGTGCGCACTGTATTTAATTTCCAGGCGCGCGTCCCAGATCGGATGCAGGAACTCTTTCAGCCAGGATTCGATATGGGATCGATCCGCCGGCTCATAGAGAACGAACACATCGACGTCGGAATACCGGCACAGTTCCCGCCGGCCGTAGCCGCCGATGGCAAAGACGGCCACTTTATGGAACAACTGATTCCCGGTTTCGCGCAGAAAACGGTCTACCGCGCCGGTTAATTCCAGGCAGATCTCGCTACCGGCCCTTTCTGTATATTGCTGAGCAATGTCATCCAGAGTATCCTGGATGTTCTCTGTGGCTTGGGTTTCCATATTCACACTGTCGTAGTCTCAGATCGTATCGACCGGTTCGGCATGGTTCCCGCTCAAACGGGCCGCACTCGTTGTTCTTCTGTCTCTCACCCCCTCACTGAAGAGCGAAATACTAATTATTCCGGTGAGATGCAAGGTGAAATGAGATCAGTTGAGAGTACGCCCTTCAGGGCGCATCCCTTGCCCTGTTCCGCCATCCCTCCGGCCCACTTCCCGTCATCCCGAGTGAACACTTCTCCGGTGAATATTCACCGTGGCGGCCCCTCCCATGAGAAGACACCGGTGATCCCTGATCGCGGGGCTTCAGGTGGTGAGACACAACCAGCCGGATCGAGCTGCGTGGATTCGCGCAAGGACAACAGACCCTTCGGATCCGGTTGCGGATTTTCCGGCTATGCCCGATCACCCGTGATCCATGACTTCCGGTGTTCCGGCAATGACCGATCACCCGTGATCCATGACTTCCGATGTTCCGGCAATGACCGATCACCGGTGATCCGTGACTTCCGGTATTCCGGGAACGACCGATCACCCGTGATCCGTGACTGCCGGTGTTCCGGCAATGACCGATCACCGGTGATCCATGACTGCCGGTGTTCCGGCAATGACCGATCACCGGTGATCC
>Ga0209918_1000843_pt1 | contig 18519 bp, 20 predicted proteins | sample SalPonD_shore_MG_FD_185712 | JGI IMG/M metagenome (GOLD analysis project Ga0209918, IMG submission 185712) | Salt pond soil microbial communities from South San Francisco under conditions of wetland restoration - Salt Pond MetaG... | ecosystem: Environmental > Aquatic > Marine > Intertidal zone...
CTGTTCGACCATGAGCTGGCCTATATCCAGCTGCGCGACGAGGACCCCGAACTCATCGCCGCGCTGATGCGCCCGGACGCCATGACCATCCCGCCCAACACCGAGGGCGGCGAGGAACTGCGCGGGGTCCAGAGCGGGCCGGTGTTCTCCATCGAGCCGGGCACGGGCAATCTGCACATGCGCTACACGGCACGCCTGCGCAACATCGCCTGGAAGGAAGATGCGCCGACTCGAAAGGCGGCGCGGCGGCTGCGCGAGCTGCTCGGCGATGGCGGCCCCGGGGTGTTCGCGTATCGCCTGGCCGCGGGCGAGGGTGTCGTCAGCAACAACGTGCTGCACAGCCGCGGCGCGTTCAAGGACGGGCCGCGCGCCATGCGGCTGCTGTACCGGGCGCGCTATTACGACCGGATCGCCGGCACCGACCTCAACGACCGTTACGCCAACGCTATCGCCAACGCTATCCCCAACGCTATCTTGGAGGACCCCGATGCTGTGGCTCAGTGAAATGCTCCTTCAGCACCACGAGCTGGAATCGTTCGAACAGCTCACCGAGCTGCTGCGCGAGCGGGTCCGGGCCGGTGAGATGTTCTTTCGCATGGATGTCAAACCGCCGTTCCACGACACCCCCGAGGATTGGGAGACACGCCTGGAGGCGATCTTCACCAGTCCCGGGGATTGAACGGACAGCGCCGTGTATTGGGAAGAAGACAAGACCGGGAACACTCCGTTTGTCGTGCCGGACGACGTGGTGGACCTGGCCTTTCGCATCCGCGCCCGGACCCTGCCGTTGGACCACGCCCACGCCCTGTCCGAGGCGCTGCACGCGGCCCTGCCCTGGCTGGCCGAGGACCCGGCGGCCGGGATTCATCTCATCCACGGCGCGGAGTCGGGCAACGGCTGGTACCGACCCGAGGACCCGGACCACGAGGTCCTGTGCCCCTCGCGGCGCACGCGCCTGACGCTGCGCCTGTCGGCCGAGCGCGTGCGCGAGGCCGAGGCGCTCGGTGGTCGGACCCTGGACGTGGCGGGCCACAGCGTGGGCGTCGAGGCCGGCGGCGAGGTCAAGCCCCTGAGCAGCCTGCCCACGCTGTTCGCGCGCTATGTGGTCGACCCCGAGCCCCGGGCCGGCGACGACGAACAGGCGCGCGAGCAGGCCTTCCTGGACTGGGCCGTGCGCGAGCTGCGGGCATTGGACGTGGCTGTGCGCAAGGCCCTGTGCGGGCGCGTGCATGTGATGCGCACCCCGGGCGGCGAGGTCCATACGCGCAGTCTGATGCTCGCGGACCTGGAGCCCGAGGAAGCGGTGCGCCTGCAGCGCTCGGGGCTCGGCCCGCGCCGGCGCATGGGCTGCGGTCTTTTCATCCCGCACAAGGGGATCAAGGCCGTGAAGGGCGAGGACGAATAGGTTCGGAACACGGTTTTCGAAGTACGCCCGCATCGGGTGTGCGTTGCTGTTGGACATCACCCAAGCGTCAGACATAAGAAAGGGGGTTAGAGCGTTATGGAGGTAGGAGGCAAGACCATTGCGACCACGGCGACGGGCTTTCTGGAAAACCAGGAGGACTGGAACGAGGAGATCGCCCATGCGATCGCCGCCGAGGAGGGTATCGAGCTGACCGACCGGCATTGGGACGTCATCAAGTACCTGCGCGACGAATACTTCGACAACGGGGGCAACCAACCCAACACCCGCACCATGGTCAAAGGGATGGCCGGCGTCTGGAGCGGCGAGAAGGTCGACGCCAAGTCGCTGTATGCGCTGTTCCCGGGCGACCCGAGCAAGCAGGGCGGGCGCATCGCCGGGCTGCCGGAGAGCCGGCGCAAGGGCGGGTATTGAGCCAGCGCTTGTCCCTTGCCGGGGGCGTATAGGCCAAATTGGATATGGAGGGCGCCGGTCCGCTGGGCTAAGGTGCCGCCAGGAGTTCCATCACCACAGCGTGAGCGAGGCACGAGAAATGAGCGAAAAGCAAAAGCTTATCAAGAAGATGCTGGAAATGCAGAAGATGTTCCAGGACTACGAGCACAAGGACGGCGTCGATCCGCAGGACTATTTCGCCGCCCCGGAGGGTCATCCCCTGCACAGCTATCGCCAGGAATACCGCGACCTGGCGATGAAGGTGGTGGACATGGCCCACGAAGAGGCCGGCTCCAAGCGCTGAGCCTTCGATACGACGCCGCCGGTGCCGGGAGACGAGTCCCGGCGCCGGCGGCGTTTTTGCGTGAGCGGGCCGCTGAAACGGCGCATGCCGACGACCATGGGCGAACAAGTGCCGCGGGAGGACAGGATGGCCCGACCTATCGAAGATTAGGTAGGTTACTCATGATGAACCCCGAAGGGGTTCTATGAGACAGGTCCGCAGCGACGAGCCTCCACGGCAGGCTTTCGGCAGTCTGTCAGACCTCGGACCACATGCGCACCAGATTGACGTAGGCGTGGTCCACGTGCGCCGTGGAGTCGGCCTCGGGCGCCTCGTTCATCAGGTGCTCGCGCGCCAGGTTCAACTCGTGCAGCAGCTCGCGCCGGGCGGGGTCGCGCACCAGGCTCTGCACCCAGGTGACGGCCACCAGGCGTTCGCCGCGGGTCACCTCGGCCACGCGGTGCAGGCTGGAGGAGGGGTAGAGGACCGCGTCGCCGGCGGGGAGCTTGACCTCGGTGTCGCCGAAGGCGCCGCGGATGAGCAGCTCGCCGCCGTCATAGTCCTCGGGGCTGTTCAGAAAGACGGTGATCGAGATATCGGAGCGGTAGCGCTCGCCCGCCCCCATGACCGGGTCGTCGATGTGCTGCCCGTAGGACATGCCGGGCGTGTAGCGGGCATAGAAGGGCGAGGCGATGCGCAGCGGCAGCGCGGCGCTCTGGTACGACGGGTGGCGCACCAGCGGGGCCATGACCAGGCCGTTGAGCCGTTCGAGCAGTTGGGGCTCGGGTTCGAGCTCCTCGTTGTGCTTGACCCGCCGGGCGGCCTTGCCGGCCGACAGGCGCCCGTCGACGAAGCGGGCCGCGGCCAGCAGCTCGGCGGCGCTGTTCAGCTCGGCGCGGCCCACGACCGCGGGGATGTGTAGCAGCATCGGTTCGACTCCTGGTCCCGGTCTTCGATATTCGAGACCGCCACTGTAGCGGGCCCGCGGCGGCGACGGAATACGCCGCCGGGGATAGGCGGGACCGGGATGACGTCACTCAATCAATTCGGGGGGCTTGCTTTGGAACTGACCATTACGGTCGATGCCGACCAATACCGTATCGAGGTACCGGACGAGGTCGTCGCCGAGGGCGAGGACTTCTTCGCGCGCATGGACGCCGACATGGACCAGGGCTGGCAGATGAGCCGCGAGTGGGTCGAGCAGCCCGGCACGCGCGAGCGCTGTCAGATCGCCGCCGACAAGATCCTCACCGCGCTGCACACCGAGAACGAGGCGCTGAGCATGATGATGGCCGGCTATATTCTCAGTCGCCTGCCGGGCGTGACCGGCGTGCGCATCATCAACGACGGGGACATGGCCACGACCGAATTCGACGGCGCCCCCGGCCCGGTCTGAGCCAGGCTCGGGCGCTCAGGGCCGGGCCGCGCGCAGGGTCTGGGCGAGCGTATCGGCCCGCGCCGGCAGGTACACGCGGTCGAACACGGGAAAGCGCGCCGCCAGCTGATCGAGGTGACCGGCGTCGGCGCGTTCGAGCAAGGCGATGAGCCGGGCGCCCGGCGCGTGGCGCTGCATCCCCGCCATCAGGGTCTCGAAGTTGCTGATGCGCGAGCCGTAGACCGGCCCGTAGAGGAACTCCGCCGCCACCGCGTCGGGTTGGACCCGGCCCAGCAGGTTCAAGGCCTTGCGCATGGTCGGGCAGGCCGTGACCTCGAAGCCGGCGGCCCGGGCCGCCGGCACCAGCTCCGGACACGCGCCCAGCTCCATCACCGCCAGCAGACGGGGCCGCTCCTCAGGCACGGAATCGCCGCCCGCCGCCCGGGCCTTGTGATTTACGCCCGCAGACCAAATCGTTATCCTTCCGGTGATTGGTTTCGTAATCGCCCCATCATAGCGCGCCGCCCGCGCCGCGGCATCCCGCCCGGTGCCGCGTGAGTTCCCGAGCGGGAGCGAGCGCAGCGGCGCCCGTACCCAGACATACGAGTCATGACCCAGCCGACTGCCAGCTTCGACCCGGACTGCCGGCGCTGCCCGCGCCTGGCCGCGCACCTCGAGCGCGTGCGCGCCGAGCATCCCGACTATCATGGCCGGCCGGTGGCCCCCTTCGGCGCCGCCCGGCCGAAGCTGCTGGTGGTCGGCCTGGCACCCGGCATGCACGGGGCCAATGCCACCGGCCGTCCCTTCACGGGCGATTTTGCCGGGATCCTGCTCTACCGCACGCTCTATGAATTCGGCTTTTCCAACCAGCCGGAAGGTGCCCGCCCCGACGACGGGCTCAAGCTCAAGGGCTGTCGCATCACCAACGCGGTCAAGTGCCTGCCGCCGGAGAACAAGCCCACGGGCGAGGAGGTGCGCACCTGCAATGCCTTCCTCGCCGAGGAGATCGCCGCCCTCAAGCCCAAGACGGTCGTCCTGGCCTTGGGCAGTGTCGCCCACGGGGCCGTGCTGCGCGCCACGGGCCTCAAGCTCTCGCAACACAAGTTCGGCCACGGTGCCAGGCACCGCCTGCCCGGCGAGCGCTGGCTGGTCGACTCCTATCACTGCAGCCGTTACAACACGCAGACCGGGCGGCTGACCGAGGCGATGTTCCGCAGCGTGTTTCGCCAGGTGGGCCGGCTGCTGCCGGCCTGAGCCTGTTTCGCGGACCGATATGAGCCCGACCGCACCCACGTCCCCCTCCGAGTCGGCCTTCGACGCCAAGGCCTTCCTCGCCACCCTGACCCACGCCCCGGGGGTCTACCGGATGCTGGATGCCCAGGGCGAGGTGCTCTACGTCGGCAAGGCGCGCAATCTCAAAAAACGCGTCTCCAGCTATTTCCAGAAGACCCTCACCCACCCCAAGACCCGTGCCCTCATGGCCCAGGTCCAGGGGGTGGAGGTCACCGTCACGCACACCGAGAACGAGGCGCTGATCCTCGAAAACCACCTCATCAAGGAGCTGCGCCCGCGCTACAACGTCCTGCTGCGCGACGACAAGAGCTATCCCTATATCTACCTGAGCACCCAGCAGGACTTCCCGCGCCTGGGCTTCCACCGCGGCGCGCGCAGCGCCAAGGGCCGCTACTTCGGGCCCTATCCCAGCGCCGGGGCGGTGCGCGAGACCCTGAACCTGCTGCAGAAGGTCTTTCCCGTGCGCCAGTGCGAGGACAGCTTCTACCGCAACCGCTCGCGGCCCTGCCTGCAATACCAGATCAAGCGCTGCACCGCGCCCTGCGTGGGCTATGTCGACCAGGCCGCCTACGCCGAGGACGTGCGCCACGTCATCATGTTCCTGGAGGGCAAGGACAGCGAGGTCATCGACGAGCTGGTGCGGCGCATGGAGCGCGCGGCCGAGGACTGGGACTACGAGCAGGCGGCGCGCTACCGCGACCAGATCGCCAGCCTGCGCCGGGTCCAGGAGCGCCAGTACGTCAGCGGCCAGGGCGGGGACCTGGACGTCATCGCCGCGGCCAGCCGCGCGGGCCTGGGCTGCGTGCAGGTGTTCTACATCCGCGCCGGGCGTAACCTGGGCAACAAGACCTTCTTCATGCGCAACGCCGAGGACGCCGAGCCCGCCGCGCTCGTGGAGGCCTTTTTGCCCCAGTACTATCTCTCGGGCGAGGGCCGCGGCGCGGCCCACGAGGTCCCCGAGCAGATCCTGGTCAGCCCGGCGCCCGAGGACACGGCGCTGTTCGAATCGGTACTGGGCGCCGAGGCGGGGCGCAAGGTGAGCATCGCCAGCCGCGTGCGCGGCGATCGGGCGCGCTGGCTGAAGATGGCCCAGTCCAACGCCGAGATCGCGCTGGAGGCGCGTATCAACAGCCGGGCCACCATGGGCCAGCGCTTCGAGGCCCTGCAGGAGGCGCTGTCCCTGGACGAGCTGCCCGCGCGCCTGGAGTGTTTCGACATCAGCCACACCATGGGCGAGGCGCCCGTGGCCTCGTGCGTGGTGTTCGACACCAACGGGCCGCTCAAATCGGACTACCGGCGCTTCAACATCGAGGGCGTGACGCCCGGCGACGACTACGGGGCCATGCACCAGGCACTGCTGCGCCGGTTTCGCCGCCTGCGCGACGGGGAGGGCAAGCTGCCCGATATCCTGTTCATCGACGGCGGGCCGGGGCAGGTCGCCCAGGCCGTGGACGTGATGCAGGAGCTGCAGATCGCCGGGGTCAACGTCATCGGCGTGGCCAAGGGGCCGGCGCGCCGCCCGGGCCAGGAGACCCTTTGCTTGTCCGGCCCGGGCACCGAGCTTATACTGCCTTCGGACTCGCCGGCACTGCACCTGATCCAGCAGATCCGCGACGAGGCTCATCGCTTCGCCATCACCGGCCATCGCCAGCGCCGCGGCAAGCGGCGCACGACGTCGGTGCTCGAGGAAATTCAGGGCCTGGGGCCCAAGCGGCGCCAGCAGCTGCTGCGCCAGTTCGGGGGGCTGCAGGAGGTCGCGCGGGCGGGGGTCGAGGACCTGGCCAACGTCTCCGGGATCAGCCGCCAGCTGGCCCAGCGGATCTACGACGCCTTCCACGCCGACGGACAGTAGGAGCCGAGCAGGACGCTATCATGTGGAATCTGCCCAACAAGCTGACTCTGCTGCGGATCGTCCTGATCCCGGTGTTCTTGTTGGTCTTCTACATGCCCTTCAGCTGGTCGGATATCGCCGCGGCGGCGATTTTCGCCCTGGCGGGCGTGACCGACTGGCTGGACGGCTATCTCGCCCGGCGCCTGGGCCAGATGTCCTCCTTCGGGGCCTTCCTCGACCCGGTGGCCGACAAGCTGATGGTGGCCGTGGCCCTGGTCCTGCTGGTCAGCGAAAAGCCCGGCCTGCTGCTGGCCGTGCCCGCGGCGGTGATCATCGGCCGCGAAATCACCATCTCGGCCCTGCGCGAGTGGATGGCCAAGATCGGCGAGCGGGCCAAGGTGGCCGTGTCCTTCGTGGGCAAGATCAAGACCACGGCCCAGATGGCGGCCCTGGTCATGCTCCTGTACCGCCACCCGGTCGGGGGATTTCCCACCGAGGACGCGGGTATTGCCCTGCTGTATCTGGCGGCCATCCTGACCCTGTGGTCGGCCTACGTCTACGCCCGGGCCGCCTGGCCCCTGCTGCTCGACCCGCCCCCCGGGGCCGGGGAGTAAGCGGCCGGAACGGCTTGACACAACAGGGCTTATCGTTAAAATACCGACCTTCGTAACGAGGCGGGAATAGCTCAGTTGGTAGAGCACAACCTTGCCAAGGTTGGGGTCGCGAGTTCGAGTCTCGTTTCCCGCTCCAGTTAACGGCTTTTCGAGGAAAACCTCGGTCGTGGTCCAAGCGGCCGGGGTTTTGCCTTTTCGGGGCCCCCAAAATGGTCCCGGCACCCGTTCCAAGGCTGGGTGGCAGAGTGGCTATGCAGCGGACTGCAAATCCGTGTACCTCGGTTCGACTCCGGGCCCAGCCTCCACTTCCCCGTTTGCCCTGTCCGCCTTTTTCCCCTGCCCGCCAAATCCCGTTACAATCCGGCCGGTATGCCGTTCCGGCCCGGGTGGCGAAATTGGTAGACGCAAGGGACTTAAAATCCCTCGGCAGCAATGCCGTGCCGGTTCAAGTCCGGCCCCGGGCACCATATCCTTTGTCTCCTCAATCGCCTGATAGCCGGGCGCTACGCGCTAGCGATGCTACGGACGGACGGGTCGATCACCGATGGGCGTAGGCGCCGCTGGCCGGCGGGTTGGCAAACGGCGCGCCCGTATAGTCCTCGCCGATGCCCAGCGTCCCGTCGCCGAGACCGATGCAGGCCGAGCCGGCCGTCAGCGTGAACACGTCCCCGGCCGGGTTGGTCAGTCCGACGCTGCCGCTGCCAAGGCCGTTGGGTTCGAACCCCGTGGCCGCGCGAAAGGCGGCCACGGTCGAATAGGCCGTGCCGTTGTAGCCGAACATGTTCGTGGTGTCGTTGTAGCAGTTGTGATCGAGCGTCGGGTTGGCCAGCGCGGCGGCGGAATAAATATCGGTCCTCGGCGAACTCGCGTAGAACAGGTCGTTGCGGATATCGGCCAGGTTGGCCTGGCCGTATACGGCGAGATTGATCGCGCCGTTGTCGACGAGCGTATCCTGGTAGAGGCGCAGCCCGGACGCGAAGGGCGCATCATAGTGGATGCCGTTGCCGCCATTGGCGTAAATCAGGGAGGAGGTGAGCTCGAGCCCGAGCGTGGCGGCATTGGGGTCGGCGACATCGATCCCCGCGCCGGTGTTGTGCGAGGCATCGATTCGATGCAAGGCGGCCACACCGACCTCGCCGGCGATCTTGATGCCGTCACCGGCCGATTGACTGACCGACGAGCGCGTAACGCGGATGTTCGACATGGTCCCGGCGCCGGCATCGGCCACGATACGTATGCCGTGACCTTCGCTGGCGTAGCGCCGACCGCTCCAGCCCTTGCCCGCGTCGCTTACCTGAGCGTCGTGGATATTCACATCATCGACGACGCTGTTGGTGTTGGTGCCACCGTTGCTCTGCACCGAGATCTCCACGCCGGCAAAGCCGCAGCGTGACAACTGCGCGTTGCCCAGCTCGAACGATGAGGCCGTCGTATTGCTCCGGTAGACCTCGACGGCGAGGCCGCTGTCGAATACTCCGGTGACAGAGACGTTGGCGATCCGACCGTCTCGGCTCGCGTTGGCGTAGTCGACGCCGTTGCCCGCGTAGAGATAGTCCGGCGGCGCCGCGGGGGCGGGGCCGATGACGGCCCCGCCGGTATCGGCGATCACGCTGTCCTCGACACTGCAGCGCAGACAATCGTCGAATTCGATGCCGTGCAGGCTCATACGCCGGATCCGCACGTTGCGGATATCGATGTCGTGGCGGTTCGCGGCATGGACGCCGCGCAGTACCGTGCTCGCGAGGTAGGTGTTGGCCGAGGGGGTGGACGCGGGTTTGATATACAGCGTGTCGGTCGGATAGTCGTAGGAATAGCTGCCGGCAGGCGCCCCGGCGAAGGTCGTCGCGCTGTCCGTGTCCCACGGCAGGAAGGTCATCATGATGCCGTTCTCGGAAAGGTTGCCCAAGGCCTCGCCCGAGCCCAGCGCGACCGCGGCGGCGTACAGGCCGCCGCTGCCCACCGCCGACCAACCGCTGATTTCACGCGAGCCGTCGATGACCGGCAGGGCGCCGGTGCCGTAGGCATCGACCGTCACGTTGGAGGCGGGCAGGGTCAGCGACTCGTGCCAGATCTCACCGCGCTTGAGATAGATCGTGGTCGGTTGGGCGTAATCGAGCGAGGCCAGTTTGGAGAACGTGCGATAGGGCGATGACTGACTGCCGTCCCCGGCGGTATCGCTGCCCCCGCTGGCATCGATGTGGACGGATTGGCCCAGCTTCAGCGAATTGGTCCCCGATGAACCACTGGGACAGCCGCTGAGCAGCAATGCCAGGCAGGCCGCGGTTGAGATTCGTTGCAGGTGACGCCCGAGCATGCTCGCATTGGCTCACGGGGCGGCGGGCGAAGGCTGGCGCCGGTATCCGTCGTGGGATTCGATTGCTCTGGTCGATGCGGTTCCGTTCGGTCCCACGGCGAGTCCGACGCGTCGAATAGCGGGCATGGTGGTTTCCTTGCGAGCGGGCGCAAGGGACAGGATCGCCGTCTTTTGCCGGGACGGCAAGTGTCCCGAAGCGGATCCGCCGCCGTTGTGCGATGCCAGTCACAGGCGCCAGCCTGTAGAGTGCGGTGAGCTACGAACCGCATCTTTCGCCTTCCGGCACCGATCCCCGGTGGGCCTGGTTCGTGCGCCTCACTTGTCAGCATGTTTGTCCAGCCACTGGCTGACGATGCGCACCAGGTCGTCCGCGTGGCCGTCGAAGAAGTGGCCCGATCCCTGCTCCACGACCTGCGTGTAGTCCTGGTTGTGCGCGGCCTTGGCGGCCGCGGCCCGCGCCTTGACCGAGCTCAGGACCGATGGCAGGTCCTGGCTGCCGTACAGGTCCAGCACCGGGATGTGGATCTTGCGCAGCGAGGTCGGGTTGTCCAGCGCCGGGTCGGCGAAGCCGCCGCCCATGCCGATGCCGACGAAGGCCTCGATGGGCGCCTTGGGGTGGGTGGCCAGGAAATGGGAGGCCATGCGTGAGCCCATGCTGTGGGCGACGATGACGATGGGGCTCAGGCCCTTGGCCTGCAGGTATTCGATCCCGGCCTGGATGCGCGGGGCGACTTCCGGAAACAGCGGCACGTAGTCCTTGCCGTCGGCGTCGTTGGGCAGGATCGGCATCTGCAGCGACAGCGTCGTCCAGCCGTCCTCGGGCAGGCGCGAGCGCAGGGGCTGAATGACCTGCGGCCAGTTGGGGTGCACGCCCTGGCCGTGAATCACGAGGGCCGCACCGCGCGGTTTGTCGGTCCTTGCCTCGGTGTAGATGCTCAGAAACTTGCGGCCGCCGGCCTTCAGATAGACCGGTTCTCCGTCGAAGAGCGAGTCGACGATCTGAGTGGCCCAGCGTTTCTCCTTGGCCGTGTCGGAGGCCCAGGCGGGCAGGGCCAGGGGCAGCAGCAGAAACAGGAACGCCAGGCGGCGATGGGCGGGACTGGGCATCATCTCGGGCTACCTCTCGGGTGGTTTTCCGCCGGGGCGGCGGCGCATACTAGGGCTGATGCTAGCCAAATGTTAATAATGCGTAAAGACACGTGAGGCCGGAAGACCGGGGCCTTGAACCCGGCGAGGGGCCGGGACGAGAAGGGGGAGTCGTGTACGAGGCGGCAGAGGAACAAATCACCAAGGGCCTGAGCCCCGCGGCCCGCTTTCTGCTCGGTACGGTGGCCGGCCTGTTCGGGCTCTTGATGTTGGCGATCGCGCCGGGCAACCCCCATGCTTTTTTCGCAGCGCTGTTCGCCCTGTTCTGCCTGCTCATCAGCCTGGCCTGCTTCACCCGCGGGCGCGCTCGCCAGTTCCTCGGCAGCCTGATCGGCGGCATATTGTTCCTCGGCTCGCTGGTCTACCTGTGCGCAGAGCTGACGGGCGGGCCGTGGTTTCCGGGCAGCCGGGCCGAGCCCTCGGTAACAAATGCCGTCGTGTTCCTGCTCGCCTTCGGTGTGCCGGGCATGGCCTACGCGCTCAAGGCGAGGTTCGGTCTCAAAACCGGTTCAAACGAATAGGAGCAGTGCATGGACGGCCCTAGCCCGCAAACGACGGACCGGCGTTCCTCCTTCGTGACCATCGTCGCGTGGGTCTTCATTGCGATAGCCGGATTTTCGACCTTCGCTGCCATCGGCGAGAACCTGTTGTTCAGGGCACTGGCGAATCACGGCGCTGTGCTGCCCGATTTCCGCGGCCTGAGCCAACACCTGCCGCCGATGGCGGCGTTGATGTTCGAGAACATACGGTGGCTCCTGTTGGCGCTGCTCGTCGCCTCGGTCGTGACCTTGACCGCGGCGATCGGGTTGCTGCTGCGCAAGAATTGGGCACGACGTTTGTTCATCGCCGTATTGGTCGTGAGTATTGTATGGAATATCGCCAATCTGGTGTTTCAACAGCTTTACACGGCTGACGTACCCGGTCTTTCGCAGATGCCGGCGGACGTGCCGGAGCAAATCCGAACCGGTTTGCAGATCTTTCAAACGGTGATGACCGTGGTCTCGGTGGTTTTGACCCTGGCGATAGCGGTGCTGCTTGGCTGGGTCATCAAGCGCTTGATGTCGCCTTCGATACGGGCCGAGTTCTCGTGAGGCGGATATGAACCGGCCCCGGGCCACAATGGCCCGGTCGGGGAAGTGAAGATTGGCGACAGGGTCGTCGGATTCAGCTGTGATGCAGCACGAAGGCCTGTTCGACCGTGAACTCGCCCACGCCCTGGTAGTTGGTCATTTTCCAGCCGTTTTCCTTGAGATAATCCGACATCTCGCGGTTCATGTTGGGGTTGCCGCAAATCATGACGCGGTCCTGTTCGGGATCGGCCGCAGGCAGGCCCAACTGCGTGAACAGTTCGCCCGATCGGAACATATCCGCACCCCGTTCGGTGGTGGGGAAGGGCTCGCGGGTCACGGTCGGGACGTAACGCAGGCCATCGCCGTCGCGCGCTTGCAGCTCCTCGCGATAGGCCAGGTCGTTCTGGCTGCGCACCGTATGTACCAGGACCACCTTTTCGTGGGCCTCGTAGAGCTCCTGGCTGCGCACCAGCGAGATGAACGGCGCCAGGCCGGTGCCCGTGGCGAGCAGATAGAGATTGCGGCCGGGGCGTACGTGGCCGAGGGTCAGCGAACCGGTGCTCTTGGTGTTGACCCAGACCGAATCGCCTTCGCGGATCTTGGCCAGACGGCTGGTGAGCGGGCCGTCGGGGACGTGGATGCTCAAGAATTCCAGGTTCTCGTCCCGGTTGGTCGAGACGATCGAATAGGCGCGCGAAATGAGCTTGCCCTCGGGGCGCAGTCCGAGCGTGACGAACTCGCCGTTCTGGAAGTCGAAACCGTCCGGGCGGGTGGTCGTGAAGGTAAAGGTCTTGTCGGACCACCAGCGAACCGAGGTCACCTGTTGTTCAGCGTAAGGCATGTCGTGATGGCTATCTCTGTTGCGTGACTCGCCGTTTCTGACCCCGCCAGCCGGAGCGAGTTCCAGGCGGTGCGGGTCGGGCGGCGAACAAGGTGAATTTCCGTATCGCTTCCATGGGCTTGTCGAAAGGCCCACGATAACCGGTACACCATTATAATTGGCGCGTACGGGTGGAATTTCAACCGGCGGATTGCGGGGGCTTTGTCGGTACGGTTGTCCGCGATATAGTGGAATTCCCGGTGACGGAGCCTATTTGACATGAGCGGCTGCTGCGGTGACAAATCCTGCGATATCGAGGCGCTGCAGCAGCGCCAGGGGGTGACGCTGCGCGTGGTCCTGGTTGTCAATGCCGTGATGTTCGCCGTCGAGTTGACGGCCGGTCTCATGTCCGGCTCGCTGTCGCTGCTGGCCGACTCGCTCGATATGCTGGGCGACGCCCTCGCCTATGGCTTCAGTCTGTACGTGGTGGCGCGCGGGGCCAGGATGAAGGCCTTCTCGGCCCTGTTCAAGGGCGCGATCATGGCCGCATTCGGTCTGTTCGTCCTCGGCCAGGCGATCTACAAGATCCTCTATCCGCAGGTCCCGGTATTCGAGACTATCGGGATTGTCGGCCTGGCCGCGCTGGGCGCCAACGCGGGCTGCCTGGGCTTGCTCTGGCGCCACCGGGGCGATGATATCAACATGCGCTCGGTGTGGCTGTGCTCGCGCAACGACATCGTGGCGAATCTGTCGGTCTTAATGGCCGCCGTCGGGGTGTGGCTGACGCACAGTCCCTGGCCGGACATCGTCGTGGGCCTGGGGATCGCGGCACTGTTCCTGCGTTCGGCCGTGTCCGTGCTGAGCGATGCCCGTGCCGCGCTCCAGGTCGCGCCCGGCTGATTCCTCCCCGCCGTCTCCCCAACGCCGTCGGTATCGGGATCAATGCAGCCGATAGGCCGCGTGGCAGGCAACGCACGAGCGCGTGACGCTGGCCAGTGCGCGCAGGGCCGGGCGTACGTCGCCCGAGACGCCGGCGGCCTGGGCCTTGAGCGCGAACTCGCTGGCGTTGCGGTGCATGGTCGTGCCCAGATCGCGCATACCCTGGGGCATGTACCGGGACAATTCATGGGCCCCGTGCAGCTTCAGCGAGGTCATTCCGAGGCGCTGCTCGGCCAGGTTCGCGGCGCGGTCGAACTTTCCGGCGGCCAGCGCAGCCTGGATCTCGGAGACGGTGAGCAGGTGGTCGCGCATGTTGGCCAGCGTGTGCCGGCGCATCATCGGCGGAAAATCCACGAGTTGGCGCGGGTCATCGGTCATCGCGCCCATCGGGTGGTGCATCGACGGGTCGTGGCTCGTCCGGGTGTCGGCCAAGGCGACGGCCGCCCCGGCCAAAGCGGCGCACAGCGCGCCGGCGAGCAGGATAGCGTGGCGGGTCAGGGACATGGTCGGGCTCCGCAAGTGGTGGATTCCGGAATGGTATTCGCCGAGCGAAGCCGATGATATGATTTGAATCATATCCTGAGGGGCCGCCGAATGCACCACCCCAAGCCCGACACGCTTTCCCCCGATTTACCCGCGGGACTGGCCTCGGCCGCCCGGCGCCGCGCGGTGGCTGCCGGGGAAGTCCTGTTTCGCCAGGGCGATGCGCCGCGCGTCATCCTGTTCGTGCTGTCCGGGGAGGTTCGCCTGGTCCGCCACGGGCCCTCGGGGCAGGAGATCATCCTGCAGCGGGGCACCGGCGGCTTCTTCGCCGAGGCGAGTCTATGGGCCTCGAGCTATCACTGCGACGGCGTGGTTGCCCGATCGGGCGAACTGCTCGAAGTCTCCCGGCGTGCCTTCGAGCAGAGCCTGGACGAGGACCCCGCGTTTCAACGGGCCTGGATGCAGCACCTTACCCGGGAGGTGAGGCGTCTGCGCGCGCAATGCGAACGATTGGGCCTGTACGGTGCCGCCGAGCGGATTATCCACTATATCGAGTCGGAGGGCGAAGGCGGTTCGGTAACGCTCGCTCAATCCCGCAAGAGTTGGGCCCGGGAGCTCGGGCTCTCGCACGAGGCCCTGTACCGGAGTCTGCGCCGCCTGCAGGATGACGGGGTGCTGCGGGCGGAGGGGCCGAGACTGACATTGCAGGGGCGCATCAAGCGCCCATCAGCTCAATGACCGTCGGTATATGCTCCAGCATGGCCTGATGACCGCGCTCGATCTCCTCGTCGGGATGTGAAAAGTCGCTCCACTGGCGAAAGCCGGGTACCGCGTGGACCAGGACGTCCGCGTATTCTCCCTTGTATTGGCGAAGATACAACGACTTGATCTGAACCGACCAATCCAGCATGCCGATCACGGTCGAGGGCCTGTAGTCTGCCCGCGGCCGGGAACCGACATCGATGGCGAGCACGAACTGGCCCGCCTTGGCGACCATCTTCGCCTCCTTGGCCGGCAGCTCGCAGGCCAGACCGCCGTCGACGAACGACTGACCGTCGATGTCGACGGGGTCGAACACCCCCGGAATGGCCATGCTCGCGGCGACCACGGTGGTCAAGTCGCCTTTGGAGAATATTTCGATCTCGCCGCTTGGAAATTGCACGGCCGTGACGTAGACGGGGATCTGCAGATCGCCGAAGCCACGGTTCGCACACAGTTCCGCGACGTTGCCTTTCAGCGCGGCCGTGTCGGCAATGGCGGCCTTCGTGGCCGCCCGGGTGTACAGGACCGTCTCGCGGGCGGCCGCGGTCAGTTTGCCCAACCAGGTGTGGTCGGTGGTGTCGGCCTCGGCCATGTAAGGCAGTCCCATGTGGCTGAAGGACTCCGAGGCCAGGAATCGTTTTACCCGGTCGCGTACCTCCGCGATATCCGGCGACAGGGCATACATCGTTCCGAACAACGCGCCGATGCTGGTGCCGACAATGGCGGTCGGCCTCAGGTCGTGTTCTTCCAGCGCCTCCAGGACGCCCAGGTGGGCCAGACCACGGCCGCCGCCGCCGCCCAGGGCGAGCACGAACCCGCTACTCATCGCGAACACTCTCCTGCATCTTCATCCAAAGGCGCGGCATCCCGGTTAGCGAGCGGCCGTACCGCCGAGCCGAGCCTTGCCTGATCAATGTATCGAATTTGGATACCTCGGGATACAACCCGTGCGACAACCGGTCGCGACCGACGTTTCGAGGGCGGCGCCGAAGCGGGTTCGGCACGGCGGTTCGAACCCCGTTGGCCGGCGTCGCCACGGGCCTTGGGCCCGATAGGGTAAAAATTGCGTTAAGAACAACAAATGCGGACCGCGTTGAACCGCCGGGCACCAAGCGACGACCTAAGTTACACAGTGAAGGGCCGGGCGTCGGACGATTCATTCGCGCGCGCCACGGCCTGTCCCAGCAATGCGAGGAATTCCGCGATGAACCAACGACTTCGAAACACGGCCGGTAGTATTGCGGGCGCGCTCGCGCTCGCGCTCGGGATCATCCTGCAGATCCCCGGCGCCGCCTGGGCCGGATTCGGCGGGGACGCACCGTCCGCGCCCTCGCTGCGAGGCCCGTCCAGCGTCTCCACCAGCCAGCCGTTCAAGCTCAAGTTCTATTACCCGAAGGGTCAGATCAAGAGCTACGACATCGAGGTCTTTCACTGCCCGACGACGTCTCACGTGCGCCCCTCCAACGACACGCACACGGACCCCTTCCCGACGGGCGGATGCGAGCCGCCGAAGATCATGGGGACCAGCGCTATGACCCCCGACACCGGCGAGGCGACCATCGACGTCAAACACGGCCTCACGAGTCTGCACCAAGGCGGAGGGTTGGGGGATGCAGCGCAGGACACGCAAACGTGGATCCAGGGCAACTGGTTCGTGCGGGTGCGGCTGGTTTCCTCGGCGGGGGCGAGGGGCCCCTGGAGCAACTGGCATCACACGCTGGTGGGCAGCGGGCGCGTCAGCCGATTCAGCCGGCCGAAGGGGCTGCGCGCGGACCGCGGCGCCGCCAGCGCCCGCCTGGTCATGCGCGGCCTCAAGCCGCCCGTCGTGAAGGGGCCCGCCGCGAACGCCATCGAGCGCGGCGATACATTCGATGTGATCGTCGTCCTACCTTCGCACCAGGACTATGGAAAATGGGGGTGCTGTGATTTCCAGCTGGAGCGGGCGAGGATGGTGACCAAGGAAAACCTGGCCTACCTGAACCAACACAACGGCTTCCCGGCTTCGGGACCGCGCAAGCCCTGGAATGAGCACAGTTCCTATTTGGGCTCGATACACAACGAGGCGGGATCGCAGTGGCACAACGTCGTTGCAACCGGCCCGCTGCGCCCGCACAGCCCGGAATTCAGCTATCGCTACTGGTTTCGTGTCCGCGAGGTCTACGATCCGAATGGCTATCCCAACACCGCGGGATCGACCTACGGACCCTGGTCGAAGTGGCACAGCTTCGTCGTCAGCGATCCCCTGCCGGTCAGGGCGTCGCCCGGCGGAATCCAAAGGAAGACAGGCCCGGTCCAGATGAAGCCGAACGGGGCAGGCCAGCAGAGCAATCAAACGCAGCGCCGCTCCCTGCCGGCGGTGCAGGGACGCCAATTGACGCTGCCCACCGGGCAATAAGGCCCCGCGCGGTATCGATCGAGGGCAGGCACAAGGGGAGGGAGAGCGATGGACGCTTGGTGCATGGCGCACCGGAAGGGTCACCGCGAGGCCCGTCCGCCAAGGGGGCGAGTACGGCCTCCCAAGGCAGGCCGGTTGTTCCTCTTGCTCTGGTTGGTGCCGGCGCTGGTGTCGGCGGCGGGCTTTGTCCGCATGCGCGTGCTTCCCGTCCCGGCCGTGACCAGCCTGTCGCCCACGCAAGTGAAGGCCGGCGCACCGGCGACCCTGACGCTGCGGGGCCACGACCTGCGCAACGGCGTGGCGGTGAGCTTCGGCACCGGTATCGAGGCCGAACCCATCTCCGCGGCCGGCGCGGACGGCCGCCGGGCTCGGATCCGCCTTCGCGTGGCACCGAGCGCGCCGCTCGGGCGGCACCAGTTGATCTTGACCGTGGGCGGGCAGCGCCATCCGCAGCCGATCTACATAACCGTCCAGCCGGCCCCGCGCGTCAACGGCTCGCATCTGCCCCCGATGCACATTCAGCAGGGCACGCCGCCGGCGGCCACGATGGCGCCGCCGCGGGCCTCCCTCCTGTCCAAGGTGACGCCGGGGACCGTCCATACGGGTCGCCGGGTCCAGCTGGTGCTCGAGGGCCGTGACTTCAGGCGCGGTCTGCGGGTCGACTACGGCCCCGGTATTCACGTCGAGTCGGTGACCGTAACGGGCGACCAGCGCGCCACGGCCGTGGTGCGAATCGACGCCAACGCCAGGGCCGGGCGGCGGCTGCCGCGGGCGAGCGAGCCGGGGGTGCGCGTGTCCGTTCAAGCCGGCGCGGCACTCACCGTCCTCGCGAGCGTGAGCCCGAAGGTGCCGCAGATGCACGTGAAGAAGCCGCCGCCGCGGCCCGGGCGGACGAAGCAAGTCGAAAAGAAGAAAGGCTTTGCGGGCTTCGCGCCGCGTACCGAGCCGCGTGTGTTGAATGTCACGCCCAGGCGTTTCGAGCCGGGCAAGCGCTACAGCGTCACCGTGTACGGCACCCATCTGCCCGACGGCCTGCAGCTGCGCCTGGGTCAGGCGATCGATATCGAGTCCGTCGAGGTCCTCAACGCGCGCAGCGCCAAACTATCGCTGCACGTCGGCGCCAAGGCCGAGCCGGGCACACGCCGGGTGCGCATCCGCGCCGGGTCGAACGAGGCCTGGGCGCCGCAGCCGGCCGCCGTGCGCGTGCAGCGGCCGTTTCGCCAGGTGTCGCTGCCGAGGCCGAAGTTGTCCAAGCCGAATTGGCAGGCGAGGGTCAAGGGCACCATCTTGCTGCAAGGCCCCAAGTGGTACTCCGGTTTCGCCTCCGTCTCGCACAAGG
>Ga0209918_1000844_pt1 | contig 18496 bp, 18 predicted proteins | sample SalPonD_shore_MG_FD_185712 | JGI IMG/M metagenome (GOLD analysis project Ga0209918, IMG submission 185712) | Salt pond soil microbial communities from South San Francisco under conditions of wetland restoration - Salt Pond MetaG... | ecosystem: Environmental > Aquatic > Marine > Intertidal zone...
CCGGGGCGGCGGGCTTCGGCGCGGCCGGCTGCACGGCGTGCGCCGCCGCCTGGTCGTGACGCTCCCTGAATTGGCGCTGCAGCCGGGGCAGGCTTCGGCGCAGCCAGGCGGATGCCACCAGCACCAACAGGCTTGCGATGAAGCCGGACCACAGGAATACGTCGGAGTGCGTGCCGAGAGGCAGGAACCCGCGGCGACTGGCTTCGGCAATGCGCAGCCGCGAGCCCGGCACCGGCACCGAAGCGTTCCGCGGGGAAGCCTTGGCGGCCTGATCGCCGAGTCCGTGCAGCTCCCGGTCGTTCCAGTTGCCCTCGCCCTGCCAGAGCCCCAGATACCCGCCGCTCACGTGCGCCTGGTCCACGACGGCGAACAGTTCCGAGGCCGGCCAGGCGGCGCGCACGAATCCCAACAGCGTTTCGCCGTCGTGGGCCATCACCGGCTCGAGCACCACCCAGTGCGCCGGCTTGCCGGGCGGCTCGTGAACCTCGACGGGCGGGATCTCGCCGTTGTCCAGGAACGTCCAGATCAGGTCCAGGGCCGCGTAGTCCAGGCCCGGGTAACCCGTCACGTCGCGCTCGTCCACCGTGGCCGACAGCAATTCAACGGAATCCACGCCTTCCAGGCTGGACTTCAGCCGTGACGCGGTCCCGGCTCGGGCCTCCGCGTCGTCGCCAGACAGCGCCTCGCGGACCGGCGCGCTGGCCGCGGCTTCGGCCACTGCCTGTCGCCTGCCCCGAATTTCGGTGGCCAGCGCGTTCACGGCCCAATCGGCGGTCTCGACCAGGTGCGCCTGCCGAGTCTGCTCCCGGTGCCGCTCGAAAAGCTGGTAGCCGAACACCGCCGCGCCCGCCAGCGCCAGGCCCATGAGCACGGGAAACACCAGCCGGTAGAGCGGGCGGTCTTCCCGCCGACGCCCCGGGCTACGCGAGTGACTGCCTGCCGCCATGAACTCTCCCCCCGTTACTTGCGAAATCACCGTCTGCCGGAGTGGCCGAATCCCCCCGCGCCACGCTCCGACGCCTCGAAATCCGTCACCACCTGGAACGCCGCGCGCACCACGGGCACGAAGACCAGCTGCGCGATGCGCTCGCCCACCCGGATGTCGAAGGGCTCATTGGAACGATTCCAGCACGATACGAAAACCTGGCCCTGGTAGTCGGAATCGATCAGTCCCACCAGGTTGCCCAGCACGATGCCGTGCTTGTGGCCCAGCCCGGAACGGGGAACGATCACCGCGGCCAGCTCCGGGTCGCCCATGTGCAGCGCGAATCCCGTGGGAATCAGGTGGGTTTCCCCCGGCCCGACTCGCAAGGCACGGTCAAGGCAGGCGCGCAGGTCCAGCCCCGCCGAGCCATCGGTGGCATAGGCAGGCAGCGGGATGTCCCCGCCCAGCCTCTCGTCCAGGATTTTGAGCTTGATCCGGTGCACGTGATTTCTATCGATCGGTTTGACCCACGGCCGCCGCCCTCGGGCATTGCGCGAAACGCTCCGCGATCAACGCCAGCAGCGACCGTGCCAACTCGGGTTTCGCCGCCCGCGGCAATTCGTGGCGGCCGCCCGGCCAGAGTACCGTGAGCGCGTTGTCCCGGTCGTCGAACCCGGTCTCATCGCCACCCACGTGATTGGCGGCGATCATATCAAGTCCCTTGGCCTGCATCTTGGTGCGGGCATTCGCCTCCACGTCGCCGGTCTCGGCGGCGAAGCCCACGGTGAACGGCGCGTTCGTCATGGCCGCCACATCCGCCAGGACGTCCGCCGTGCGCTCCAGTTCCAGAGCGGGCGTCTGCTCGCCCTTCTTGATCTTGGAAGCCTGCGAGCGGCGCGGTCGGAAATCGGCGATGGCGGCGACCCCGATGTAGATGTCGCTGTCAGCGGCGCGGGCCAGTACCTCGCGGTGCATGTCCGCGGCGCTTTCCACCGCCACGCGCTCGCAGCCGGGCGGCGTGGACAGGGTCACCGGTCCGGCCACCAGGGTCACCCGTGCCCCGGCGCGGGCCGCGGCTTCCGCCACGGCGAAGCCCATGCGCCCGGAAGAGCGGTTGGTAATGTAGCGAACCGGGTCCAGGGCCTCCCGAGTCGGTCCGGCGCTGATCAACAACCGGGCGCCTTTCAGCGGGCCGTCCGGCACCGCAAGCGCCTCGGCGATGGCAGCCGGCTCAAGCAGCCGGCCCTCCCCGGACTCACCCTCCGCCAGCGGCCCGATGGCCGGGCCCAGGATGTCCATGCCACGCTCTTTGAGCAGCGCCACGTTGTCCCGGGTTGCATGGTTGCGCCACATGCGCACGTTCATGGCCGGCGCCAGCCAGATCGGCGCCTCGGTAGCCAGACACAGGGTGCTGAGCAGGTCGTCGGCCCGGCCATGGGCCAGCCGGGCGATGAAGTCGGCGCTGGCGGGCGCCACCACCACCAGATCGGCCCAGCGGGCCAGCTCCAGGTGGCCCATGCCCGCCTCGGCCGTCGCATCGAACAGCTCGGTACGGACGGGCCGGTGGGTGAGTGCCTGGAAGGTGAGCGGGGCGATGAATTCAGTGGCCGCGCGGGTCATGACCACCTGCACCGCATCGCCACCCTTGACCAGCAGGCGGGCGAGCTCGGCGGCCTTGTAGGCGGCGATGCCGCCGGTCACGCCGAGCAGGACGCGCCTCCCGCCTTCCGTTCGTTCGTTGCTCATGGGGCAATTGACCACAAGGGAACGGCCCCATAGCTTACAGCCATCACGTTTCCATTGCCGTGTCCGGAGTGCCACGCGCGGTGCCAAGCTTCCCGCCATGGGTATCAAGGACTGGCCGACGGGGGAACGCCCTCGGGAAAAATTGCTGGCCGCCGGACCCGGCGCGCTCTCGGACGCGGAGTTGCTCGCGATTTTCCTGCGCACCGGCCGGCGCGGCCTGACGGCGGTGGACCTGGCCCGGGAGCTGCTCGCCGACTTCGGGGGCCTTCGCCCCTTGCTGGCCGCGCCCGCCGAGCGCTTCTGCGGCGCGGACGGGTTGGGGCCGGCCAAGTACGCGCAGCTCGCCGCGGTGCTGGAAATGGCCCGCCGCCATCTCTACCAGCGCCTGGCCCGCGGCGAGGCGCTCACCAGCCCGGATGCCACGCGCAGCTTCCTGCAGGCGAAGCTGCGCGACGCGGACTGCGAGGTGTTCTGTGCCCTGTTCCTGGACACCCGCCACCGGGTGATCGCCTTCGAGGAGCTGTTCAACGGCACCATCGACGGCGCCAGCGTCCATCCCCGCGTGGTGGTGCGCCGGGCCCTGCACCACAACGCCGCGGCGCTGATCCTGGCCCACAACCACCCTTCCGGGGTGGCCGAGCCATCCGCCGCGGACCGCGCCATCACCCGCAGGCTCCGTGACGCACTGGGTCTGGTGGACGTCCGGGTGCTTGACCACATGGTGGTGGGGGACGGTGTCACCACGTCCTTCGCGGAACGGGGCTGGCTGTAGTCTTCCCTTGAATTCCCCCGGGCGCTCGGGTATAAAGTGCGGCTTCCCTGCCCGGCGCCCCGCCGGGGTTTCCCGCCGGCAGGGCGCCGATTCCACCAAATCCGGATAGCAGCTATGTCACGCGTCTGTCAGGTGACCGGGAAGCGCCCGCAGGTCGGGCACAACGTGTCACACGCGAACAACAAGACCAAGAAGCGGTTCCTGCCGAACCTGCACTACCGCCGCTTCTGGATTCCCGGCGAGAACCGCTGGGTGCGCCTGCGCGTGTCCACCCGCGGACTGCGCATCATCGACAAGAAAGGCATCGAAACGGTGCTCGCCGAAATGCGCAAACGGGGCGAGAAACCCCTTTGAGCACGATTCACCATTTCGGGGCATAAGGGCTTTTAGAGGAGAGCAGTCATGGCAAAAGGCGCACGCGACAAGATCCGCCTGGTCTCCAGTGCCGGCACGGGCCACTTCTATACCACGGACAAGAACAAGAAGAACACGCCGGACAAGCTGGAATTCAAGAAGTACGATCCGGTGGTGCGCAGGCACGTGATCTACAAGGAAGCCAAGATCAAGTGACAAAAGGCCGGCGCAAGCCGGCCTTTTGTCATCCCGGACGAGCGCGAAGCGCGAGATCCGGGATCGCCATCCCCGCAGTACGCGATTCCCGCTCGCCTCGTTTCCCCTCGGCGTCGGGAATGACGGGAAGGAAAGGCATCCCTCAACGGTCATCCCGGACGAGCGCGAAGCGCGAGATCCGGGATCGCCATCCCCGCAGTACGCGATTCCCGCTCGCCTCGTTTCCCCTCGGCGTCGGGAATGACGGGAAGGAAAGGCATCCCTCAACGGTCATCCCGGACGAGCGCGAAGCGCGAGATCCGGGATCGCCATCCCCGCAGTACGCGATTCCCGCTCGCCTCGTTTCCCCTCGGCGTCGGGAATGACGGGAAGGAAAGGCACCCCTCAACGGTCATCCCGGACGCGCGAGATCCGGGATCGCGATCAAAAAAAACGCCGCCCTCGGGCGGCGTTTTTTCCTGTCCTTACGGTCGCGCCCCGGGTCAGCCCGTCGCCGGCGTCATCCTCCTGAGTCGGGATGCGTAACACTCCAGTGCATGAATGCCGGAGGCTTCCGCGTCCCGACACCATTGCGTCAGTGACTCGACCAATGCCTGCGTGTTGCCGGTGGAACGGCTCCAGATGGCCATCAGGCGCCGGCGGTACTCGAACACGGTTGCCAGGCGCGGCAGGGAGCGCAGCAGGGCCTCGCGGCGCTCGCGCTTCACGCCCTTGACGAACCGGCCATCCCGGTGCAGGAGCCGCTTGCACTCGCGCTTCAGCGAGGTCCATGACTCGCCGGCATGCTGGGCCTCGTCGCGCAACACGGGAACGATCACCTCGCGCCAGTAGTGGCTCAGCAACTGGAAGCGATGCGTGAGCAGTGCGCGGATGGTGTCCTTGTCCACGTCCTTGCGCACGTCGTGCAGCGCCGGCTCGCTGGGCGCCACGCGCAGGATTTTCACCAGCCCGAGCTTCGACAGCCCGCGCAGCACCTGCCAGCCAAGGTCGAACTCCCAGGACTTGAGCGCGAACTTCGCCGATGACGGAAAGGCATGATGATTGTTGTGCAGCTCCTCGCCGCCCAGGAAGAATGCCCAGGGCGTGAGATTGTGGGCGGTGTCGGGCGTCTCGAAATTGCGGTATCCCCACCAGTGCCCCAAGCCATTGATTACGCCGGCGGCGAAAAACGGGATCCACATCATCTGCACCGCCCAAAAAGTCACCCCGACGGCGCCGAACAACACCAGATCGATCAACATCATCAGGGTCGGTCCCAGCGTGCCGCTCATTCGCGTGTACACGTGGTGCTCGATCCAGTCATCCGGTGTGCCTCGACCGAACCTCTCCAGCGTTTCGGCATTTCCCGACTCAGTCACATAAAGCTCCGCACCCTCCAGCAACACCTTGCGAATGCCGTGGAACTGCGGGCTGTGCGGATCTTCCTCGGTCTCGCAACGGGCGTGGTGCTTGCGGTGGATGGCCACCCATTCCTTGGTGGACATGCCCGTGGTCAGCCACAACCAGAAGCGGAATAGGTGGCCCAGCACCGGATGCATGTCGCACGCCCGGTGTGCCTGGCAACGATGCAGGTACAACGTCACCGAAATAATGGTCAGTTGCGTGAAAAGCAGCAGCAGCCCACCGACGACAAGCCAGGAGTCGCCGATCAGCCCTCGGGCCAGGAAATCGAGTACGCTCAAGATTGGTTTACCTCATGCACAATCGGAGACGCGGCGACCTTACCCTCTCTCCAGGGAAAGCGCGCCGACAGGTGTCATTCTACACGTCCAGCCCGGCGGTAGATAGGTTGTGCCAACGGGCTCGGCGATCACCGCGGGCCCCTCGACGCGCTGGTCCCGGCCCAGCGCCTCGCGCTCCCAGATGGGCGCCGCCGCGTCGAGTTCCGCCAGGCGGGTCTCCCCGGCCGGGCGAGAGGCCCGGTGCGCCGGCATCTCGGGAAGATGCAGCGCCGGCGGCTTGCCCTTTACCGAGACGCGCACGTTGACCAGCTCCACCGACACGGCCAGGCGATGGCCGAAACGCCGCTCGTGGGCCCGGTGAAAGGCCTCGGCCACGCCAGCCACGCCGCTCCAGGGCAGGGCCAGCGTGAAGCCCTGCCCTCGATAGCGCAGGTCCACAGCGAGGCGCACGGTGAGGGAATCCGGGTCCTGACCCTCGGCGGTCAGCTCTTCCCGGCCGCGCCGGATGAGAGGCCGGAACTCGGCCTCGACGGTGTTATCGTCCAGTTCCGACACCGGCCGCGGGCAGGCGGCGGACAACTCCCGGCCCGGCGGCGCCACCAGCATGCCCAGCGCCGACAACACCCCCGCATGCGGCGGCACCAGCGCGCGGCGCGTGCCCAGGCGATCCGCCAGGGAGCAGACGTGCAGTCCACCGGCGCCACCGAAACACATCAGCTCGAACTCGGCGGGGTCGTGGCCCCGCTCCACGGAAATCACCCGCAGGGCGCGGGTCATGTGCTCGTCCGCTACCCGCACCACGCCGGAGGCGGCCTCCACCGCATCCGTGCCCATGCGCTCTCCCAGGGCTTCCAGTGCCTTGAGCGCCGCGTCACGGTCCAGGCCCATGCGCCCGCCCAGGCGGGTGCTCTCCGGCAGCCGGCCCAGTATCAGATTGGCGTCGGTCACCGTCACCTGCGCACCGCCCTGCCCATAGCACACCGGCCCCGGATCGGCGCCCGCGGACTGCGGGCCCACGTTGAGCAACCCGCCCTGGTCCAGCCGCGCGATGGAGCCGCCACCGGCGCCGATGGTGTGCATGTCCACCATGGGTACCGCCACCGGGTAGCGCCCGATGCGCCCCTCGGTGGTGAGCCGGGCCTCGCCGTCCACCAGGGCCACGTCGGTGGACGTGCCGCCCATGTCCAGGGTCATCAGCCTGCGGCCTCCGGCCTCCCGGCCGATAAAGCCGGCGCCCGCCAGTCCGCCCGCGGGCCCGGAAAGCAGCAGATGCACGGAGCGCCCGCCCGCCTGGTCCGCGGACACGGTGCGACCGGAGCTTTGCATCACCGCGATGCGCGCCCCGGGCATGGCCGCCGCGAGCCGCTCCAGGTAACCCGTCATGAGCGGGCCCACGTAGGCGTTGAGCCAGGTGGCCACGCCGCGCTCGTACTCGCCGACTTCCGCCAGCACCTGGCTGGAGAGGCTCACGAAGCAGCCCTCCGGCGCCCGCTCGGCGATGCGCCGCTCGCACTCCGAATTCAGGAACGAGAACATCAGGCACACGGCCATGGCGTCCGGCCGCCGCTCGGCAAGCGCCCCGGCGAGCGCGGACAGGTCCGCGTCCGTGAGCGGCTCCACTTCGGCGCCGTCCGCCCCCAGCCGCCCGCCCGTCTCCAGGCAGTCCTCCGCAGACACCGGCGGCTCCACCAGTGGCGGTTGCAGGTCGTAGAGCCGCTCCCGGTTCTGGCGCCCGATGGTGAGCAGATCCCCGAAACCCCGGTTGGTGACGAACACCGTGCGCGCGCCCTTGCCCTCCAGCACCGCGTTGGTGGCCACCGTGGAACCGTGGATCAGGCGCATGGCCTGATCCGCCACGCCCAGCGCCCGCGCGCCCTCGAGGATCGCCCGCTCCGGCGCCGATGGCGTGGACAACACCTTGTGCACGCGCAACTCGCCGCCTTCGAGCAGCACGAAGTCGGTGAAGGTACCGCCGGTGTCCACGCCGAGCAGCCGGGAACTCACGGGTCGTCTCCTTGTCAGCTTGAACGGGCCGGGGTTCGCCCTATCTAATGAGCCCCCATCGTAACGACAAACAAAAAAACGGGAACGGACCGATGAGCGATGACACGCTAATCCAGGTGGAGCGTCTTTCGCGCCGTTTCGGCCGCCAGCTCGCGGTCAACGACGTCAGCTTCGAACTCGACCGCGGCGAGGTGCTGGGTTTCCTGGGCCCGAACGGGGCCGGCAAGTCCACCACCATGCGCATGTTGACGGGCAACCTGGCGCCCAGCGCGGGCCGCGTCTTCATCAACGGCATCGACCTGGCCGACGAGCCACGCCGGGCCAAGGCGATGATCGGCTATCTTCCCGAGCGGCCGCCACTGTACCGGGAATTCACCGTGGACGAGTACCTGGCCTTCTGCGCCAGGCTGCACGGCATTTCCCGCGACGGGCGCGCGGCGGCCATTCGCCGCACCAGCGAGCGCTGCGGGCTGGAAGGCACGGGCAGGCGGCTGATCGGCAATCTTTCAAAAGGTTTCCAGCAGCGCGTGGGCATCGCCCAGGCGATCCTGCACACGCCGGAAGTGGTGATCCTGGACGAGCCCACCGTGGGACTGGATCCCATCCAGATCCGCCAGATCCGCGAACTGATCGCCGAGCTGGGCTCCGATCACAGCGTGATCCTGTCCACCCACATCCTGCCCGAGGTGCAGGCCACCTGTTCCCGGGTGCAGATCATCCACGAGGGCGTGCTGGTATTTTCCGACACGCTGGCCGACCTGGACGCGCGCAGCGAGACCATGGCGGTCACCGTGGGGCTCGGCGAGCCACCGGACAAGGACGAACTGTCCGGGCTTCCCGGCGTGACGCAAGTGGACGCGCTGGGCAATAGCCGCTTCCGGCTGTCGCTCGAGAGCGGCGCCGGCACGGCGCCCATTGGCGAGGCCTGCGTGAAGGCGGGCTGGGGCCTGGAGGAACTGACACCCGAGCGCCTGACGCTGGAACAGATCTTCGTGCAACTCACCACGCGCGACGAGGCGGATGACGAATCAGATCGGGAGGCGGCGTGATGATCAGGGCAATCGCCGGAAAGGAACTGCGCAGTCTGTTCATGTCGCCGCTGGCCTGGGTGATCCTGGGCGTGGTACAGCTCATTCTCGGGTATTTCTTCCTGCTGCAGGTAGACCAGTACCTGATGCTGCAGCCGCGCCTGGCGGGCATGCAGAGCGCCCCCGGCGTGACGGACGTGGTGGTCGCGCCATTATTTGGAAACGCCTCGGTGATCCTGCTGCTGGTGGTTCCCATCATCACCATGCGCCTGATCAGCGAGGAGCGCCGCAGCGGCACGCTGGGGCTGCTCACCTCGGCGCCGGTCTCACCCACGCAAATCGTGCTGGGCAAGTACCTTGGGATCGTGGCCTTCCTGGGCATCATGCTGGCGATCACCGCGCTCATGCCGCTCTCGCTGCTGGCCGGCGGCTGGCTGGATTTCGGCAAGCTGGCCGGCGGACTATTGGGCATCGGTCTGCTGGTGGCCGCCTTCGCCGCGGCGGGACTGTTCATGTCCTCGCTCACCTCGCAACCCACCATCGCGGCGGTGTCCAGTTTCGGGCTCTTGCTGCTGCTCTGGGTCATCGACTGGGCAGCGCGCAGCCAGGGCGCCACCGGGGGCGTACTCAGTTATCTCTCCCTGCTGGGTCACTACGAGTCGCTGATCAAGGGCCTGTTCAAGAGCAAGGACGTCATTTACTACCTGCTCTTCATCGGGATGTTCCTGGCATTCACGGTGCGCAGGCTGGAGGCGGAACGCCTGACCGGATAACACCAGAACACCAACGGCAAGCCAATGAAACCGGAACAACGAACCAGACTCTGGCTGAGCGCGCAGAACTGGATCTACGTGCTGCTGGTCCTGCTCATCGTGGGGCTGGCGGCCTGGCTCAGCACCCGATACACCTTCGAGGCGGACTGGACGGCCAACAACCGCAATTCACTGGCGGCGCCCAGCGTCAAGCTGCTGCACAAGCTTGACGGCCCCATCACCATCACCGCGTACGCTCGCGACGGTCAGGGGCTCAGGGATTCCATCCGCGAGTTCGTGGCGCGCTACCAGCGCGAGAAATCCGACATCAAGCTGGATTTCGTCAATCCCGACACCTCGCCGCAGGAAGTGCGCGACCTGGGGATCACCACCGACGGCACCATGATGGTCAGCTACGCCGGCGGCCAGGAAAAGGTGGCGCGCCAGGACGAGCAGACCATGACCAATGCCCTGGCGCGGCTGGCGCGCAAGGGCGAACGCAAGGTGGTGTTCGTCACCGGTCACGGTGAGCGCAGCCCCACCGGCCAGGCCAATTTCGACCTGGGCAAGTTCGGCCGCGCGCTGAAGCAACGCGGCGTCAAGCTGGACACCGTCAACCTGGCCAGCCACCCCTCCATTCCCAGGGACACGCAACTCCTGGTGGTGGCCGGACCGCAGGTGGACTTTCTGCCGGGCGAGGCCGCCATCGTCAAGGACTGGGTGGCCAGGGGCGGTAACCTCTGGTGGCTCACCGAGCCCGGCGGCCTGCACGGACTGAAGTCCGTGGGTGACGAACTGGGTGTATCCCAGTTACCGGGGGTCGTAGTGGATCCCACCAGCCGGCTGTTCGGCATCCAGGACCCGGCCTATGCGCTCGTGGTGCAGTACCCCCGGGACTTCCCCATGACCCGGGACCTGTCGGAGCTGACGCTGTTCCCGCAGGCGGCGGCCATCACCGCCCCCGTGGGCCGGGACTGGAAGGCCACGCCGTTCCTGCGCACCGTGGACAGGACCTGGACAGAGACCGGCGACCTGCAAAACCCGAAGGGCGGCACCATCAGCTATGACGCGGGCACCGCGGAGCGCGCCGGACCGCTCACCATTGGCCTGGCGCTCACCCGGAAGGTGGATGAAACGGAGCAAACGGCGAAGACGAAAGACGAAAAGGGCGCTGGTGTTCCGGATGGCGCGGAATCGCAGAAAGGCAGCGGTGAAGCCGGCAAGAAAGACGGGGACGACAGTCAAAAACCCACCCCGAAAACCCAGCGCGTGGTGGTCACCGGCGATGGGGATTTCCTGAGCAACAGTTTCCTGGGCAACGGCGCCAACCTGGACCTGGGCCAGCGCATGGTGGACTGGCTTCTGGGCGACGAGAAGCTGATCGAGATCGCTCCCAGCTTGGCGCCGGACACCGGGCTGGAACTGGGACAGTTCGCTTCCGCGGCCATTTCGCTGGGTGCGCTGTTCGTGCTGCCCGGGCTGCTGGTGCTGGCGGGCCTGTTGATCTGGCTGCGCAGGCGGCGGAGGTGACACCATGGGCGGCAGAACCCTGAAGGCCAAGATCTGGATCAACCTGGCGCTGGTGGCGGTTGCCGCCGCGCTGGTGCTGCTGGTGGTGTTCGAGCCGGGCAAGGCACCGCCGAAGCCGAAGCCCAAGCTCACCGACATGACCCCCGCGGACGTCTCGCAGGTGACGATCAGACGTCCGGGCGAGCCGGAGATAGACCTGGAGCGCACCGATCAGGGCTGGCGCATGACAGCGCCCCGCGAACTGCCCGCCAGCAAGGGCAAGATCGGCAACCTGGTGGCGCTGGCCGCCGCGGACAGCCAGCGCAGCTACCCGGCGGATTCCATCAAGCCCGCAGAGGCGGGTCTGGACAAGGACAGTCCGAGCGTGTCGCTTAACGGCGCCACGTTCACCTTCGGCGCCACCGACGCCATCAACGGCTGGCGCTACGTGAAGGTGGGCGGAACCGTGCACCTGGTTCACGACCGGTTCCTGCCCATGCTGCGCCAGGACGCGCTGAACTGGGTGGACACGAAATTGCTGCCGGAAGGCGCGAAGCTCACCGGCCTGTCGCTTCCGGACGTGACACTCAGCCAGAACGGCAAGGGACTCTGGCAGGTGGACCCGGAGCCCAAGAACATGAGCGCGGATGCCCCCGTGACCCTGGCCCAGCACTGGGAGAGCGCCCGGGGGCTGTCGGTCAAGGCCCTGGACAAGCCGGTCCCGGAGGATGCCCCGGCCATCAAGGTGCAATTGTCGGGCGACGGGCCGCCCATCGAATTCCGCATCCTCAAGGACGGGGACAATGTCTCGCTGGCGCGCCCCGGCTGGAAGCTCAGGTACGCATTGGCGCCCACGCAGCTCGACGACCTGACCACTCTCAAGACGAAGAAGCCCGAGCCCGGGAAGGACGCCGGCAAGCAGGCGGACGACTCCGAGCCGGCATCCGACGCCGGCAAAGGCTAAGCTGGGAGCCTCGTAAAGGTCCAAGGCCTGGACAGGCGCCCGATGCCCGAACTTCCCGAGGTAGAAACCACCCGGCGCGGCATTGCCCCGCACGTGGTGGGCCAGCCAGTCACCAACGTCACGGTGCGCCAGCGCCAACTGCGCTGGCCCGTGCCCGTCCGCCTGAAATCCCGTCTTACGGGCCGCACCATCGACGCGGTGGACCGGCGCGCCAAGTACCTGCTGTTGGAAACCGGCGCGGGCACGCTGATCGTGCACCTGGGCATGTCCGGGTCGCTGCGCCTGGACCCGCCCTCGAAGACACCGGGAAAGCACGACCACTGGGACATCGAGCTGGCCTCGGGAAGGGTGCTGCGCTTCACCGACCCGCGCCGCTTCGGCTCGCTGCACCTGACCCGCGACCCGGAGCACCACCCGCTGCTCGCCTCACTGGGGCCCGAGCCCCTGGACGAGTCCACCGGCGGCGATTACCTGTATCGCGCCAGCCGGGGCCGCCGCGTGGCGGTGAAGCATTTCCTCATGGACAGCCACGTGATCGCCGGGGTGGGCAACATCTACGCCTGCGAGGCCCTGCACATCGCCGGCATCCACCCGGCGCGCGCCGCCGGACGCATCGCCAGGGCGCGTTACGACAGGCTCGCCGCCGCGGTGAAGCAGGTCATGGCGGATGCCATCGAGGCCGGCGGCACGACGCTGCGCGACTTCCTCAACTCCGACGGCCAGCCAGGCTATTTCATGCAACGCCTGGCGGTCTACGGCCGCGGGGGCGAGCCCTGCCCGAGCTGTGGCGCGCCGGTGAGGCGCATCACCCAGGGACAGCGGGGATCCTGGTACTGCCCGGGATGCCAGCGCTAGACCGGAAAGAATGGCCTCGGGCGAAGGCGCCAAAGCGCGAAGAAAGAAATCGCAGGAGCGGCCCCGGATCAGAGTCCGGGGCACGCATCCTGCCGCGAACCCCGGTTGCTATTCCGCCAGGAGCTGCCGCATGGCCGCCATGTGATCGCGGCGGCGCTGACGGGAGCGTTCCGGGTCCGCGGGGCCGTCGCGGTCCTCGCGTCGAACCAGGCTGTCGGGGATCTCGGCCAGGAAGCGGCTAGGCTCGCAGTCCTGCCATTCCCCGTAACGGCGGCGTTTCCTGCAGTGGCTCAGGGTCAGGGTGCGCTGGGCGCGGGTGATGCCCACGTAGGCCAGGCGCCGTTCCTCCGCCTCGCCGTCCTCGGCCAGCGCCTGGGCGTGGGGCAGCAGGCCTTCCTCCAGGCCCACCAGGAACACGTGGGGAAATTCCAGCCCCTTGGCGGCGTGCAGGGTCATGAGCCGCACCTGCCCGTCGCCCGCCTCGTCCTCGCGGTCCAGGTTGGTCATCAGCGCCAGTCGCGCCACCAGGTCGCTCAGCGTGTCCCGGGGATCGCCGGCCCGGTACAGGCGCTCCAGCCAGGCCACCAGCTCGTTGACGTTGTTGAGCCGCTTCTCGGCGGCTTTCTCGTCCCGGGCCTGGCCGCGCACCCAGTCCTCGTAGTCGATTGCGTCGAGCAGGTCTCGTACCGCGGCGAGGGGATCGCCGCGCTCGCCCCGGTCGCCGATGCCGATGATCAGGTCAGTGAAGTCGGCGAGCTGGCGCTCGTGGCGCGCGGCCAGCGCGCCGCGCACGTCCGGCGCGAGGGCGGCCTCGAACAGGCTGGTGCCGGATGAGTCGGCGTGAGCGGCGATGCGCTCCAGGGTGGCGGCGCCCAGGGAACGGCGCGGCGTGTTGATCACGCGCAAAAACGCGCTGTTGTCGTCCGGGTTGCCCACCAGACGCAGGTAGGAGAGCACGTCCTTGACCTCGGCGCGGTCGAAAAACGCCGTGCCGCCGCTCAGGTGATAGGGGATGTTGCGCTCCCTGAGCGCCTGCTCGAAGGGCCGGGACTGGTGGTTGCCCCGGTAGAGGATGGCGCAATGGCCCGGCTTCACGCGACGGGTGAAGGTCAGGTGCTGAATCTCGCTCACCACCCGCTCCGCCTCGTGCAGGTCGTCGTCGCAGCTCAGGACGGCGGGCGGCTCACCGGGCCCGAGCTGGCTCCAGAGACGCTTCTCGAAGGGCCTGGGATTGTTGCCGATGAGCGCGTTGGCGGCATCCAGGATGGCTCCGCAGGAGCGGTAGTTCTGTTCCAGCGTGACGATTTTCAGCTCCGGGTAGTCCTGCTGCAGGGCCTGCAAGTTCTCCGGCCGTGCGCCGCGCCAGCCGTAGATGGACTGGTCGTCGTCGCCCACCGCGGTGAACGCCCCACGGCTGCCGGCCAGGAGCCTGAGCAGCCGGTACTGGCAGGCGTTGGTGTCCTGGTACTCGTCCACGAGCAGGTAGCGCAGGCGCTCGCGCCAGCCGGCGCGCACGCCGCCGTCCGATTCCAGCAGGGCGAGGGGCATGGCGAGCAGGTCGTCGAAATCGCAGGCGTTGCAGGCACTGATCCGCTCCTGGTAGCGCGCGTAGCCGCGCGCCGCCTGCATGACGAATTCATCCCCGGCCTCGGCCAGCGCCCGCTCCGGGGCGATCCCGGCGTTCTTCCACAGGCCGATCAGGTGGCGCGCCCGCTCCAGGCGGTCCGGCGGGGTGCCGGCCGGCAGCAGGTCGCGCAGCATGGCGGCGCTGTCCTGGGCGTCCAGGATGGAAAACCCCTTGCGCAGCCCCACGGCGGCGGCGTCCTGGCGCAAGATCCTCAAGCCCAGGGCGTGGAAGGTGCAGATGGTCAGGCGCTCGGCGACCTCGCCCTTCAGCCGCCCGGCCACCCGCCGGCGCATCTCGTTGGCGGCCTTGTTGGTGAAGGTGATGGCGGCGATCCGGTCCGGAGCGGTGTGACCGTCGGCCACCAGGCGGGCGATCTTCTCGGTGATCACCCGGGTCTTGCCGCTGCCGGCCCCCGCCAGCACCAGCAGCGGGCCGTCCAGGTAGCGCACCGCCTCGGCCTGCTGGGGATTGAGTGGCATTTGTGGCTCCCGGGCAAAGCGGCGCATTCTAGCAGCCGTGCGACAAGTCCGGGCTTCCATGTTGGCGAAGCGCGGGGGCACACGCCACCGCACCCCGCCTCAAATCTGCGCGCCCGCGGGAATCAGGGATCCGTAACTTTTTCGTCCCGGGCGCGTTAGGAACAGTGAGATGAGCGGCGATTTCCAGGCCACGGTCCAGGCCCACAAGGATCGGCTCTACGCGCTGGCGGTTCATCTCACCGGGGACCGTTCCGAGGCGGAGGACGTGGTGCAGGAAAGTTTCATGAAGCTCTGGCAGCACCGCGCCACCCTGGACGGCGACGCGACGCTGCCCTGGCTTTTGTCGGTGGCGCGCAACGCCAGCCTGGACCGCCTGCGCCGGCGCCGGATGGTGCCGGTGGACGGGACGCAGCTCGAGGCCCGGGAATCGGTGGAGCCGCAGCCGGACCGGCGGCTCTCGGACGAGGAATTCACTCGCCGGCTGAACCGGGCGGTGGCGGAGCTGAACGAGCCCTACCGGTCGCTGGTGGTAATGCGCGAAATGCAGGGTCTGGACTACCAGACCATCGCCGAGGCGCTGGCGCTGTCCCTGAGCCAGGTGAAGGTTTACCTGCACAGGACGCGTCGCCGGCTCAGACATCAACTCAGCGAGTTCGCCCATGACTGACATGAACCACATCCAGGACTGCGAACGGATCGACGAGCTGCTGGAAGCTTTCCTCGACGGCGAGCTGGAAGTCACAGAAGCCATGGCCGTGGAGCGCCACGTGGCAGGGTGCCGCCAGTGCGGCGAATCCCTGTCGCTGGCCCAGCGCATCCGCGACACCCTGCGCTCGGCGGGAATGCCTGCCTGCCCGGATGAGCTGACACCGGCCATCGAGACGCTCGCCAGCCGCCCCCGGCCCTCCGCCGGCAACTGGCGCCATGCGCTGGCTGCCGGCCTGGCGGCGCTGGCCATCGGCGCCGCCGTTGCCTGGCAGCAACCGTGGCGCGGCAACCCCGATCCCAGCGCCGCCGAACTCGCCCAGGCAAGGCAGGAGCTCAGGGTGGCGCTGGGCTACATCGCCGAAGCCGGACAACTCGCCGGCCGCGACGTGGGCACGGTGGTCACCGGCGCGGGCATGAACTCCATCCGGGACGGCTTGCGCCACGGCGTGAACCCCCGCCCCGGCGGATCGGAGGATCAGGACCGGTCCGGTACGGAAGGCAAATCCTGAGCAAACACCCGGGCGCGGCGGCTCCGCGCTGAAGAGTGACTTGATCGAATCAGGCAATATTTCGGAGACGCTGACATGAAAAGGTTTTACATTCCCCTGGCGGCCGCGACCCTGTTCCTCGCCGCCGGACCCCTGGCGGCCCAGGACTGGCAGGACGCGGTCAAGAGCAAGCCGGGCTACGTGGACTTCGGCGATTTGAGCAAAGAACTGGGCGAGGAGCCCAAGGTCGAGGTCATGCTGGGCGGCCCGCTGATTTCCTTCCTGGCGGAAGCCAGCCGCGAGGACGATCCGGAGCTCGCCGACATGCTGAAGGGCCTGGCGGCGGTGCGCGTCAACGTCTTCGAGCTCAAGGAAGGCGACGCCAAGGTCGCCCGTGACCGGGTCAACCAGGTGGCCAAGAAGCTCGCCGGCGAGCACTGGCAGAAGACCATCAGCGTCAATGACGACGAGAACCCGGTGAGCATGTTCATCCGTACCGAGGGTGACAAGATATCGGGGCTCGCCATGATGGTGGTCTCCGGGGACCGGGAAGCCGTGTTCATCAACGTGGTGGGCGACGTGGACCCGGCGGCGCTGGGCAAGCTGGCCGCCAAGCTCGGTGTCTCGGTCAAGGGCCTGAGCTTGGACTAGGCACCGGACGCCGACCGCCCGCCGCGCCCGACGGGCGCTCCCGGACTGATAACATCGGGGCCATGGAACCGGCCCCTTCCCCTCCCCTCACGCGAACCTATCCCGGCGGTGTGCGCGCCGTGGACACCGGCCTGCTGAGGCCGGAAATGGCGGCCAGTTTCCTGGTCACCGAGCGTGGCCGGGCCGCCTTCGTCGAGGCGGGCACCGCGCACAGCACCCCTGGTCTGCTGGCGGCCCTGAAGGAAGCCGGGCGCTCACCCGACGAGGTGGACTGGGTGATCGTCACCCACGTGCACCTGGACCACGCCGGCGGCGCGGGGCGGCTGATGCGGCAACTGCCCAACGCCACGCTGGTGGTGCACCCCCGGGGGACGCGGCACATGATCGACCCGTCGCGGCTTGTCAAGGGCGCGACCGCCGTCTACGGCGAGCGCGCCTTCGCCGAGCAGTTCGGCGAAATCGTGCCCGTGCCCGAGGAGCGGGTTCGCATTGCCGGCGAGGGCGACCGCATCGAGCTGGCGGGACGGCCGCTAGAATTCATGGACACGCCGGGCCACGCCAAGCACCATTTCTGCGTCTGGGACGAGCGCACGAGAGGCTGGTTCACCGGTGATACCTTCGGGCTTTCCTACCGGGAGTTCGATACCGGGACCGGTCCCTTCCTGTTCCCCACCACCACGCCCATCGACTTCGACCCGGAGGCCATGCACGAGTCGGTGAACCGATTGTTGTCCTTCGCGCCGGAGTGCGTTTACCTGACCCATTACGGCCGCGTGGACGACCCGGCCGCGCTGGCGCCGGATTTGCACCGTCGCATTGATGCCATCGCCGCCATCGGCGAGCGACACGCGGACGCCGGCGGCAACCGGGAAGCGCGGATCCGGTCGGACATGGAGCACTGGCTCCTGGAAGAGCTGGCGGCTCACGGGGTGAGCTTGCCGGAAGACGAACAGCGCCGGCTGCTCGCCATGGACCTGGACCTGAACGCGCAAGGCCTGGACGTGTGGCTTAGCAGAAGGGAGAAGCCCCCATCATGAAGTCAGCCGTTGCCATCGGTGCACTTGTCCTGTTGCTGGCGCAGAACGCCTGCAGCTCCGAGCCGTCCGTGGTGCTCGGCGGCAAGCAATTCGTCGTGGAAGTCGCCGACTCGCCGAGGGAACGCGCCAAGGGCCTGATGTTCCGCCAATCCATGCCCGCGGATCACGGCATGCTGTTCACCTTCCTGGCGCCCGGCATGCGCGTGTTCTGGATGAAGAACACCCTGATCCCGCTGGACATCCTGTTCTTCGACGACGACGCCCGTCTCGTCAACTGGCGCACCGCCGAGCCCTGCCGTTCGGATCCCTGTTCCACCTACGCGAGCGCCGCCCCCGCCCGATACATCCTGGAACTCAACGCCGGCACGGCAAAGGAACTCGGAGTCGAGCGCGGCGACCGCCTGGAAATGCATCTGCCCTAGGGTTGATCGGCTCGGCCGTGGCAACGGCCATGCCAGGACAACGAAAGGTGCATGGCGAAATTCCGGGGCATCAAGCTGGACTTATCCAGGCTAATTCGGCAGAGGTGCGGCAGAACCTGTCGAGAACGCCATGGATACATCCCTGTAGGCTCCGGTGAAAACATCCTGTTTGCAACGGTCTCGCCAGGCCCCGCTGCACCCCCGCCGTTGGTAGCGCGCCGACCAGCGGGTGTACGTGGCCCGGGTTCGGGACCGTCGGCGGCCTGGACGGCCGTCG